>Ga0326513_10003401_pt1 | contig 11558 bp, 17 predicted proteins | sample 2_2465_0518_D_FD_203654 | JGI IMG/M metagenome (GOLD analysis project Ga0326513, IMG submission 203654) | Bovine rumen microbial communities from UC Davis, California, United States - 2_2465_0518 | ecosystem: Host-associated > Mammals > Digestive system > Stomach > Rumen | place: USA... | reverse complement strand
AGTTCAGCGGCGCACAAGGCAAGGTAAAGCTTAAAGACGGCAAGATAGATAATCTTGACGAAATCAAAAAGCTGATAGCTGACGATTGGAGCGAATATAAGGGCGAGATAAAGGAAAACGGCACGAACCTGCCGACACCGCCCGAGGGCAATGCAACACCCGAAAAGAAGCCGAGCAGAGCGGCTGAATTAGCTGCGCAGTATCACGCCAATTTATACGGCGCAAATGAAAAAGCGAAAGGAGAATAACAAATGAGCTTTATCAAGACTGACAACACAGCAAGAGTATTTGCACCCGGCTATTTTTTAGCCGCAGATGCAGAAAACTGCACAAGAGAGACACGAGAAATGAAGCAGACCGATGCTACAACGCTTTCAGACGGCACTAAAATCGTTAAAATGGGTACTGTATACCCTGCAAATGACGGTACTGCCGAGGGCATTGTATATGAGGATATCGATGTTACAAGCGGCAATATGCCCGGCTCGGTAGTAACAAAGGGCATTGTATACGAAGATAGGCTTGCAGATACTCTTGCAGAGGGCGCAAAGACGGCACTCGAGGGCAAGGGCTTTAAGTTCGTGGCAACTGCACCGACAGTAACAAGACCTTACTAATGGAAAGGAGATAACAAGATGAGCGATATATTCAACGGCTTAGTATCACAGGCAGAATGGCTTGACGTTGGTTTTAACGTTACAAGACAGGGCGACCCGATAGACAGGCTTTTCGGCGATGAAAAGACCGACAACATTCAGGCAAGGTGGCAGAGCATAGCAAATGAGTTTCAGATACCGATGATGGCTCAGTTCCACGGCTTTGACACAGAGGCACAGCAGACTTTCTCAATTCCTGTGGATAACCACAACATTGAAAAGGGCTTAATCAAAGTTAAAATCAATCAGTCGGAGCTTATGCGTCAGTATAAGAAGAACGGCATCGGTAACACACAGCTCAAAGACTTTGTGCTGAATGACGGCATAAGGCTTGCAGAGCAGGTATTTACAAGGACAAAGGTTGCAAAGAATGAGCTTATGGCAACAGGTAAGGTAACAATCAAGGAGAATAACCTCAACCTTACTGTTGACTATGGCGTTCCTGCTAATCACCTCAACAAGCAGATCGATCTTGCAGGAGACGTATTCGGTCAGATACAGACAATCGTTGATGATGCGGCTGCAAAGGGCGTTACAATCAACGGTATGATGACATCTAAGGCAACTATCACAGCAATGAGAAAGGCTGAGAGCGTTCAGATAGCTATTAACGGCACAAATGCAGCGGGTGCAACCGTTAAGCGTTCGGCATTTGAGGACTATCTTGAAACAGAGCTGGGTATCAGCAACATCGTAACCAATGACCTGACATACGGTGCAGCCTCATCTCTTGATGAAAACGGCAGACCTATTATCACCTCTAAGAGATACTATCCTGCAAATACAATCACATTCTTTATGACTAATCCGTCCGGCAGACTCGGTGTAGGTCTTTGGGGTAATCCTCCCGAGGTTGACCTTGCAGAGTTTGGCGACAAGGTGAACGCAGAAACAGCGGTATCTCCTTATGTTTATGTTACACAGTACAAGACTGATGACCCTGCTGTAATATGGACAAAGGCAAGCGGTCTGTTTATCCCTGTGCTTTATAATCCCGACAGCCTGTATGTTGCAAGCGTTGTAAACACGGGTGCTTAATATGTATAGGGTTGTAGAGCTATTCACTGACTTGCAGGATAGCAATTATCGTTACAATGTCGGCGACGAATACCCGAGAACGGGCTACAAGCCCTCTACAAAGCGCATAGACGAGCTTTCGGGTGCAAATAATAAAAGGGGCAAGCCCCTTATAAAAGCGGTGCAGGAGAGCGCGGAGAGCGTTACAGAGGGCGTTAAGGAAAAGCCAAAAAGGCGCAAGAAAAACTAAGAAAGGCGGCGGCAAGAATGGACATATCAAATTATTGCGCAGATTGCAAGAATTATTTCCTTAAAAACGGATATCCTGATGTGCATAGCGGAATTTACACCATACAAAACGGGCAAATCAGCGGTGTTGAGGGGTTTCTTATTGAGGGGCAGTATTTTGCAATAAGGGGCAGCAAGTTAAATGACGGAGTGTATTTATACACACCCGAGGGCACAAAACTGCTGCTTGATGAGACTTTTAAGGGTGCTATATGGGATATGTCCGTTCCGCCTGCTTTTTTAGAGTTCTGCGAGAGTGCGGAAGCATTCAAAGACAAATACAACGAGTTAGGGTTAAACTACAGCGGTTTTCAGTCCGAGAGCTTTGGCGGATATTCTTACAGCTTGCCCGCAAGTGCGCCTGATTTTATGGTGCAATGGCAAGATAGGCTCAACAAGGCATATCGGCGTTGGCGCAAGTTGAGTATTTTTTAGGAGGGCATTTATGTTACCAAAAATAATGCAAGCTTCGGAAGGTTATTCCGATTTTAACATACTCAACAAGACCATTGAAGATGACGATTACGGCGGATATAGAGAGTATTTTGCTATAGGTGCGGCGTTTGACGGCGTAATGGTACTCAATAATTCTGTAGAGGCGCAGAGAGCTGAAAAAGAGGGCGTAACGGGGCTTTACACGTTGACGGTCGAAAAGAAATATCGTCTGCCTTGGCATACCGTGATTGCAAAAAGTGGGGATATGTCGCAGACATACCGAGTAACAACAAAGGACGATAACTCAACGCCCGATACAACCGCTTTAAATCTGCGGACAGTCAACGTTGAGGAATACGATATCACAAAGGAGCTTAACAATGCTTAATGAGGGAGATTACAAAGCGTTTTGGAATAGCTTCGGGCTTAAGGCGTATGATGAAAACACAGTACCCGAGAATGCAAGCCTGCCATATATCACATACGAATATGCTGAGAACGGCTTTGATGACGGCGAGATAGCGTTGACGGCTAATCTGTGGGACGGCGGCAAATCGTGGGAATACATCTCAAAGATAGCCGATAACATAAAGCACGCTATAGGTTTTGGGGGTGTAACGATAAAGACCGATGAGGGCTATATATGGATAAAACGCAGAAGCCCTTTTGCACAGAGAACGGCTGACCCTAACGATAATATAAGACGGATAATGCTTAATATATCCGTAGAATTTTTTTAAGAAAGGAGATACAAAATGGCACAGCATTTTAACATACTGCCGTCTGACGTAAGAGAGCAGATACAGATGAATGCGGGCGTTCTTTTATCGAATTTTGACCCGACAAATCCGTATGTAACGCCCTCGGACAGCGACATCATCGCAGTTACAACAGGCGGTATAAATCCCGTATGTACGCCTGAAACGGCTGACCTGTTTGAAGATGTTGACAACGCACCTAACAACACAATGGAGGGCTTTCAGATCACAGGCTACACTTGCACTATGGGCTTTACCTCAATCAAGTTTAATGCCGCAAATATAGCGTGGGCTGTTGGTGCATCTGATACAACAACACTTTCAAACGGCGCAAAGAAGATAGTTCCGAGGCGTGATGTTGACCTTGCAGACTTCCGTGATATATGGTGGGTATCGGATAAACTTAATGGCGGTGCAATCGCTATATGCTTAAAGAACGCTATTTCAACAGGCGGTCTGAATATCCAGTCGACAAAGAACGGCAAGGGTACATCACAGACAACGCTCACGGGCTTTGTTTCGGCGGCTGATGTATCAAAAGCACCGATGGAGTTTTATGAGATACCGCCCGAGGGTGGCAGCGTTGATGCAGACATACAGCTCAATTTCCACAGCATAAGCGTTCCTGACGGTGATACAGTAACACTTGTTGCAAGCGTTTATCCGCTCGGCTCAACGGTAACATGGACATCGGACGATGATACAGTTGCAACAGTAAGCAATGGCGTTGTAACAGGCGTATCAGCAGGCAATACAATCATAACCGCAGCTATAACGGTTGGCGGCGTAACATTTAACGATACCTGCACGGTAGTAGTAACAGAATAATCAAATAAAGCCGTCATAAGTCACTTGTGGCGGCTATTTTTGTATGAGGTGAATTTATGAAAACACTCGCAAACTGCACTTTAAAAGAATTTTTAATGCAGACAAACAAAATAAGGCACAAAGCGGCTGATTTTTACAATATAATCGGCATAGCAGACATAAGAAAGACAATGCCGACATTAACAGGCAAAGAAACGCCCGAAGAGGCAGAGAAAAAACGCATAGAGCAGGGCAAAAAGAACATTTCGGCTATAATCGACAAGTGCATTGATGCGAATATAGATGCAACTATAGAGATTATAGGGCTGATGTGCTTCAAAACGCCCGAAGAAGCAGAGAATATGGATGCAACGGAGTTTATTGACGTTGTATTTGAGATAATCGGCTCTGAAAGAGTGATGAATTTTTTTACCAAAATGGTGAAATCGGGGCTGATAGATACGGCGAAGCTTTAACGGCTATTGACCTATCAAAGCTTGATGTGTTCGGTGAGGGATATATAGCACAGCACATACTACAATATGTTAAGCAATTCAGCGAAAAACGCAGTTATCAGATATATGTTACCTCTTGCTTGCAGGCAATAGCGGAAAACACAACGCATTATCTAACGGGCAAAGGTATTGAAGATTACGGCAAGTCGATGAACAAGTCTTGGGCTGATATTATAGACCCGCCGAAACCGACAAAAGAAGAAAAAGAACTCGAAAACATTGATTGTGTAGAATTTACAAAGAATATGTTTAAGAAAATCAGAGGAAAGGGGGATAATAAGTGAACGTTTTTGAATTATGGGCGAAAATCGGGCTTGATAGTAGCGAGTATGAGAAAGGGCTTGCAGATAGCGAGAAACAAGCTAAAGGAATAGGCAGTAAGCTATCATCTGCGTTCGGCGTTGCAACAAAGGCTGTGGGCGTGCTCACAACGGCTACGGGCGCATTAGGGGCGGCGTTTGTCGGCACAAGCAGCAGCGTGGCGGCTTATGGTGACAACATAGATAAAATGTCACAGAAAATGGGAATGAGTGCGGAGGCTTACCAAGAGTGGGACGCTGTAATGCAGCACTCAGGCACATCTATGGAAACGCTTAAAGCGAGTATGAAAACGCTTGCAAATGCGGCAGAGACAGACAGCAAGGCTTTTGAAGAACTTGGCATATCGCAAGAAGAAATAGCTAATATGTCGCAGGAAGAACTATTCTCACGCACTATTGAGAGCCTGCAAAACATAGAAGACGAAACAAAGCGCACATACCTTGCAGGAAAGACCCTTGGCAGGGGCGCAACAGAATTAGGTGCGTTGCTTAACACATCAGCCGAAGATACGCAGGCGATGAAAGACCGAGTGCATGAACTTGGCGGCGTAATGAGTGATGAAGCGGTCAAGGCAGCGGCGGCATATCAAGACAGCTTGCAGGATATGCAGACGGCTATGACAGGTCTTAAGAACAATATGATGAGCGAAATGCTGCCGTCAATCACCGAGATAATGGACGGTCTCGGCAACGTGTTCAGCGGCGATTATGATACTGGCTTATCACAGATAGACAAGGGCGTTAATGACTTTATATCAAAGGCAAGTGACATAGTGCCGAAAGTGCTTGAACTTGGCGGAAAGATAGTCGAAAGTCTTGGAAAGGCAATTCTTGACAATCTCCCGAAACTTTCGGAAACAGCAATTGAACTGATAGTGCAGTTTGTAACGGCGTTTATATCTGCCTTACCGCAAATAGCTGACACGGCGGCACAGTTGCTTGTAACGTTGGTTAATGGCATAACGGAGGCTATACCTACGCTGATACCTGCGGCTGTGCAGGCTATCATAGCGATAGCCAATGCTCTGATAGACCCTGCTAATCTATCCGCATTAATCGAAGCGGCTTTACAGCTTATAATGACACTCGCCACATCTCTGATAGATGCGCTGCCTGTTCTGATAGAGGCTCTACCGCAGATAATCGAGACTATTGTGCAGGTGCTTCTTGAGAATATGCCGCTCATAATGGAGTGTGCAATACAGCTTATAACAGCCTTGTCAACGGGGCTTATAGATGCCTTACCACAGCTGATTATGCTTACTCCAAAAATCGTATTAGCTGTTGTTACAGGCATAATAGAGGCTGCCCCGAAGATGTTGGAGGGCGCAGGCTCAATGATAAAGGCACTCGGCGAGGGTCTTTTTGAGGGTATAGCAAGCATTGTAATGTTTATCCCTGAATTATTCAAGGAAATCATATCGGGAATTGGCGGCGGTCTTGGCGACTTGGTTGATGCGGGTGCTGATATCTTAGGTGCAGTAAAAGACGGCTTTTTCGGTATGATAGATGATGCGCTCGACTGGGGCGGCGACCTGATAGATAATTTCATTGACGGCATCGAGGAAAAATGGGGCGATTTGACCGACACCGTTTCAGATGTTGCTTCAAGCATAGCTGATTTTATAGGCTTTTCAGAGCCGAAAAAGGGCGCACTTTCAAACTTCCACACCTTTGCACCTGATATGATGGATTTATTCATGAAAGGCATAAAGGATAACGAAGATGAGCTGCAGGCGCAGGTCAATTCATCGTTTGATATAGAGAGTGACATAAAGAGCGGTATGCCTGATATGCAGTCGGGTGTTCCGATAGCATACGGAAACCTCAATCAGCCTGCACAGAGCGAACAGACAATAATCATTCAGATAGACGGCGAAACATTCGGTAAGTTCGTGTATAAGTACGGGCAAGCCGAAAGCACACGTGTCGGCACTAAATTAACAGAGGCGGTGAGCGTATGATATGGATAGATAGCGTTATGTATGATTTTCCTTGTGACATCAGCCGCAAAGTGCGTATAGTGTCAAGTGATGTAAGCGGAATGCTTATGGACAGGACAGAATATAATGATGCACTTGCTACATATATAGACTACACGCTTAAGGTGGCAATTCCGATTGACAAAATGGACAGATATACGTCATTCTTTGAAAGACTTGCCGCCCCTGCGAACAGCCACACTTTCAGGCTTCCATATAATCAAGATACGATTGATATAGTTGGTAAAATAGACAGCTTGTCTGATGTGTATTTTCGTGATGTCGGCGGCATTCAGGTATGGAGAAGCGTTACTGTTAACATTAAGGCTTTAGAGCCGTCAAAGGAAGCGTGAAAGGAGGATTGATGAGGTGTATATATCATGCAATTTCAAAACGCACCGAAAAATCAAATCTCTTTCCTTTGCGCCCGAAGTTGATATCCTCGGCAACGAATTAGCCGTCAACGAGTTTCGGTGTGAACTGATAACTGATGATAAGATACCGATAGGCAAATATGCAGCCCTTTACGATGAAAATAACAAGCCGTGGGCGGTGTATCGCATAACGGAGGCTCAAAGGCTATCACCGTATACGGTAACAATAAAGGCGCAGTCTGACATACTTATACTTGACCGAAAAAAGCTTCCGGCGCAGATGTGTGTTAATGCAAGCGCAAAAACGCTCATAGCGGAATGCTTTACAAGCTTTGGGCTGTTTTACGAAATAGATGATAATGTATCTGATGCCAACATAAACGGATATCTGCCCGAACAGTCGGCAAGAGAGCGTTTACAATGGCTATGTTTTGTCATCGGGGCGTATGTTAAGTCATTTTTCGTGGCGATGTGTACCATCAAGAAGATAGACAACACAACAACTAATATCCCGCTTAACAAGACGTTTTACAGACCGAAGATAAGCTATAAAGACTATGTAACGGCGGTCACGGCAACGGCATACAGCTACGCAGAGGGAACGCCGGGGAGCACCGATAAGTGGGTCAAGGTAGGCAACAAAACATACATACAGACCTCACAGACTGCAAGCTTATCAAACACGGACGTTCCCGAAGATACTCCTGACAATATCATTGATTTGAGCAATATAACGATAGTCAATGACAGCAACATATCAAGCATCTTGCAGAGATTGGCGGCTGAATATTTTAACCGAGAGCAGCTTACAGCGGATATTATCAATACTTATGGTGAGATACAGCCTGCCGACAAGGTGAGTGTTTTTGACGGCGTTGAAGATGTAATAACAGGATATGTAAAATCCACACGTTTTACTTTTGGCAAGGCGGCGAAATCGGCAATTGTTTTGACACAAACAGTCACCGAAAAGGCCGTAAAGGTTGTTCTTTCCTACAGATATCTCACAAATATAGAGATAGCAAGGGAAACGTTTTATTTCCCGAAGAACACGGCTTTTGAACTGGAAAATAGCTACATTGACACGACAGAGCAGGGCTTAAGGCGTGTGTATCTGCCGCTGACAGAGAAAACAACGGGCAACACGGGAGAAAGGGAAGTTACAGAGAAAAAAGTAAACTGTGACATAGCGTTAGAGTTTAAAGACAACATCTTGGATATTTTAAGCGTGGACAGCGCAAACAAAAATGATAGCGAGGTGGTTATAATTGCCTAAAAATATTGTAATTGCAGAGGGAACACAGGGCAAGACGTTTACGGCGGTTGAGAAGATCAGAACGAAGCTTCAAGGCGGTGGAACGTGTAACTGGATACCCGAGGACGAAGCAGGAGAGTATACCAATCTCAAAAACAAGACCATAAGAGAGAATGGTGAATATCTGCCGTCAGACGATAACTGCACGGGCTACAAGAAAGTGACAGTAAACGTCAGAACAAACACAAAATCAATACGTATCACCGAGAACGGTACGTATAACGCCGCTGATGAGAGTGTTGACGGCTACAAGACCGTTACTGTAAACGTTGCAGGCGGAGGAGGCGGTGGTGGCACTAATATTGGCGATAAAACCATAAAGATGAACGGCATATATAGAGCGGTAGCTGACGGACTGGACGGCTATGGAACTGTTACGGTTTCGATATCGGGGATAACACCAAAAGCAGGAAAGATGATAGATTATGCAAAGGTTACGTTCCTTAACTTTAGAGCAGGCAATATGGCAGGAGGGGTATAAATGGCACAGATCATAACAGATAAAATGGCAATTGAGATAGAAACGGGCACTCACGTTGACCCGACAAAGCTTTTTACAGCTTTGCAGAATGCGTTTGAGTGGAGTAATGTATCAGGCACAGATGCTGAGAAAGTATTTGCGGTCAACACTAATGTATCTTTAAAATTCGTTAACTTTAACAAAGAGGGCGGCGAAAACAAAAGAGATATAGAAGATATAGCAAAGATATACGTCTGCTTTGGAAGCGGTGTAGAAGTTGAAATATATCATACACCTTACAATTATAGCAGCTATACAACTTATTATGATTGGAAATCCCCGTATGATGAAGATTTTAAAATCATTATCAGTACAAGTGGCGATCTTATATTTAAAGCTCCGACTGATAATGATGATGATGGTGGTGTATTTGCGACAGCAAATGTTGTATTTGGTATTTTTGCGGTACAAAACACATTACACGATGAGCAAGCAGGATACGGCGTTTATGTGCCTTACTCAAACGGCGGTAAAAGTAGCGGTGTTGTGGTACCGTTCAATCACACAACAAAATATTTGGTGACTGCTGATACCGATGCCGATTTACCAAACTCAGGACGTGCGGGGGGTACAGCATCAACAACACTTGCATTTGTAATCAATGACAATGCTAAAATAACCGCTCTTGCCAATCTGTGCGCAAACTGCTCAGAATGTGTGACAACAAATACATTCGGTATGATAATAGGAAACGCATACAGAGAAGGTGAAACATCACTTAACGCCGACACGTATTACTGTGTCGGCGGTATTGCTATGTATGAGGGGAGTTGATTGAATGTTAGTAATTGACGGAAACAACAACATCATTCTCACGCAAGGCAACAGCGCAGAGATAGACATTACGCCTCTTGATGCAGATGGAGAGCCTATCGAGTTGCAGGAGGGCGACAAGGTCATTTTCAAGGTCGAGAGCTGCCGCAAGGTAGTGATCGAGAGAGTGTTGACGGCGGAGGACTGGGACGATGAGGAAAAGGCGTTAAAGCTTATCCTCACGCCCGAAGAGACGGCAAGTCTGCCGTGTATGGCGTACACGTATGATTGCTTGTATATCTTTGCGGACGGCTCGGCGTATACGTTTATAGATGCGGCGCAATTCAAGATTGTAAAGGCTATAGCTAAGGTCGGTGATGACCCGTGAACAAAGTCGGCGGCAGAATAGCGGCTGTAGGCTCTCTTAACGGTGATATGACGGCAAAGGGCAAGATGAGTGGCAAGGTAAAGAGTGCCGAGACAAAGCCCTTGCCGTGGTACGAAGGCGAGTATGAGCTTACGCCGATATGGGAAGACATAACGCTTGAAACCAAACAGAAATCAATGAGTGACAACGTAACAATGCAGGCTATACCGTATGCCGAGGTGGATAATCCCTCAGGCGGTGTGACTGTAATTATAGGAGGGTAACTATGGGAGTATCAAAAGTATTAAAATCAAACGGTGATGTAGTAATAGACCTGACCGCCGACACCATAACTGCGGCTGACCTTGCAAGCGGTGTGACGGCACACGGGGCAGACGGCGAACTTATAACAGGCACAAACACATATGATGTTGACAGCTCGGACTTAACGGCTGCGGTCGGTGAGGTACTTGCAACAAAGACATTTGCGGCGAGAGGGCAGGTATACACGGGCACGATGCCCAACAGGGGCGCAGTAACAGGCTATATAAGCGATAAGGCAGTACCTTACACCATACCGACAGGCTTTCATGACGGCTCAGGTACGGTAAGCCTTGACCCTACGGAGGCGGCAAAGCTAATAGAAAGCAACATCAAAGCGGGCGTTGAGCTATTCGGTCTTACAGGAACGTATTCGGGCGAGGCAATAAGTGCACAAGCTAAGTCGGCAACGCCTACATGGGCGGCACAAACAATACTGCCTGACACGGGGTATGATTATCTGTCACAGGTAAATCTCGCTGCTATACCGTATGTGGAGACACCGAATGCGGCAGGCGGTATAACAGTAACTATCGGTTAAGGAGGGCTGTAAATGCCAGTTAATCAGGTATACAAAGCCACAGGCGAAAAAATAATTGATATATCAGATAGCACGGTGGTAGCAGAAGCCTTGAAAGAAGGGTTTACTGCATATAACGCCGCAGGGGAGAAAATAACTGGGGCTATACCTCTTTCATCTTGGGAACAGCTACAGCAAAAAGTTAGAGCTAATGATATGGGCGATATATCAATAGGAGACCAGTTTACTTGTAGTCAAGGTAGTGGCGAACTTACTTGGGATGTTATAGGCAAGAATATTGACACACCTGCAAATCCCAATCTTTCTCACGCTTTAACACTTAGGGTACATAGCTTATTGCCTGATGATTTAGTGTTTGATGCACCTGAAGCATTTTATGCTTGCCAAACAAGTGCTTTAAATGCGGGCACATATTACTATATGACGGGTAGTGCAAAGTATAAATTCACACTTACACAATCCGTACCTATCGGTGGTCAGCTTGTTTGTACTGATAATTCAACTTTAAGTTCATATGTAAGTGGTAGCAGTACAACGCCTATCGAAACAGTTAGCGTAACTTCAGGTAGTTCAGGAACAAATCTCGGTA
>Ga0326513_10003400_pt1 | contig 11559 bp, 13 predicted proteins | sample 2_2465_0518_D_FD_203654 | JGI IMG/M metagenome (GOLD analysis project Ga0326513, IMG submission 203654) | Bovine rumen microbial communities from UC Davis, California, United States - 2_2465_0518 | ecosystem: Host-associated > Mammals > Digestive system > Stomach > Rumen | place: USA... | reverse complement strand
ACACTGTCACAACTGGAGATGTTGTCGGCACAGTTACAGCTATGTCTCCAAGCAATTTCGTGACATATGGAGTAGTTAGTTTTGCGTGGCTATACGAAAACTCACTAGGAAACTCGCAGCGTGCATTTGATCTTCAGATTAGTTCTGATGAAGTAGTGTGGACCGATGTTGCTGAGCACGAAGAAACTCCTAATACATTTTTTGCAGCAAACGTACCAACTGGGGGTATGGTTTACTGGAGAGTAAGGTCATATAACCAGGCTGATGTTCCGAGTGACTGGTCAAATGTGCTTTCATTTACAAATGTATTGCCGCCAGCGCCGCCTTCTATAACTTCTGTTACTGGAACAGGAAGATTGACTGTCGAATGGACTACTGGGAGTCAGATTGCATATCAGGTAATTATCGGAGAATACGATTCTGGTTGGGTGTATTCGACTGAGAAGAAATACTTCTGTAACAAATATCTGGCTGATGGAGTATATGAGATAAAAGTCAGGATAACTAACAATATTGGACTTGTTTCTGAATGGGCTACAACCACTTACAGTCAGGCAGGCAGCTTATCAGGCCCAAATGCTTCTGTGGAGATGAAGGAAGGGTTTAATGAGATCAGCATTTCCGGTTCCTTTGATAGTTATTACATCATTAGAAATGGTGAGGTAATTGCGCATATTTCAGATGGCACATATAGAGATTATTTCTGTAATGGAACAGATAATTATATTGTCAGAGGAGTGAATGCAGACGACACCTTCGGAGATACGATATTAACTGGTATTTATACTTGCCGAAAACCTGCTCTTATTGATCCGGATGGAACGATCACATACGTCAATGAGCGTCTGGACGAACAGCCTCAGATCACATCTTCTGACACAGTAGACGTGGCAATGGTGGAATATCTCGGGAGAAGTCTTCCAGTGCACCATGTAGGCCAGATGCAGAAGCGTACATGGACGGTCGCATGCTCGGCAATGATCAAGCCAGGGAAGATCTACTTCTATCGGAATTTCCGGGGCGATAAGGCATGGGTCATCTGTGCAAATGTACAGAGTTCTCTGAACTGGTTCGGAGTCCACGAATACCAGTACACGCTGGAAGAGACGGACTACGACGAGGCGGTAGGCTATGCGGTATAGAATCGACGTTTTACGGAATTACATCCCGATCGGGACACTTCCGGCGGAGAGCTGCAATGTCACTTATAATTCTGACGCAGAAATCAAAAGGAGTGCATCAATATCCTGCAATATGGAATTGATGCACTTAACTGTGCCGGAGCTCAACAGGATGTCTGACAGAATTTCTCCGGTCATTATTACGGATGATGGAACAGAGCACCGCGAAGGCATTTATATGATCATCTCCAGCCCCAAGTCATTTGGTGATGCTTATGACTCATCCAGTCTTGAACTGTATGACGAATCTTATATTCTGGCACAGTCAGCGTTTGATACAAGGCACTTCTATCCGGCAGGGACTCTGTACACACAGGTATTCAATGAGATCCTGACGGAGTGCGGATTCGCCCGGCAGTATATCGATGCATCTTCGAATGCTCTCCAGATCGATCGCGAGTTCCCAATCGGAGACAATATCCTTAAAAGTCTTAACACGCTTCTGACAGAAGCCGGTTTTGATACGCTGCATATGGATGGCGAAGGATATGCCAAGTGCACGAGAAAGGTCAACAAGACTGCTCCTGAGTTCGTGTATAAAGCGAACTTCAATCCAGGACTGACTGAGAGTTTTGATGTGTACGGGATTCCGAATGTGTTTGTGGGAGTGGTAAGCACTCCGGATCATTCAGTTATGACGTACACAGCGGAGAACCACAATCCAAACAGTGAGCTTTCCATAGAACGGAGAGGTTATAAACTGACTAAAGTCTATAATCTGGACAGCATTGCATCACAGCAAGAATTGCAGGATTATGTGGATAACCTGCTGCAGAACTCGACGATGGCGATTGAGGGAGTTACGTTCACGACTGAGATCCAGCCAGGGCACGACTTCCAGAATTGTGTCCAAGTCGAGCACGAAGAGGTGACAGGACTGTATATTGAGAAGTCTTGGTCTTATTCATTCGGGACTGCAGCAACGATGAGCCATTCTGTAGAAAAGAAGGTGATTATATGATTCTTGGAACAGTGCATTCAGTTACTCATAATGAAGGGATAACACTTTTGATTGATGGTGAAACTACACCAACAACGAAAAAGTATATGTGGCTCTCTCCGTATTATCCTGAAGCAGGAGACAGAGTCTTAATTGAAGAGATTTCTGGATCTTACGTTATTCTGGGAAGAGTTTCTAATAATTTTAATGAGTGCAGGACGAGATACCTCAGAAACAATGTAGGTGGGGGTTCTTACGGTATGGTGAGTCTCGGAATCAAAAATGGGGATTTATATTTTGGACTCGCTCCATACGATGGTGGCACATATAGTTTCTACAAGGTGCAAAAGGCATAAGGAGGCAACATGTACAGAGGATCAACACCGGTTTATACCATTTACATGGACGGACTGCAGTTCTCCGATCTGGCGAACCTGCAGATCACGTTTACACAGGACCATCAGATCATGATTGAGAAGTCATTAAGTGAAATGACTGTCGATACGGAAGCGAATGCCGCTTCCTTTTCTTTGACTCAGGAAGAGACGATGCAGCTTAAGGTCGGGACTGTAGACAAGCAGATCCGGCTGATGAACGGCGAAGGAGCTGTCACGCTGACGAGGATCTTCCGGGAGAAAGTGGAACCTAATATCCGGGAGGACTTAATCAATGGCTAGAGACGTCGAAAACATTAACATCACTCTGCCGGGAGAAAGCGACACCATCGAGCTGATCGTAGACGGTCAGCCACAGGAAGTTAAAATCTCCCTGGATAACTGGCGCTATGCTGATGCAGAGCTGGATGCTGATTCTACAAACGCGATCCAGAACCGTGCAGTCGTTGCAGCATTGGAAGACAAGCAGGACACTCTGATAGCCGGTGAAAACATCACCATCGTTGACAATGTCATCAGCGCAGATGGAGGCATCAGCACTGTAGAGTGGGGATCAATCAGTGGCACATTATCCGATCAGTCTGACCTGCAGGCAGCGCTGGATCTTAAAGTCGATAAGGTATCAGGGAAGGGATTGTCTACAAACGACTACACGGATGCAGACAAGACCAAGCTCGGAGATCTTCCGACAGATGCAGAGCTGACAGCCAATCTGGCCGGAAAAGTCGACAAGGAGACGGGTAAAGGACTCAGCACGAACGACTTCACAGATGCAGAGAAAACAAAGCTGCAGGGCATCGAAACGGGCGCACAGGTCAACATAGTGACGGGAGTCAAAGGATCTGCTGAATCGACCTACAGGACTGGCGACATCGACATCACGAAAGCTAATGTCGGACTGGGCAACGTAGACAATACAAGCGATCTGAACAAGCCGATCTCGACAGCGACGCAGGCGGCTCTGGATGGCAAAGTGGACAAAGTCACCGGCAAGGGACTCTCGACGAATGACTTCACGACTGCCGAAAAAGAAAAGCTCGCAGGCATTGCTGCTGGAGCCGAGGTAAACGTCCAGGCGAACTGGAGCGAAGCAGACAGCACAAGCGACGCATTCATCCAGAACAAGCCAAGCATTCCGACCAAGACGTCCGACCTGACAAACGACAGCGGATTCGTGACTGATGCAACCATGCAATCGGCATTGGATCAGAAAGTTGATAAGGTTCCAGGCAAACAGCTGAGCACCGAAGATTTCACCAGTGCCGAAAAGACGAAGCTGGAAGGCATTGAGGCTGGCGCTCAGGTCAATACCATCACAGGTGTGAAAGGTTCCGCAGAATCGTCTTACAGATCCGGAAATGTCAGCATCTCAAAAACAGACATAGGACTCGGAAATGTTGATGATACTTCTGACCTGGACAAACCTATCAGCGCGGCAATGCAGACGGCACTGAACTCAAAAGCGAATACTGCAGACGTGGCACAGGCACTGACTCAGAAGCAGGATGTACTGACATTCGATAACGTTCCGACAGCAAGTAGTGATAATCCTGTAAAATCAAGCGGAATAAAAAGCGCACTGGACACAAAGCAAAACAGCCTGACGTTCGATTCTACACCGACCGAAAACAGCACAAACCCTGTAACAAGTGGTGGAATCTACCTCAGTCAGAAAGCGCAGGATGACAAGATTGATACGATTTCAGACTTGTTAGATGCGAAGTTTGCTGATGATTGGGCGACGATTCAGACTATGGTTCAGATTGGCTATGGAGAAAAGTATTATCCGGTCGGAACGCAGTTCACAATTCATCACGATGTCTATGGTGACATGCTCTTTGATGTCATCGGGCACGATCATGATCTTCCTGCAGGCAAAGATCACAGCATGACGCTTCTGATGCACAACGTCATCTACTCCACGCAATTCGATGAAGTGGAAGGCTTCTACTACTGCGAAAACGGACTGACAGCAGGAACGTACAACGTGACGATCACAAGACAGCCGTGGTTCGCAGGCGATGTCGGAAAAACATTCCAGTTCACGCTGGCATCTGATGTTCCTGCAGGGGCGATTCTTTGGTGGGATGGTTACAATGCCACACGTGAAGGAAGAACCGTTCGTGTTTACAACACAAGAGGTGCAACAAGTGCGGCGCAGACTGCGACAATGACCGAAGGCAATGGAGGGACGTCACTCGGAAACATTGATGGAACGGGAAATTGCAATTTCTTCGATAGGACTATATTAGGTTCAAACGACTGGGAAGAATCCGGTGTGCGCCAGTGGTTGAATGCGGATTCTGCATCTGATTGGTGGGAACCTAAAACAAAGTGGGATAGGCTCGTGAACTATTATTCAAGACCGGGATTCCTGTATGGATTAGATGCAGATTTCAAAAATGTGCTTGTCGAAACGACACACGGAAATAGATCCAACACTGTTTTTGATTCTCATGGCACAAACGTCGCGTACAGTACGACAGAGAAGATTTTCTTGTTATGCAACGAGGAAGTGAATCTGGCACAGGAGCAGGGTATCGTATGCGGTACAGTGTATGACTATTACAGGGATGCCGCTAATGCTGACCGTATTAAGTACGATATCACCAGTACCGGCACAGCCCGTGCCTGGTGGTTGCGCTCACCTTACCCGTCGTACGCTGGCGATGAGCGTTTCGTGTACACCAGTGGTGCATTGAGCCACTATGGTGCCTTCAGTGGTCACGGAGTTGCGGCGGCTTGCGTAATCGCCTAATCCGAATAATCAGCGCCGTTAGGTGCTGATTTGGTGAACTATGAGTGTCGTCGTAGGTAAAAGATCACAAGGCAAACTGCGTGTACTGAATGACGCTTCTGAGATCGTTCGGTACACGCTCAGCTCTGTGAAGAATGAAAAAGTGTTTCCAAAATCGTACAGATGGCTGTTGTCTCAGAAGATAGCCGATGAGGCGGTCGATGCGTATGCCTGCATTCGAAGAGCAAACGCGGTGAATGTGAAAAACGCGAAGGATTACGAATATCGACGTAATCAGCAACTGCGCGCTTACGCGCATCTCGAAGCGTTACTCGGATTGATTGATATTGCCTTCAATGTTTTGAGCATTGAAGCTCGAAGAGTTGAATTCTGGACCGGCCTGATCCTACAGACAGAAAACAGTCTGAAAAACTGGGCGAGGTCCGATAAAACAAGATATTCGGAATTCGCTGAATTCTGAGTATAAAAGGGGATACATTATCAGCCCGTAACTGGTGGTTGCGCTCACCTAACCCGTCGAACGCTAACAATGAGCGTAACGTGAACACCAGTGGTGCATTGAACAACAATAATGCCAACAATGGTAACGGAGTTGCGGCGGATTACTTGTCTGGGATGTCGAGAACAGTGTCTAGTAGTCAAAAGGACGAACGTGGTATCTGATAAGCAAGGAATGTATGTCCTAGCCCGTACAGGGTAAATGCCATGCGGAACAGCGGTCTGTATGGTTGTTCGTGACGCGGAGGACTGAACATACTCAGGGTATGCAGTTCAAAGCTACACGCGCGAATGTGCCATTCAAAAATGATGGATGATTTTGAAAAAATAACGGATTTCGGGAAACTGTATCGCGGACTCAAGAAATCTTGCAAGAACGTTAGATGGAAGGATTCAGTCGTTGGATATGAAGCCAACGCGCTGAAGAATACCTATCATCTCAGGCGTTCCGCTCTGAATGGAACGAACAAGATACAACCGTATCAAATTTTCCAAATCCATGAGCCGAAAGAAAGAACAATCGTCGCGACGAGAATTCGTGACAGACAATTTCAGCATTCTCTGGTGGATGAGGTTGTGTATGACCAGCTGATTCGATCGTTTATTGTCGACAACTCTGCATGTCTTAAAGGCAGAGGCATCGACTACTGTCTGAACAGAGTCACCAAGCATCTGGTTTCTTACTACAGAAAACACGGTTCTGAGGGATGGGTTTATAAGTATGATATAAAAAGCTACTTTCAATCAATTACTCACGATCATGCGAAGCGTGTTGTCAGACGCAAAATCAAAGACAAACGCGTTCAGAATGAGCTGTTCAAGATTATTGACAGCTATGAGGGCGACAGTGGTCTTGGACTTGGCTCGCAGGTAAATCAGTTGCTGGCACTTGCGATATTGGATGATCTTGATCACTACATCAAAGAAAAGCTGAAGGTTAAGCACTACATCAGATATATGGATGATTTCATTCTCATACACGAGGACAGAGAATTCCTGAAGCAGTGCAGAATTGAAATTGAACAGAAGCTCAAAGGGTTAGGGCTATCGCTCAACAAAGATAAATCCGTCTTGTTACCGTTATCGCAAGGATTTGAAATGTTGAAATGGAAGTTCATGCTGAAACCTTCTGGCAGAGTAATCCGCAGAATGAGAAGACAAAAAATCACAAAGCAGGCCAGGAAGATAGAAAAATTGGCGAACATGGAGCGCGACGGAAAAGTTCAAGCTGGAACGTGCGACCAGTCGATGATGTCATTCATGGCGAACGCAAAGCGTGGTGATACGTTCTCAGAAAGGAAGGAAATGGCAGCGTTTTACTACAAGTTAACAGGGAGGAAGTATCATGACTATGTTAAGCGTAGAGCAAAGGCTCGCGAGATTGGAGGCAATCGTTCTGAACAATCAAACAGCTCAGAATGTCCTTACTGAGAACATCGAGTATCTTGCTAATGAATCGGATGTCGTACTGTACGAAACTTGGCAGAGCGGAAAGCGGTATGAAGTCGGAGATAAGTGCATCTATTTGGGAAATCTGTACGAATGTATTCAGGCGCATCAGTCACAGGACGACTGGACACCTGCACTCGTTCCAGCACTCTGGAAGAAAAAGGGAACGCCTGGAACAGAATATCCTGACTGGGTGCAGCCAACGGGAGCGCACGATGCATATGCAAAGGGCGACAAGGTAACACACCAAGGAAAACATTGGCAGTCAGCTGTTGATGCAAACATCTGGGAGCCGAGTGTATATGGATGGGAGGAGGTTGCATGAAAACAACCGTACAGCTTGAAAACAAAGACGTTCGGCTCATAATTTCAAAATATCTTGAGATTCCGGTTGAACAGGTTATTCCAAACCGGTACAACTTTTCTGTCACAGGAATGACGGCGGAAGAAATTGAAAAGAAAATAACGGAAAAATCACTTCAAAGCGAAGCAGGCGAATAACCTGCTTTTTTTGTATTCAGGAAGGAGGCCACATGAAAACACCAGAAATATTCGTCATGACTTACAACGGGAAGGCCATCGACTTCGACGGAGCATATGGAGTTCAGTGCGTGGACGGATTCAAAGTCGGCTGCGTATACATCGACATTCCTCCGCAGCCATGCCCGAGCAACTGGGCCGAGTCATACTGGACCTGCAAGAATGCTGACGGCAGCATCAACCAGAACACTAAGAACTGGCAGGAGAAATACTTCGATCTGATCGACGACTTCCGGCAGTTCCGGGATGGCGACTGGGTGATCTGGCCGAGGAACTGCGTCAGCCATCCGTCGAGCCATGTGGCCATGTACTACAACGGCCAAGAGTTCGGTGAGCGACAGTACGAAGACAACAGAGCGTTCTGCATGAAGAAAACCGACTTCTCCGATGCATCCGGAGCACTCCGCCCGAAGTTCTGGGCAGGGATCCCGGAGCAGGACTCCGATCTGACCATCAACGGACATCTGTATCACCTGTACAGGCAGACGGCAGACCTCAGAGCAGTAGTGCTCTCTCCAGGATTGAACAAGACGGCGACGATCAACGATCTCGACTGCGATTATTACGTCTATGCTCGCGTTACCGGATGCAACTACTTCCAGATGCGAGACGACGTTCCAGGGCAGCCTTACGGAATGACCTTCGGAGACATCAGCAGTCCGATCTGCGGAGTCTATCAGAATCTGCCGAAGCAGGACAGCACAATGTTCTTCGATATTGAGACCGGCGAACATGCAGACTGCACCGGAGTGACCATTGATCCGGAGCACAACGTCTTCTCGCCGGTTTTAATTTACGAGCCAGGAAAGAACGTCCAATATGCTCGGATGGTCGGCCTTGGCCTGTGCAACACAGTCAGCCGGTATTGTTTCGTGATCCGATTCCTGAACGGGACTTATGCGCTTGGCATCGCCGGGCAGGATCTCACTCCCAATCAGATCGCGAGCGACCTCATCAGTCTGCCGGATCTGAAGTCGATCTCGTTCATCGACGGAGGCGGAAGCGCTCAGATGATGCGATACAGAGCATCAGAGCATCGCGTCGAATATGTACGAGACACCGGAAGAGCCACAGCAGGCTGTGTAGCCTTAATCGGTGGGCCTGTACAGCCACAACAGCCACAGGATGAACAAGAACCCACGACAGAGCCAACACAGCCAGAAGAGCCTGAAACAGGCCAATCAGAAGAGGAGGATGAAAGCATGAGTGAACCAATCTATGACGAACCGGTCAAGGATCCAGAGTGGAAAGATCCAGAGCCGACAGGGACGACGATCCTGCAGAGAATCAGCGCTCTGCTTTCAGTGAAGAGCATCATCACGCTGGCCTTTGTCGGAACATACCTGGCGATGGTGATCCAGGGACAGGAAGTCCCGAATCTCTTCGAAAACATTCTGACGATGATCGTCAGCTTCTTCTTCGGGTATCAATTCAAGAAGGCGGAAAAGTAGATGACACGGAACGAAGAAGAAAAGCTCGAGGAATTGAAAGAGGCGAACAGGAAACTGCTCGCCGAGAATGTTGATTTAAAGATGCAGAACGAACAGCTCAAGGCTCGGATCCAGAGCCTTGAGTGTGTGCGTAAGTTATTAGAAGGGAGTGGCCTACGATGACAAGCGAACAACTCACCGCTATATTGCTGGCGGCAATCGCCGCTCCCGGATTTTGGGAAGTTATCAAAACCATGATAGACAAGCTACTGCAGCGGAAACGCGTCACCATCGAAGAGATCAGTGAGAAGCTGGACTCACAGGGCAAGAAGCTCAACTCACTGGAGGAAGCATTCAACAAGAAGAATGCGGAAGACCAGGAGAAGGAAGCCAAAGCCGCACGGCGGAGGATCCTCCGGACGGACGACGAGATCCGGATCGGAGTGAAACACTCAAAGGACTTCTTCGATGATGTGCTGCGCGACATCGATTACTATGAGGAATATTGTGACGATCATCCGCACTTTAAGAACAAGTGCGCGGAGTCCGCGATAAACAACGTCATGGCATGCTACGAAGCATGCAAGATGGAAAACAGTTTTTTATAATGCTCCCAGGAATCTCATGATCCTCCTTTTTTTGATGCCCTCGGCCCCACAGCCGGGGGCGATTTTTTTATGCTTTCGCTTACGTTTTTGAAAAATCCTTACGTTTTTCCTTACGTTTTTTCTCGAAACATAAGAAAAACCGCATAACCATGCGGTTATACGGTTTTCATTCAAGCGCAGGAACATGCGCACGGCGAAACATCCCACACACATCCCACACATAGCCCGGAGCGTCTGTTTATGCGGACTTCCGGGCATTTTTCTATGCGTGAATGTTACCACAGAAATACCACAGAATTACCGTAAAACCTTACGTTTTCCTTACGTTTTTTATGAGTAACGTTTATCCAGCGCCTCACGCATCTCCTCAAGACTTGCCTTGTTCGCATAGTTCAGGGTCATCTTCGGCGACTCATGGCCCATCATCGTCTGGGCGAGCTTGACGTTCTTCTTAGTCATGTCTGTGCCGAACATATGGCGAAGCATGTACTGGTTAATGTGGGGCACTTTTTTGGACGCTGCCACATTGCACAGCAGGGTCGAGATCTTGCTTGTGTCGTAAGGCAGACCATCAAGATCCTGCAGGAGCGGCTCGGTGTCATGGGTAAGCATCTCTTCCAGGACCGGACGCAGCGGGTCAGGAATCGGAAGGACCCGGATGGACTCGCCTGTCTTGGTGGCGATTACCTGCCTCATAGAGGTCGCTGTGGAGCCGATAGAGCGCCGGATGTAAATCACTCCATGCACAAGGTCTATGTCCTCAGAATAAAGCGCAAATGCCTCCTGTGGGCGGATACCGATGTACTGCATCACCTTCAGGGCGAGGTAGGTGTCTCTGCTCTTCTTCCGTCCCTCAGCCGTGTGGCTGTTATAGTCGAGCAAGCCTTCCAGGAAGAGCTCGAAGTCGGGGAGCGTGCAGTGCTTTGCATGTGGCTCCTGTGGCTTCTTCGCCTTAGGCATGATGATCATCTGACTCTGATCGGCGAGCGGGATCCCGGACATCAGGGCGGCGCGGTACATCTGCTTCAGCAGGGTCTTCGTCCTGCTCAGCGAGTCCTCGCTGTGGTTCTGTGCATAATCGTTGACCAGCGTCTGCAGGTCCGCAGCTGTGACCTTTGACATCTGCTTCGTCCGGAAGGCTTCCGGGAAGAGCTGGTCATAAGTATTCTGGTGGCGCTTCCGGGTCTTGATGTTATTCACAAACAGGGCGAGACTCTTCTCATAACATTCCTGGACAGTCATGTCGTGAATTATGACCTTGTTCATCCGGATGTCCATCAGTGCCTTGTCTCGGCATTCCTTCGCCGCTGCCATTACAGCCCGATCGGAGTCATAATCCGACCGCTTGAAGGTGCCGAAGCGGGTGGTCTTGCCATCGTGCCAGATAATGACCTCGAGGCTGAAACCGTTCTTAGTTTTAATCTTCCGTATGTGCTTCTCAGCCATCTTCTTAATCCTCCATCTCATCGAAAATACTTTGAATGGTAACACCGAGCAGAGCGCAGTACCGGCGGAGCATTTCCGCGTACATGCTGCGCTTTCCGGTTTCCCAATTAGATACAGCCATCTTCGTGACTCCCAGCTGTTGAGCCACATACTCCTGTGATAGGTTCTTCTCCTGCCTTTTATTGCGGAGGGCTTCTCCGAGGCTCTTATCGAACTCTTTATTCATTGTGTAAACTCTCCGTTTCCTACCTATGTTATACACCAAGAATGCGAAAAACAAAAAAATAGTGTTGACAATAAACGGAGCGTTTACT
>Ga0326513_10003399_pt1 | contig 11559 bp, 14 predicted proteins | sample 2_2465_0518_D_FD_203654 | JGI IMG/M metagenome (GOLD analysis project Ga0326513, IMG submission 203654) | Bovine rumen microbial communities from UC Davis, California, United States - 2_2465_0518 | ecosystem: Host-associated > Mammals > Digestive system > Stomach > Rumen | place: USA... | reverse complement strand
GCTGAAAACAAGCAATAGGAGTAATGGCTTAACTACTGTCCGGCAGGACGAGCGAAGCGATAACTACTTAACTTCTTAACTACAAAGAAGTTGAGCAAAAGCGAAACTTGAGTGAATGACTAAGAGCTTTAGGATGCCGGCGATTGTCTGGCTGCGGGTAACGGAGTTTATAAGGGGGTGGTTAGATTATGAGTTTGGCAGTAAGGTGATGGTGAACGGCCGTCGCGTCGTTTGTCTGCATCACCTGGACGGTGTGCGCGACATCCTGCGCATGGAGACCGTCGATGACACGGAGCTGTCGCCGGACTTGCCTGTGGAGTTGTCGCTGTCGGCCTCGCGCTACGGGGTTATCTCGGCGGCGATGACGCTGAGTCCGGAGGCTACGGAGCGCATGTATCATCTGTCGCTGGAGCAGATGCAGCAATTTGTTCCGATAGAGTGTCCGCGCCTGCGACTGACACAGGAGGGGCTGCTGCGCGAGTGGAGCGGCGACGCGATGCTGGGCGACGCACAGGCCAAGGCGCTGCTACGACTGCTGAGAGAGGCGTTCTGGGAGGACGTGGAGCGCTTTGCCAGGCGCTATGCCCGTGAGCACGAAGGCGAGAAATATGCACAGGAGGATATGATAGCGGCGTTCTGTCAAGAAACGAAGACCAGCGAGCTGCATATCGAGGCCATCAGGCGGGAGTGGCAGCGGCGCTGCAAGCGGCGATAGTTTCAAGTTTCAAGTTTCAAGTTTCAAGTGCTGCCGCCACAAAAAGGGAACACTTTAGTTTCAAGTTTCAAGTTGCAAGTTTCAAGTGCCATCTCCACAAAAAGGGAACACTTTGGTTTCAAGTTCAATTACGGGCCAGTCGTCACTTGAAACTTGAAACTAACTACAAGTGCTTTAGGCCGGTGATGCTGCTTTTCTTTAAGGAGGCAATAAAGCCGGATATGGCTTTGCCAAGTTCTACACTGTCGTTGTAGAGTTTTGTGGCGGTCGGTCGGTCGATATGTCCTACATCCTGCGCTCGTATGATTTGACTACGAACCTCACCACATGAGCCTTTGGCTATGTAGAGGAAATTTATAAATTCTTTATTACCGTCGCGCTCAAATCCTTCCGCGATGTTATCCATTACGGAGCCTGCAGCAGCGTGTATCTGCTGCACGAATCTATCGTCACGACGGAACGTCTTACTGCATTCTGTCGCCCAATACACCTCACGGCACAAATCCCGTGCCTTCTGGAAAATAGTCAAATCCTCAAATCTTCGTGCGTATGCCATACTTGAAACTTGAAACTTGAAACTTACTTCCGCATGCTCTCGCCCTCGATGCGCACGACGCTGGTGATGACCTTCAGGCGGTCGAGCACTTCCTGGCCGTAGCGATGCTCGATGCTGTCGGGCCACGGCCACGGACGGTCGGCAGGCCAGGAGGCAGGACGGGCGGTGGCGAGGTTGGTGGTGATGATGAGCAGCTGTCCGGTGCGCTCAGCATTGTTGCAGAGCTCGAAGAAGGAACGGTCGATGTCGCCGTAGTGCTTGGCGGGCTCCTTGCCCAAGTCGTCGATGATGACGATACGCTCCTTCAGCAGTTCCTGCAGGCGGTCGTGCAGGCTGGAGGCTTTGACGCTGACGATGGGACGTCCGCCGTTGCCGAGGATGACGGGCAGGATTTTCTCGCAGATAAGCGTTTTCCCCAGTCCCGGGTGCCCCACACAAAGCAGTCCCCTACCCTTGTTATCCTGTAGCCATGCGGCTATCTGACCGTAGGCGGGCAGCCATTGCTCGCTACCTTTCAGGAAGTAGTGCAGCCCATCGCGCAGGCGTTTCTCGGCATCAGCCACATGGATATTGTAGGGGTCGCGGCGCGTGTCGTAGGCGCTGTGCTGTGCGAGGTAGGCGGCCACGTCGGCAAACTGCGGTTCCTGCAGTATGCGGTATTGCAGGGCGATATCCTTGCCGAACACCTTGCGGGTAGTCTCGCGGATGGTCTTCACGCCGTACATCTCCAGATACTCATACACATACTTGTTCGGCACCTGCAGCAGGAGCGTGTGGCCGTCGGGGTCGTAATGCTCAAAACGCACGTCAGCAAACCATACGTCGAACCAGTGGCGGTACTGCTCGCCGTACTTCTCGCGGATCATCGTGAGACACGCGGTCCATTTCTCTTCGTAGTCTTCCATAGTCGTAGCGATGTTTCGGTTGTTACCATTCTGGCATCTGAGGGATGGCGGTGGCGGGCTTGTCCTCTACCTTCTTCTGTTCGCAGAGGTGTACGGTGAAGTCGAAGCGCTGGGGCTCGCCATCGAAGCCTTCAGGCAGTTCGGTGAACTCAAACCAGCAGTCGCTCTTACCGTCGTCGGCGAGGACCTTCAGCTCTCGCTCGGCGGTGCGCAACACGTCGGCCTTGAAATGCTTGTAGAGCTTCTGGCGCTTGCGCTGCCAACGGTCGTGCTCATCCTTCTCGTCGCAGCCCAGGATGCGTCGCAGCTCGTTGTAGGTAATATACCAGTGGAACGTGCCCGTGCCATCGTCGAAACCCCGTGCGGAGGTTATCAGCATGTAAAGCCGTGCGGTGTGCTTGCTCTTGGCCGACGTAACGACGGGCAGCAGGTAGCGGCTATACTTGGTGAAGTTGAATACGGTCTGCGCCTGCTCGCGGGTGAAGGTGAAGCGGATCTTGTCGCGCTTGCTGCCGCGAGTAGGGTAGCTCACCTCGTAGGCGAAGTTGCGCAGCGTGACCATGCCTGCCTCCTTGTCCTCGTAGCGGAACACCATCTGCATGAACTTGCTGGCCACGCGCTCCACGTCGCGGTAGGCATCGGCACGGACGGCTACGTCGCTGAACTTGAAGTCGATGTGTACGCGGTCGCTATCGGCCATTTCGGGAAAGAGCAGCAACTGGCTGTCGGCATTGCGCTTGCCGCGCTCGAACATCTCCTGAACACCGTCCTGGATACTCTGCATCATGCCCACGAGGATGCGTATCTGCTGCGTGGAGAGGTCGGCCTGGATGGCCGAGATGGGGTACGGCTGACGGATGTAGCGGGCGGGGAGTTGGGTTTCTTCGACCGCCGGCTGCTGTGGGTTGTTTTTGTTTTCTTCCATCGTCTTTTACAGGTTTTAACGTCGAGGTCGTAGCAGAACTCACGAAAGGCGGCAGCCTGCGGATGTTCTGCTACAAACACTTCGACCTCTGCTGACAGTGGGAAAACAGGCTGCCGCCTATGTTCGTATGGGTCTATGCTTAACGGGATTGCAGTCGGTCCACGTCATACAGAGAGGTTTGACAATATGTTTGTAGCGTCGGCAAAGGTACGAAGATTTTCTGATGCGGCAAAATGTTTTGGCGGTAATTTTCGGGAGTGAGCGTTAAAGAATTGTAATGTTGGGTTTCTTCGACCGGGAGTTGGGTTTCTTCGACCAAGTTGTGTTTTTCCGACCGGGAGTTGGGTTTCTTCGACCGGGAGTTGGTTTTTTTCGACCGGGATGTTGGGAATGTTCGACCGCGAGTTGGGCTTCTTCGACCGAAACAGGTAGTAAATCGCTGTGTTTCTGATAGTTGCGCAACCGCTAAATAATATAAATATAATAGGAAACAAGTCTGAAAATACTTATAATGAATAAACGTCCGATTTATAAGTTGTGTTTTTTCGACCGACGAGTTGTATTTTTCCGACCGACCTCTGCCCGTCCTTTTCGCAAGCCCGACAGACAAACGGTTTGCGGCGATTCCGGTGGTCGAAGATTCGTATCAAATACCTGCCCTAACATTTGCCTGGCTGTTGCACTATATTGCGGGCATGGCAAGGAACAACAGAACCACGACCGCCGCGAAGAACAGCGGCAAGGATAAAGAGTATGAGAAACATGTATGCGGTGAGTGCAAACGCTGCACGCCCGTTACGAAGTTTAGCACACTGACGGTGAAGGACCGGAAGCCGACGCTGGGGCGGTGTCCGGAAAGTACGTGTAGTGTGCTGCTGTCGCAGCGGGCGTGTCCGAAGATTGAGTTGTAGGCGGGAGTTTTGTCCTATTGGGAGCTGCCCCTATTTCTTCCCTTCCATCCGTATTCGTCAGGGAGGCGAAGCGCTTCCTTGTATTGTTCGTCGTTGATGATTCCCTGCTTTTTCAACCCAAGGAGCATCGTTTCGAGAAAGAATCGCTTGGCCGTTGTGTCACGGTCTCGTGCATAATTCTTTGCTAATCGGTGGATGCTTTTAGGCAGAAAGCAGAGAGCACCGATAGGTCTTTCTGTAACCATACCTGATTGCGACTGTTGCGGCGTTTCTGCCCTCACTTGTTCAGGTATTTTGACTGGCTCGATTTCGTCGTGTTCGATGGCGGTGACGATGTAGGTTGTCTGTTTCATAATTTCTTATACTTACAAATTTTTAGAGGTTATTTTCTCCTTCTCTTCTCGCTTACCTTGTCTTTCTCCCAGCCGTATTCGCTGTCGAGGGCGGCGGCTTCGTCGAACTGTTCCTGAGTAATCAGTCCCTCGGCCAGCAGACCGCGCAGGAACCAGCGGCGGCCTATGTGCTTGATGGTCTGGTTGTAGGCGGGGACATCCTTTGAGTTGTACTTCACCTTGATATCCACAATCTGCTTTATGCTCTCGGGGATGGCCACGGTGATGAAACATGGCTTCTCGGCGGCTATGCCGGTGGGCTGCTGGGGTTCTACCTCTGCCCCACCCTGCTCTTCCTGTGGGTCAGCGGTGACAGGTGCATCAAGTTGCTGGTTGCGCTGCTTCAGACGCTCGCGCAGTTCTATCTGATTCTCGGTGGTGTCGGTCGCCTGCTTGCGGCGGTTCCGACCTGCGTTCATATCGAATGGCATAATCTGATATTCGTTTTAGTTGTGATGTTGATTATAAAATTAGTTGCAATGTTGCAACACGAAATAGTTACGCTGTTGCGTCTTTGAGCTTCTTCTGGATATCGTTTGCCAACAGGGTGTATTCCTCGGCCACGGGGCAGCGCCCGTCAAAGTCGTAGATGCTGACGTGATGGAAGAGCGACTTGCTGACGGCGCTGCGCCGCGAGATGGCAGTACGGAAGATCTGGTCGCCGAACTTCTCGCGCAGTGCCTGCTCCGACTGCTTGGCCTCGGTGAGGTTGGCCTGGCGCATGGTGATGATAGCACCGAGCACATCGAGACGGTCGTTGTCGTTCTGCTGGATGTCGTTCACGTAGGCCAGGTAGTTGTCGAACCCGTCGATGGCGAATCCTTCGAGCGAGATAGGGATGATCAGGGCGGTGGCAGCGATATGCACATTGTCGGTGGCACGTCCGGGATTGCCTGGTGTGTCCATGAGGATGTAGTCGAAGCTGCTGCCCCACTCCGTCAGCCCTTCGCCGGTACGGTCGTCGATGGGGCGTTTAAAGGCGCGTGCCAGCATGTTGCCGGGGTTGCGCAGCATGGTCAGCTTACTCTCCACCTCGTCCATGCTGATAGAGCTGGGCGTGTAGTAGAGTCCGCTCTCGTCGCGATAGACTGGGATGTCGGCTCCGCGAGTGAGTGTGTCGAAGATGGTTGGGTCGCCGTCGAGTTCGCGCTGCGGGTCCCAGTCGGTGCATGAGGTGAGATTGCACTTGTAGTCGAAGTCCATGACAAGCACGCGGAACCCCTGCAGACGCAGGGCCGTTGCCAGGTTGAGCGTTGTGGTAGTCTTCCCTACCCCACCCTTGAAGTTGCCGACTGCTATTAGTCCGTGCAACTGTGTCTTAGCATTTTTCTTTTTCATTGTCGTGTAGCTTTTATATATTTATAGATAATGTTGTGTAGTTGCCGCTATGTTTTGTTGCAATGTTGCAAGGTTACACTGTTGCAAGGTTGTAGCATCGTCCTGCTGTCGTGCCGTCCTGTTGCGCTGCTGCGGTGTTGTAATGTCACTCTGCCGCCGTGTTGCGGCATCTTTCTGCTGTTACTCTGTTGTGTAGCAACTAATCGGTGTTGTTGCAGCGTGCAGCGTCAGTTTTGCAGTGTTACATCTTCGCGGTGCAGGGATGTTGCGCTGGTAATGTGTTGCAATGTTGCAATGCAGCGTAGTAACGCTGTTGCTTTGTTGCGGTGTCACAATGTTGTAGATTTGTGTATATCCGTTGTAGCGAGTGCAAAGATAGGAATTTATTTTGAAACCGCAAAGGAAATCAGGAAAAATGTTGCAAGGAGGCAACAGAAAAACGGAAAAGTGTTGTAACAACGCAAAGAGACAGCATAAAATAGTAACAATGTTGCAAAGTTATTCTGTGGCGGTGTTGCCGTTATAATGTGTTGCAATGTTGCAACAGAATAATATTATTCCATCGCTAAACATCTTCCATCAACCATCATACATCAGCCATCTTCCTTGCCCTTGCTTTTGGATTGCGGCTATTGTATTTTGGGCGAAAAGACAAATTTGCGATTAAGCGAAGGCCGTGATGCTTGCATCGACGGCTGAGCGTGAGCAAGTTCAAACGTAGTTTAAATTTTAACGGCGATATGATTAAGAAGATACTTGTGCGCGACTACCTGAAAGGGTATGGTGATATGACGGCTGAGGAGCGCAAAGCGTTCGTCGGCAGGGTGGGGGAGTGGCTTGCCCAAGACGGGGCGCGGCTGCTGGCGATGACGGACAGGCCGATGGCGAAGAGCCAAAACCTTGTCACTATCTCGACGCGGTGGACGGTGGAGGACTGCCGGGCGGTGACGGATGGCATCATGCTGACATCGGCGCTCGTAGGTGTGGCCGACACGTGGCTGCCGACACAGATCTATATGAAGTCGGCGTACCGGGCTGTGAGGCAGGTGTATATCATTCTGAATAGTTTGGTTGGTGTCGGCGTGAAAGGAAAGGCAGATGGACTGAATGTGACGATAAATCCGATAACGGGGGCTCCGATGCCCAAGACGAATAACACTGCAACGGGACAGAGGGGAGCGGCTGCACACTACAACCATGAGCCAAAACGTGCCGCCGGAGCCGGAGCGGGCAAACCGCAGGCACTCCCCTCTTCTGTTGGAGCGACAGCCAGTCCTGGCAGTAAGAGGCAGGGCGGCGATGTAATCACCGCACAACAGACAAAGAAGGAACAACAGCCGACGGACACATCTCTCACCTCTCACCTCTCACCTCTCACCTCTAAAATGGTGCCGGCACGCCCGAAGCATATCGACCAGTACGTGCATCTGCTGCCGAAAGCGACGCAGGAGCGGGCGGCTGAGTATGGCGAACTGATGCGGCAACTGGGCGAGGCACGGGATAACATGCAGTTGTTAATGGACGATGACCATGCAAGTGCCAAGAGCCGCGAACAGTGGGCGAAGCAGGCGACGAAGATTGACAAGAAGATACGGGCGATACGCGACGAACTGAACCGGGAGTGGGAAAAGGTGGCGGAGAGCGGGCGCGTGGTGATTGATGACCTGGGGATGGCGCATCTTGTTTCCACGTCGCAATGCGATGCGGCACTGAACGGTGACGGAGCAGGAGGAAACGGCACAGGGGCTGACGGCGAAGGCGGGGGGCAGGAGCCGGTGGAGCTGACAAGCGAACAGAAGAAGCGGCGCAGAGACCTGCGTAAGTGGCTCATCGACCTGCGGCGCGGCAAGGAGGGGAAGGACAGGGAGAAGCGCATAGAAATGTGGCGCGTGAACTGGCAGGAGTATCTGACCTTAGAGCCGAGGGAAAAGGCGATGGAGGACGAGAAGATTCTGGAGGCCGCAAAGCACTTCGGGATTGACCTAACACAAATTCTTGCTCTGGCAAGCGTCACCCTTGCGGGATGCCGAGCGACCACAAATTGACCACTATTTATTCACAAATAGAACTTAGGCGATATGGAAATATTTGACACCCCTCAGAAAGACCAGATGTCGAAGGAGCAGATAGAAGTCCTCGATAAGCAGAAGCATGAATTTAAGTTGATTGGCAGGCAGCACAAGATGCCTGGGCATACCATGTTCTCGCTCAACTTGAAGACTGGAGAGATTAAGGTTGCTCCCGTTGAACGGTCGAAAGTATGCGACTTCAGAACCCGCGAACCTATATACAAAGAACGTATTGTTATCGAACGAGACTGTTTGTATCGGCAGGCTCTCAACAGAAAGAATTTCATTAAACGCCTTGTTCGCGAGGGTATTCTGGTGAAGAAATCGGCAAATAAATAGTAAATCTGTAAATAGTAAATCAACATGACTTTTCATTCGATAGTGCGCAGCTGGTGCAAGAGATATCCACCGATGCGCGACAGAAGAAAGAGCCGAAGGTTCTATATCGCCAAAAGCATTGACGGCGTGAGGTCGATGCCGAAGAGTATTTCTACGAAGTACTCACCATGCGTGGTCATGGAAACCGGCGAGGAGGGTGTTATAGAAGGCGGGCTGGTAACGTGGAACTACCCCGTGTATTTCTTCGTGAGAGCGGAGCGGCTGGAGGACAGCGACGCGCTGGCGGTTGCGTATAAGGAAGCGACGTATCACGCAATGCGCTTCTATGCGTGGCTGAAGGGAAGGCACGAGGAGGATTCGCCGAACGGAGATTTTGGACGCATCAACTTAGAGGATCGCTTATACGTGGAGCCGATAGGACCTCTGGAGGACGGATGGGCAGCGGAGATGATACAGTTTGAGAGAATGGAACCGATAGAACTCTGCGTTGACGACGAGCTGGACCCGGAGGACTTTATGCCAGAGGATGAAGATGACGGCGAGCAGCCCGACGGAGATGCACCGGGAACGGAGGCGGACGGCGACGGGGAGTAATATTTGGCTGCTGTAATACAGCAGCATACGTAACGAGAAATAATAACAGGCGATATGGAAGAGACGAACAGGAAATGCTGCCTGAACTGCCAGAGCAGGACAGTGGGCGGTGACGGGAAACAGGGGTGCTTGCTCAATCCCGATATGCGGGTGAATGGGAGGATGCACTGCGAGGAGTGGCGGAGTGATGACTTTAAAATGAAGAGTGAAGAATGAAGAGTGAAGAATCGGAAGAGAAGACCCCTCGAAAGGTGACGGACATCGACGCGGCGGGCGAGAATATCAGGACGATGGTGATGGCATTCAACGAACGGTGGGTGCCGATGCCTGGGTTTGCGCTGGGCGTGGAGGTGATGAGCGTGGGGCAGTTGCGCGACGCCATGGGGCTGCGGGCGACGATTGACGTTGGCGACCCGTGGCCAGAAGCGGAAAAGCTGCTGCATGAGTTCGGCTTCCGGTGGCACTGGCTTGGCGGACAACGGGTGATGTATCTCAGGGAGAGGGATGACTTCGTGCCGGACACGGGGTGGGAGGTTCCTGAAGAAGTGAAGAGTGAAGAATTATCGGAGCAGCGAGAGCCGTCAAGCTCGCTTGAATGGCCGAGTCTTGACGATAATCGCTGAAAGCAATTTGCTACCGCTCGGAGAAATATGCGGTTCGACTCCGCTCGCTGGCCGAGGTTCGGTAAGAGCAGACACAGGTTCGATTCCTGGTATCCAAACGGGTGGGCTGGTGCGTACTGAGGTCATATCATTTGAATAACAAAACCGGGCTTGAAGCCCATAGTTATTAACTTAATTATTTTAACGACAATGAAAAAGAATTTTTTCGGAAAGTTGATGGGCGTGCTGCTGTTGGCAGTGATGGTCCTCGTATGCAGCTGCAACGGCTGCAAGGGGGAGACCCCGAAGATTGATGACCCCGTGGTGGTGTATCATGATTACGACGGGGTGGTGCAGGATTTTACTGCAGGCGTGAGCCATATCCAGACACTGCACAGGCAGACGATGTTCTCGCTGATTGGCGGCAAGGAGTACCAGTGGCGCAACAGCCGCGTGCTGCTGAACGACACGTTGACCGCTGAGAATATCGACGACCTGCATGTGGTGGCTGTGAACGATGTATTTTTCTATTGGGACAGCCAGAAGGGGCCGATGGTGCAGTACATCAACTCGCACGTGAAGTACGGTGTGCAGATTCCATATCCTATTAATGACGTCTGGATTGAGGATGCAGACATGAGCGAACAGCCGATTAAACTCTCTGCCGAGCAGGCGCTCATGCGACTGAAAGAATGGAACGGAATACTGCCAAAGGGCTTCAACTTTCTCACGCTGCGCTATCCCGTAGGACCGTGCGAATGTAATGCCCAGTGGGTCATCGGCAATGAGTTCGACGTGATATTCATCGACGCCGTGACGGGCGACATCAGCAACTGGTGTCCAGCGTTCAATCCCAACAACAAGGCAAAGGGAGGCGACTTCGGAAAACCGCTCGGGGAGTGGCCCTGAATGAGATAACACAGGACTACTCCCCACAAAGGCTCGACGGTCTCTAAAACCGTGACGGGCTACTTTTGGCAAACTTAATACTACCGCAGCGGCCTTGCCGCCTTGTTATCCTCGGCATGGGCCGCTGCGGTTTTCCTTCACTTAGGGCTGCGATGCCATCGCAGCATACTTGACATAAACGACATGAAGACTATGGCAAGAGACTGGAAAGGAGGCTCGGCTTCTACTTTCAAGACTATCGGAGCGAGCAATCACTGCGAGCATGAGCGGGCGGACAAGGACTACTACGCCACGGAGCCTGCGGCGACGGACTGGCTCTGCCGCATCGAGCACTTCGACGGACCGATACTGGAGCCGAGTTGTGGCGAGGGGCATATCTCGCGGCAACTCATCAGGGCGGGGTATGAGGTAGTGAGCCGTGACCTGGCAGACCGTGGGTATGGAGAGGTGGCCGACTTCCTGGTGCCGGAAAACACGCGGTGGGAGGGTGACGTGGTGACGAACCCACCGTATGCTTTTGCGCAGGAGTTCGTGGAGAAGGCGCTGGCGATTATCCCGGAGGGCAGGAAGGTGGCAATGTTCCTGAAACTGACGTTTCTCGAAGGGAAGCGCCGTGCGGCGCTGTTTGAAAATTACCCCCCCGAAGGGTGTGGGTCAGCCATGCGCGGCTGCTGTGCGCTAAGAACGGAGACTTCGAGCATTCACCAGGAAGCGCCACGGCGTATGCGTGGTTTGTGTGGGAGAAGGGGTATAAGGGAGCGCCGGAGGTGAGGTGGTTTAACTGAGGGTGACGGAACAATAAACACAAAAACGAGATAACGACGATGAAGACTTACATGCAAGGAAGCAAGGGTGGGGGAGTGGAGATGCTGCAGCGGCTGCTGCTGCAGCGGGGCTACCAGCTGACGGCTGACGGCGACTACGGACCCAGGACGGAGGCTGCGGTGAGGGCATTCCAGCAGGCAGAGAGCGGACTGGCTGCTGACGGCATAGCGGGACAGAAGACGATGGCGCGACTGGCGGGTGTGGTGCTGACGGAGGCGTTTATCCGTCAGCACATCACGTTTGCACCGGGGCGGGCGGTGAACTACATCGCCATCCACTACACCGCCGGGAGCCGTAGCACACGCGGGGCGGCGAAGGCCAACCGCGACGTGTTCACCAAACGGCCAGCGAGCGCCGACTTCGTGGTGGACGACGAGCAGACCATTCAGGTAAACCCCGACATCGAGAGTTACTACTGCTGGGCCGTGGGCGACAAGCGCAACCCCTGGACGGGTGGCGCACGGCTCTCGGGCAAGGCC
>Ga0326513_10003398_pt1 | contig 11560 bp, 12 predicted proteins | sample 2_2465_0518_D_FD_203654 | JGI IMG/M metagenome (GOLD analysis project Ga0326513, IMG submission 203654) | Bovine rumen microbial communities from UC Davis, California, United States - 2_2465_0518 | ecosystem: Host-associated > Mammals > Digestive system > Stomach > Rumen | place: USA... | reverse complement strand
TTACCTTTCCTGATTGTAGCTTAGATAACAAGAGGGTAGAAGTATAACTGGCTGCTACCTTTTCTACCTAACTTTAGAGTAGCAAATTAAATTGTTATCCTTGTCAAAGAACCAAGTATTCCTGAATATCTCGTCTTCGCTGTAACCGTCCGGACAAGTATGATTACAGAAGTATACAAATTCCTTGATCAAGTCATTATCAGGTTCAGGTAAAATCTTTGATCTTCCTAATGCTCCTAACCATAATCCCATAGTAATCTCCTTTCACTTCTGTATATACCATTGGTATTTTCAATGGTATAATTCAAATCAATTCACATAATCGGAGTATGTTTATGAAGCAGACAATCTTGCCTGAAAGGCTTTTATCCTGCCGCAATAATCTAGGACTAACGCAATCAGAAGCAGCGGAACTCATTGGTATTACTCAGCCTGCATATCAGAGATATGAGGCAGGTGTTCGTACTCCTTCTATACAAGTCGCAAAAGAGATTGCAAAAGCATTTAATGTTTCTACTGCCTATTTATTTGGTGACAGCGATCAATCTCTTCCTGATTATTTTGTAATTGACAAAAAAGACAACCAATTACTTTTCTCTTTGATTGAACAATGCAAAGGTCTTAGCGATGATCAACTTGAGGAGATACTAAATAACATCACAAAAAGTAAAAACCCGTAAACCTAATCGTCTACGGGTTAATGAAATCTGGCGGAGACGGAGAGATTCGAACTCTCGTGCCAGTTGCCCGGCAAACGCATTTCGAGTGCGCCCCGTTATGACCACTTCGATACGTCTCCAAATGCGCCTTATTGTAATAGATTAACTCTAAATATTCAACTAAAGGCGCTGTGTAACAATGTTAAAGTGCGCCAAACCTTATGTTTTTACGCAATTCTTCCTTGGCATCCTCACCGCAGAGATAACCTACGAGAGCAAGGCCGAAATCAACTGATGTGCCCATTGCCTGGCTGGTAATGATGTTGCCATTTACAACAACTTTGCTGTCTTCAATGACATTCGCATCACACTTGCGGAGTTCTTCCCAGAAACCGGGATTGCATGTGGATGTTTTGCCTTTGAGAAGTCCGAGATTAGCAAAAACTGTCGGAGCTGCGCAAATTGCCGCAATACCCTTGCCCTGGTCGTTGAACTTAACGAGATTCTTCTTGAGTTCTTCACATGCGTTAAGGTTATTTGTTCCTCTTACGCCGCCCGGGAGGACAAGAAGATCGTACTCATCAAAAGTAATCTCGTCCAAAAGCTTATCAGCCTTTATCTTTATGTCTCTTGAAGCCGTGATCTCGAGTGAAGGCATGATCGATACGACATCAACATCAACCTTAGCTCTTCTCAAAAGGTCAACGGGTGTGATTGCCTCGACCTCTTCACTGCCGTCTGCTATAAATACTGCAACTTTTGCCATGTTAATTCCTTTCTTTTAAAGGCCGAAAATGCCTTTGATAAAAATTTCTATTCCTATGAGGATCAGTATGACACCACCGATAATCGTGGCTGTACTGACGAATTTGCCGCCGATCTTCTTACCGAAGATCAACCCCAATAAGCATATCACAAGCGTGACAGCTCCAATTATCAAAGATGCGGCAAATGCTCGTAAAAGCGAATAATCCGCTATAGTAAAACCTACTGAAAGAGCATCTATCGAAGTTGCAATTCCCTGAACTATGAGCGCACCCAGGGTAAGTTTCCTGGCTTCTTTGACAGCATCCTTCCCTTCCTTGTTTCCCTGCTTCTTATCCTTGATCCCTTCGACAAGCATTTTCCCGCCGATAAATAAAAGAAGGATCAGTGCTATCCAAGGAATCAAGATGCTGAATTTGGTGAACATCTCTTCAAGCGTCGTAACAAGGATCCAGCCGAGCATTGGCATTATGAACTGAAATGCAGCATATATGCCTGCCATCATAAGCATCCGGATTGTTTTCATCTCAGGTTCGACTATGCCGTTTGCAATCGAGACCGAGAACGCATCCATGGCAAGGCCAATGCCCAAAAGAAACGAATTCAGGATAAGTTGAAACACTATATGGTCCTCTCTGCCCGGGCAAAAAAATAACCCAAGGCCACTATATTTGCCTTGAGTCTCACACAGAAGAATAAGCCAGGTTTTATAACCAGTATGTTGACTTAGACGACGCTTTTTCCGCGTCTGCTACTCCCTCAATGTGAACGATTCTATCAACGCTGATTCGGGTTAGTCAACACTAACTTCGATGCGTCATTTTTGTTGGCCTGATCTGCTGTTTTCAGGCATACAAAAAGCTGTATTTTGAGGAAATACGACTTTTTGTTGATGTTTTTTACCGTTTCAGGCATACAAATTTGACACAATGTGCTTTTTTGGTTTTAGGGCATCCTTTCGAGCAACTTTCTTATTTATCTGTTATAATGTTTATTCGCTATAAGAACCAATAATGCACTGTAAATATCAGGAGGCCAATATGAACGAATACATTAAGCAGATATCTGACAGGATCAGAGAGCTTAGAGACATCCTTGACTTGACTGCAGAAGAAGTCGCTTCGAGCTGCGGAGTGAGCCAGGAAGAGTATTTAGCATATGAAAACGGCGATAAGGAGATCCCGATCAGCATCCTTTATAAGGTTGCAAGCGTTTTCAAGGTGGATCCTACGGTGCTGATGACAGGCGACGTTCCGAGAATGGACGATTATACAGTGGTAAGAGGCGGCAACGGCGTTAAAGTCGAGCGTTATCCCGGCTATTCATTCAGCGCGCTCGCTTTCAACTATAAGCACAGACAGATGGATCCTATGATCGTTACTCTGTCAAAATCAGAGACAGCTGAGCTCGTTCGCCACGGCGGACAGGAGTTCAACTATGTCATCGAAGGCGCCATCAAGGTTGTCGTGGGTGACAGGGAATTCACTCTTGAGGCAGGAGATTCCATTTACTTCAATCCTGAGAAGCCTCACGGACAGAGAGCCGTGACGGAGACTGCTAAGTTCCTCACGATCATCAACGAGTGATTTAGCAGTTCTACCCCAACTCACGGAAAAATTTGAAGTAGAAAAAGGAAGTATATACCCATGGATTTATTAAGCAGATTTGTTAACAGAATTGATTTCGACAGTTACGAGGATTTTAAAGAGAATTTCAAGATCATTGTTCCGGAAGATTTTAACTTCGGTTTTGATGTCGTAGATGTATATGCAAAAGAAGCTCCTGATCAGGAAGCTCTTATCTGGTGCGATGATGACGGCAACGAAAGACACTTCACTTTTAAGGATATAAGCGAGAAGAGCAACCGCGTTGCCAACATGTTCAAGAGCCTTGGCATTAAGAAGGGCGACAGAGTCCTCATGATGCTCCGTCAGCGTCCTGAAGTATGGTTCACTATGGTTGGTCTTCACAAGCTCGGTGCACTCGTTATTCCTGCTACATTCCAGCTTCTTTATCATGACATCGTTTACCGCTGCAACGCAGCAGACATTAAGATGATCGTTTGCGCCGATGATCCGCAGATCATTGAGCATGTAAATAAGGCACGTCCCGACTGCAAGACAGTTCAGTACTGCAGCGTTATCGGAGAGGCACCTGAAGGCTGGAGATCACTTACTGATGATATCGATAATGCTTCTCCTGTTTTCGAGCGCCCCACAGGTGACGAAGCTACACACGCATATGACCCGATGCTCATCTACTTCTCATCAGGTACTACCGGTGAGCCTAAGATGATCCTGCACGATTACACATTGCCTTTGGGCCATATCATTACAGCTAAGTACTGGCAGCAGGTTTACGACGGATGCAGACATCTTACCCAGGCTGACTCCGGCTGGGCAAAGTTTGCGTGGGGTAAGATCTACGGACAGTGGATCTGCGGTGCGGTTAATGTTACTTACGATACACAGAAATTTAAGGCAGCAAGAATGCTCGAGATCATGGAGAAGCTTAAGCTCAACTCATTCTGCGGACCTTCCACTATCTACAGATACCTTATTCAGGAAGACCTCACAAAGTATGACTTCTCTTCCATCAAGCACTGCTCAATGGCAGGCGAGCCTTTGAATCCTGAAGTATTCTACAAGTGGCAGAAGTATACAGGACTTGAGATCCGCGAAGGATTCGGTCAGACAGAAGGAAGCGTTCTTTTCGCAAACTTCCCATGGCTTGATGTTAAGCCCGGATCTACAGGCAAACCCACACCTATCTATGATATTCAGTTAGTTGACGACAACGGTGTTCCGGTAGAAGACGGTATCGTAGGAAATATCGTTATCAAGAACGCATCTTCAAAACCCATAGGACTCTTCCGCGAATACTATAAAAATCCGGAGGCAATGGCTGACCAGTGGCCCGGTGCAGATTACAGCACAGGTGATACGGCATGGAGAGATCCTGACGGATATATCTGGTTCGTAGGAAGAAATGACGACGTTATCAAGTGTTCCGGTTACCGTATCGGACCGTTCGAAGTTGAGAGTGCTCTCATGACACACGACGCAGTTCTCGAGTGCGCAGTTACAGCTGTTCCCGACCCCATGAGAGGTCAGGTAGTTAAGGCAACTATCGTCCTTACTAAAGCATATAAGGAGAAGGCTTCTCCCGAACTCATAAAGGAACTTCAGAACCACGTTAAGAATGCTACGGCTCCTTATAAGTATCCGAGAGTTATCGAGTTCGTTGATGAGCTTCCTAAGACCACCAGTGGCAAGATCATGCGTACTGCGATCAGAAAGGCCGATGAGGTTAAGTACAGAGCAGAGCAGGAAGCAGCAGCTAAGGCTCAGCTTTAAAGAAAATCTTTAATAACTATATTGGCAAGATCAAGACCGCTCCGTGTTAAACGGAGCGTTCTATCTTTGCGCTCCAATAATCCCTTTTTGATGTTGTCTTCTACTTCCCTTGCGAAAACATTTTCGAACTCTTCACCGAACATCTTAAAGAATTCATCAAGCAGGATTCCTTCCATTGTTCTGAGTCTTAAGAAAGGTACTTCTCTCATCTTATCTTCTTTGGAAAGCATCTCTTCAACATATAAAGAAACAAGATCGTTCTTTCTGCCTTCAATAAAATCTTTGTAGTCTTTTGAAGTGAGATCTTTCATCTCGTTTATGTAAGAAAGAACATCGTCTTTATGGCCGTATCTCATGTCACCCAGATATCCGTGGGCACCGGCGCCGATCGCGAAATATTCGCACGAATTCCAGTAAGAAGAATTATGTATGCTCTTAAATCCGGGCAGAGCACTGTTAGAGATCTCATAAGTCTCATAACCCAGACTCTGAAGGAATTCGCGGGTGCCGTGATACATCTTCCGCTCGTCATCAGGTGATACTAGATCCTCTAATGTTTTACTGTATCTCTCGAAAAAAGGAGTGCCTTCTTCTATGCTCAGAGAATATGTGCTGATGTGCTTTACACCAAGCTCATGAAACGTCTTTATGTCTTGCTTTATTCCTTCAAGAGTTTCTCCCGGAACACCCGTGATAAGATCTGCTGATACATTCGTGAAACCCGCAGCGGTTATCTTCTTTATCGCATCAACTGCACCTTTTGAATCGTGCAGTCTTCCAAGTGTTTTAAGCACGTCATCGTGCAAGGACTGAACGCCTAAAGATATGCGGTTAAAACCTGCTTTAAGATACTCTTCAAGCTTATCTTCACTGACAGAAGAAGGATTAACTTCTATCGTTATTTCAGCGTCATCAGAAACTGCAAAATTATTCTTTATCGATTCAAAAAGTTCTGCAATAAGGTGACTGTCAGGAACAGACGGCGTACCGCCTCCGAAATAAACGGTATCTTTTCCGTCTGCGTCTGTAAGCTGGTTGGTACCTGTCTTATCAGTAATAACTGAACCTATAAGTTCCGTCTCTTTAATCGCGGCTTTGTAGAACTCTTCAATGCATGAGTGATCCGTTATCGAATAGAAATCGCAATAGGGGCATTTGCGCGCGCAGAAAGGATTATGGACGTAGATATGTCTTGCCATCAGAACTCACGCCTGCGGTAGATCGGAACAGGGTTTTTGAGAGCCGTGATGAATGCCATCTTGAACGTATTAAAGCTCGGTGAGATATTCTTCTCTGGAACCATGTATCTTGATATGGTATCAGCCCACAGGGCCTTGTAGTGACCAATGGCGGGATAACCGATCTCTATCAGTTCTTCCGCATTCTCGCTTATGACTCTGCAGAGCACTTCCCACGTACCGCATACGGAATCCTGTTCATAGGAATCAAGAACGTCCATCCTGCTGTCAGGATATGCGGTGCGGATCGCATCCCTGTCACCTAAAACCCACGCTTCGATCTCTTCGGTGCTAAGACCGACAATGCTTCTGATATCAGGAGCATATTTCGCAGCACAAGAATAGAGCATCTGTCTTAATTCCTGGGGATCGTTATCATCGGAATCCATGGCGATAATGAGGATAACATCCTTGCCGCCGTATACTTTGTTATATGCTCTGAGCTTTGCAGGAAGAAGATCTAACAATGAACTTGCAAACTTCGGCGGTGCAGAATCCATATCCTTAGGAAAGCTTCCGCAGCCTCTGTGCGGATGAACGTGCAGCTCAAAATCCACACCCTCATTCTCTGCTATTCTTTCTGCAAGACGCTGTACTACTACAGCTCCCGATTTATCTTCTGACAGTATCTCGATCAGCATTTATAAGCCTCGGTTATCATCATCAGGTCTTGTATCAAGGTGTCCGCCGTACCAAATGGCACCCATGCCGACGCCCTGGTGGAACATCTCCATTACGAGCGGATCTTCACCCGCGCAGCGGATGCTGACGTCGCCGCTGTCCTTTTCGAAAGAGCGCTCGAAGATCCAGATCTCCTTGGGAGACAATGTCTCAATGATGTAGGGATTGTGAGTTGAGAATACTATCTGGCAATAGTGATTCTTCATTGTGTAATCACGCATCTCGTCACTTAAAACATCGACCATGTCGTGATAAAGGTCCTTGTCAGGAGTCTCGATGAAGATCGTTGATCTAGGGCTCTTGTCACGGAGCAGGAGCAGATAAAGGAAAAGCTTATCGGGGCTTTCCTTAAGCGCCTGAGGAAGATTCTTCTTGTGCTTCATTGCAGGGATCTTATCCTTGATCTCCGTAACGATGCGCTCATATTCTTTCTCGTCATTCATCCTGATATATTCGAGAACATTTCCTACATTGGAGCCGGAACTATTGAGGTGCTTATGTCCGCCGGGAGCACCGCCATCGTAGTAATAAGAGCTCTGTTCTTCTGAAGAGAAACTGCAGAAGAACCATGAGGATATCTCTTTATAGAGCGTTACGAAATCCCTGTATCCGCTGATCTTTCCGTAAAGGCTGAGTGCGGTAAGGTGCTCGTCTTCAACACCGATATCAGATTTGTCGGGCGAATCATCAAGATTGATAATGAAGCCTTCTCCGCATTTCATGTCGAGGATGGTGACAGGTGTTTTCTCTCCGTCTTTTTCGGTGACGAGAATGATCTTCTCCTCATCGATAACAGGGCTCATGTATCTGCTCGTAACTATGCCGAGTTCATACTGGATGTACTTTGGGCAGCCGTTCTTTTTATCTTCGAGTTTGAAAAAGACTCTGAACGTGGAAGGACTTGAAATGTCCGGAGTCATGTTGGCAAAGCCCGGCCTTCCGTAGCTTATGGAAGCGACCGCACAGCCCTGTGTGATACAGTCCTTGAGGAAAGCCATACATCCCATGAAGGATGTCTTACCGGTGTTGTTGCGGCCGATAAAAGCATTAAGACCGCGGAGACTGTTATAAGATTTTCCGCCGTCCTTTTTTTCTATGAAATCTTCTATCAGGATGCCTGCTTTGTCACTGTCGAAAACATCGAAGTTACGGATCTCAATTCCAAGGATCATTACCGGTCACCTCCCTTATAAGAAAGCGGCCGCGAAAAATGTCACGCGGCCGTTGATGTTTTTCTCAAACTGTTGTTAAATAACAAAACCTTATCGTCACTCGGTCTCTTCAAGAGTGCTGTTGATCTCAGTAAGGTTTGTCTGAATCTTGGCCATATTATCTGAAAGTGTCTCGTTAACGTTCTCAAGGAGAGACTTAACATAGATGTGAGCGTTTTTTCTGAGTTCTTCTGCCTGGGCCTCAGCGTTTGCAATGATCTGGGCAGCTTCTTCTCTTGCGCCTCTTGTGATCTCGTGATCGTTGACCTTCATGGCATACATACGGTTAGCGTCATCGATGATCTTCTTATTCTTCTCTCTTGCTGTGCTGATTATGTCCTGAGCTCTTGCAACGATGTCGTTGGACTGGGCTACGGAAGCAGGAAGATTATTCTTTAAGATCTGAAGTGAGTTGATCGTCTCTGTTCTCTCAATAGAGCATTTATCTGAGAAAGGCACGCTGGATGCATCCTTGACCATATCGATAAGGTAGTCGATATGCTTGATAGCGTCGTAGCGCTGTCCGCCCTGATTAAAATTGCTGTTCTCCATTATTATGTCCTTCCTTTCAATAATTTATCCTTTACAAGATCTATTATCTCGGCAGGAACCATCTTTGAGATGTCTCCTCCGTATGAACCCACTTCCTTAACCATCGAAGAACTGATCAGCGACAGATCGTCTCTGCAGGGCAGGAGCACAGCGTCGTAGCCTGAATAAAGCAGGCGGTTGGCGAGTGCGTGTTCGGATTCGTATCTGAAGTCAGACTCTGATCTGATACCTCTTACGGAAGCACAGCATCCGAGCTGCTGGTAAAGATCGACCAGAAGGCCTCCCCAAGCCATGACCTCGACGTTATCCAAACCGTCGTTCTTCAATGAGAGCTTGATAAGCTCAACTCTCTCTTCTGGAGTGAATAAAGGCGTTTTGGCGGCATTCTCCATTACAGCAACAACCAGCTTGTCACAGAGCCTTGAGGCTCTTCTGGCGATGTCTCTGTGTCCTCTGGTGAAGGGATCAAACGTCCCCGGGAAGAGCATTACCTTCAAAATTCCTATCCTCCGAAATTATACCTTAAAAAATGTTATCACTGTAAGACCATAACTACAAGAACGAACACACTTCAAACCGCCTATTTCTTCAGGCATTTCACAATCTTTGTCATGTTCGACGATAAGCATGCCTTCGGGAGAGAGCATATCGAAGTCTTGAATGTACTTCGCAGTCTCTTCCAGCCTTTGCGGCACGTCCTTGTAGGGAGGATCCATGAATATAATATCAAATTTCTCGCCGGCCTGCCCTAATAGCTCTAATGCCTGGGCCGTGCTCTTCTTATGAAACCTGATCTCATCAGAGCCTTCCATCCTGATCTTGCTGATATTCTTTGCGATTATGGATGCTGCCTGACCGCTTCGCTCGACGAGTGTAACGCGCTTTGCACCGCGGCTTAATGCTTCTATTCCAATCTGTCCGGAGCCTGCGAAAAGGTCCAGGAACTCGGAATCCGGCACATAAGACTGGATAATGGAGAACAGAGCCTCCTTTACCTTATCGGTTGTAGGCCTTGTCTTGTCGCCCTCAGGCGCCTGCAATATGGTCCCCCTGAATCTTCCCGTTACTACTCTCGGCATCAGATCTGCTCCATCTTTCTTGCGAACCTGAGTTCGAACATTTTCTTTATCGCATCGTTTAAGCGGTCAGCTTCCTCACCGCCCTGTTCGATTATCCGGTTGACGGCTTCCGTCGCTTCCGTCGCGATCTTCATATCAGTATACAGGTTTGCGGCCCTTAATGTAGGGATACCGTGCTGTCTTGTGCCGTAAAAATCACCGGGACCTCTTAATTCAAGGTCTTTCTCTGCAAGTTCAAAACCGTCGGAAGATTCACACATCATCTTCATTCTCTGAAGTGCAATCTCTGATTTAGATTCTGATACCAGAAGACAGAAGGATTTCTTATCTCCTCTTCCGATCCTTCCCCTGAGCTGGTGAAGCGTTGAAAGGCCGAACCTGTCAGCATCCATTATGATCATGACATTCGCATTGGGGTTATCCACGCCCACTTCGATAACGGTTGTTGATATGAGGATCTTAATGTCGCCTGCAAGGAATCTCTCCATGGTCTCGAGTTTGTCTTTTTCCTTCATGGAACCGTACAGAACGGCACTCGAATACTGCGACAGATTGCTCATTTGATCGACCATCTTCTTCATCTCGAAAACATTGGTGACCGTATCGTCTTCTCCGACAGGATCGCCGATCATGTTGTCGGCACCTGCTTCGGTCTCATCCTTGTCGATCTTGGCGCAGACGATATAGACCTGCTCTCCGGCGGCAAGCTTGATGCTCATCATCTCTTCTATCGCCTTGCTCTTCTTGGAATTTACAAACCATGTCGTGATCTCCTGACGGCCCATGGGCTTTTGTCTTATGACAGATGTTGCCATGTCGCCGTAAATAACCATTGCAAGAGTTCTAGGAATAGGTGTAGCCGTCATTATCAGGTTGTGAACGCTCTTAACGACACCGTCATTTAACGTATCTTTGAAGAGCAGTTTTTCTCTCTGCTTAACGCCGAACCTGTGCTGCTCATCTGCGATTACGAGTGCAAGATCTTTGAACTTAACATCGTCCGTTAAAAGCGCATGCGTTCCGATTATTACCCTTGCCCTGCCGTCAGCGATCTTCTCTTTTATCTCTACCTTCTCAGAAGGCTTGGTCTTACCGAGAAGAAGGACTGGCTCCATACCGCTGTTCTGCATCAGTTTTGAGATCGTCCTATAGTGTTGTGATGCAAGGACTGATGTGGGCGCAAGAAGCACTGCCTGCTTGCCCATCAGTGCCGTTATCAGCATGGAAAGAGCAGCAACCATCGTCTTGCCTGAACCGACGTCTCCCTGGATAAGTCTGTTCATGGGTGTTGTCGACATAAGATCTGTCTGCACGTCACGGAATGCTGATGCCTGATCATCTGTAAGAGTGAATCCGAGATTACTCTTGATGAGTTTCCATTTCTGAAGTAATTCACCGTCGATGCCATCAGGACCTGAAGGTATTACCTGTTCTGCAACTTCCTTCACGCCATGTCCGCTGCTGTATAACTTCATTCCGATTCCAAGGAGGATCAGTTCTTCAAAAGCCAGCTGCTCCCTTGCTCTTCTTGCATCTTCAAGAGAAGCCGGGAAGTGTGCCATCTCATATGCTTCTTTTGGTGATACAAAACCCTTCTGTTCGGCTATTGATACGGGAATGCAAGATAAAAGCTCGTCTCCGCAGAGCTTCAATGCCGTCTTTACCCACTTGGCTATGTTGTTTGAGGTAAGCCCTGCCGTGAGGTGATATACGGGTCTTACAAGTGATGTATCTTCTATCTTTTCTGCTTTCTCGATATAAGGATTTACCATCTGCATCTGGCCGTTAAAAAGAGTAACGGAACCATGCACAAAACACTCGTCACCGAGAGAAAATTTACCTGCAAGATACTGTGAATTAAAGAATGTCAGTTTTATCCTTCCGGTGCCGTCGCTTACAAAGAAACTCAATGGTCTCTTTCTGCTCGTAACGTTGACCGAAGGATTGGTTGATATAGTTCCTCTGAATGAGAGATCAAAGCCCGTGTTCTCGGTAAACCTGTCATTCATGTCAAAAGAA
>Ga0326513_10003394_pt1 | contig 11568 bp, 8 predicted proteins | sample 2_2465_0518_D_FD_203654 | JGI IMG/M metagenome (GOLD analysis project Ga0326513, IMG submission 203654) | Bovine rumen microbial communities from UC Davis, California, United States - 2_2465_0518 | ecosystem: Host-associated > Mammals > Digestive system > Stomach > Rumen | place: USA: California... | reverse complement strand
TTGGAAACTCTGGATGCTGTCGGACTTATACCCAAGGGCATGAAGAAGGAGGTCAAGACCAATTTCCGTAATTCAATGAATGTGGCTGGCTTGCATTCTGACTCCAAGTCAGGAACGCTACACCTTCATCTGGACTGTTGCCGTGTTGACCTCGATGGGAATACCAACGATGTTCACGATATTCACATGAGGGCAATGATGGCTGCGGAAATCATCAACATGAGGCATGGCTGGAAGCAGCCCAAGGAAATACGTGAAATGAGGAAGGAAGAGATTAAGGACTTTTGCGAAGCCACCCTTCAGAAGATGAAGGCTTTCGACATGAACATGTTCTTCAACGTACTTCGCATGAAAGGCTATGAGGTGACACCTCGCTATGATAAAGAGAAGAAACTTGTCGGCTATACCATCGGCAAGAATGCTTCCGTATTCAAGGCTTCTGAGATAGGTCGCAGATACATGGCATCACAGCTTGAAGCCACATGGAAGAAGCTCCATCCAGAGCCTTCACAGGTCAAGGTGAAGCCAGCTTCACCGACTGTTACACCAAGCAGCCGTCCGTCTCGCCCAGTTACTACAAAGCCGACATCTACCCAGCCCAAAGTTCTGCCAAGTGTTCAGCCCAAGCCAATACCTGCCAACACCGTTTTCAACATCGATACAGGCAATGAGGTCAAGAAGGTCTGGATTCCAAATTCGGTCAAGGACATCTTCATCAATGAGGCTCAGGTTCCAGAGGACAATGAGATTGCAACTGTCGAGAACGTTGCCCATACTGCAATGCTTCTCTTTGCAGGGTACATCGATGCCGCTACTTCCATGTCCGAATCTTGCGGAGGTGGTGGCGGTTCCGCTCCTGAATCTGGCTGGGGCAAGAAGGATGACGAGGATGAACGTGCCTATGCCCACCGTTGCCTCCAGATGGCTCACTCCATGTGCAAGCCAAAGTCAATTAAACGTGGTTTCCACCGTTAAATCAATTCCATATGTCAAATATCAGAAAGAGTAAGAACCAAGAGGATATGCCCGACTTCGATAAAATGTGGAGCGAAGTTCAGGAGGAAATTCAGGAGAAGGATGCCGAGGATGCTGTGGTCAATCGTGCGCCAGAACTCAGGAAGTTGAGTGAGGACATTGACAAAGCCACAAATACTTGGATCAATGCCACTCTTCAACTGGAGTCTGCCATCCAGCAGTATCAGCGATGCGAAAGGAAACTGGATGATTCTGTCACAAACATCCGTGGCAAGGTTGACACTATCAATGAGCATATTGACAACCTCTTGAATGAGGCACCCACAAAACTGAAAGTCTCAGTGAATGTGGCTGATGCTGACTGGCAGAAGATACAAGACCTGTTTGACCAGGAACACAAATGGATGCTTGCAAAGATGCAGGAACATATCCGGGAGGTCAATGCCATGTTTGCCGAAGAACGCAGGAGGATTCAGAAGCGTTACAAGGAATATGACGGATGCTATCTTGGGCATTATGCCCAGTGGTTCTTCTGGTTCTTCTTCGTCTTGGGCTTCTTCCTGTTCACGGCTCTTATTGTCATGATAGTTGGCAAAGGGCTCAACTGGTTTTAATCATCTAATGTTCCCAAAATGGTTTGTGGGTCTCATTTTGGGAACAATAAACCCACTGACAATCGGCATTTGTGCTGAAAATCAGTGGGTTTATTCGTTTCGTTATCAATCTTGAAAAGATGAATAACAAGATAATTCCATGTTTCTGTTATTTACTTGTATCCCTTTCGACTTACTTTATTGTTGTATCTTTGCCTGTTTTCATCCTTTGCCTTTTGACGCTGGAGTTCTTCTGCAAAAACATATTTGAAACCGACCTTTTCAGCAACATTGATGCACATATGCTCTGTTATGTTATCTTCATTGAAATATGCCATAATTGTATTCTCTTATTAAACAATTGTTAGATATTGAATAACTTCGTCAAGAATAATATTTCCTTCAGATGTATTCGTAGGGTTGAAAGAGAGTTTTCCGCTTACATCATTTCCATCTATATCTTTGAAGTAATAGTCCCATTTTCCACTCCAATGGATTAATTGAAATTCATATTTTTCGCCGTTCTTATCGAAAGCTATGAAAATAGACGAATCCGCTTCATAGCTTTTTTGAGCGTGATATCCATGTTCAAAACCGCAAGATCCCCAATTATAACGATTATTCAAATCTTTTGAATATAATTCAGAATGATAATGGTTCATTTGACTTTGGCTAAAGAGGATTATATCTGCATCGTTTTGATTCATTTTTGTCCAATCTTCCATATATATAAAGCCCTGCGTGCAGTAATCAATCAATTCCTTATTGTCAATAAGCATACGTCTCCATTTTGGAATGTTTTTGTCAGTACGATGGTTATTAATGATTGTATTTAAATCTTGTTCTATAGAGTTCACTGATATCTCATCCAACATGCTTTTGAAAATATCTCTGCAATATTTATTGCCTTCTTCTACAAATAGTAATGTCTTCCAACTATTGTATGGATCATTCAATTGATTACAGAAATTAAGTCTATTGGCACTATTTGATCTCATATACATACCTATAGACAACAATGCTCTTTCTAATAATCTATCTGCTAATAATTTCCCTTGGTTTGCTTTCAAGGCATCAATGATTGCTTTTGCTTTTTCAACATATTGCTTTGCTTTTTCACCAATAGTTTGAATATCACTTTGACTTAAAGAAGTAATTTGATTTGCATCATATTTTGTATAAGCATCTGCAAATTCCAGAGCGAAGCCTATCTGTCCTTTAAAATAATCGTCAACATCTCCGATGTCAACTGCTTGTTTTACCAAATCAAGGCCGAACTCTACTTCTTTTTTCATAAGTTCAGCTTTTATGCACTCTTCTTTCATCATACGTTTTCGGAAGAAGGCAACGTCATAGTTTCGAGCAGATGTTGACAACCAGTCTTGAATTTTTGAATTTCCGACATTGTCAAGAATATCATCAATACTGTCCAAAGCATTGGAAAAGGCTACCGAATCATCAATATCAGTTGCCTCATCTAAATTCCTGACAAGTCGCATCCATTGTTCCAAATCTTGTTTATCTATAGCATTCTTGTGTCTGGTCACATATTCAAGATAAGAATATAGTCGTAATCTTTGATGATAGGTTGATTCTTTGGATATAACGCATTTTTCGATAAAATCTTTAGTATTGAACCATTTACAAGTGAAGTTTTCAGGAGTAGTGTTGTCGTCACAAAATACATCAAAAAAAATCATAATTTTCTGAATCATCTGTTTCTCACCATCCACTCTTTTCTGATCAATCTGTTCGTCACGACGATGCATCACTCCCAACTCGCAATAACGCGAGAAAGTAAAACGCATGGACTTTTTATTCTGTTCTAGGAGATAGTCCATGACATCTTTGTCTTTTGATCGGAAGCAGAAAGAAATGAAATTTCTGAACAGGTTTTCCATGATCGCATCTGTATTATCCTTGCCTTGTCTGTTTTTCCAAAGATATTCACTCCAGTCGACATCAACCTTATTTTTGAAAACATCTTTATATGTCATTCCGTCATATTCAATTAAGTCTTCAATGCGAGCCTTGAAATTTTCAAAATCACTCAGGTGTAGGCCTCTGGCATTCAGTTTAATATAAAGATCTTCTGTACGACTATATCCATTTAACGGAAGTAATTGAAACGTGACAGGTGGGTTTTGATCATCTGCTACCTCAAACAAACGATTGTATGCTTCACCCCATGTATATTGATCTTTCAGTTTCAAAAACTGATTGTCAATTTCAGTTAATGTGACGAGCATACCAGCGATAGTGGGATCCTCGAGCCAAGATTTGTAAAACCAACCTTGGTCTTGAATCAAGTCCGAAATAACCGATTCTTGTTGTTCTTTAATTTTTCCTTCAAACAAATTTAATTGTTCAAATAAATCCGTTTCTTTATTCTCCGATGTTTTGTATTTGGATATCAGTCGTTCGCAAAAGAGAGTTGAACTAGTCCTCGTTTTATAGGAAAACTTGTACGAATGTTCAGCAATCTTCATCATCGAAATGAAATCGTCATAATTACCACTTCGACCAGCCAAATACAAATGAAACAGAAACAGAGTAGTTAATCGCTGTTGACCGTCAAGCGGTATAAACTCGGGGGTGCCGCAACTTGTATTGTTCACTGTTCCAAAAATGAAGTCCAAATCATGAGAACAACAATTTACATCGCGGATGTAAGAAATGAGGTTTCTAACAAAATTTTTTCTTACTTCTGTAGCATGTTCGTCACTTCTTCCTTGAGCATAATCTCTTTGGATAACAGGAATAACAATACTATATCTTTTAATCAATTGGAGAAAACTCATTCTTTCTCCGCAGAAGTCTTTATCTATGATGCTTTTAATGTCATTCATATCTGTTATCTTTAATATATAAATGGAAGTTTAAAACCAATAGGTAAAAAGTCTTTTAGGCATTCACAGATATAATCCCAATAGTCTTTTGCATCTGTTCTGCCCCATACCATCATGTTTGACAGTTTATGACTATACGCTTTCTCAAACATAGCGCGAGTACACACCGGAGTATAAATGTAATACTCATCGCTCATGATTCTCTTGCGTTTAAGCGGGTAAATATCATTGCCATAACTCTTGTTTGTGGTGCCGTTCAACAATGCAAAGTTCCATATAAAGTCTTTTTCTCTTCTTGTGGATCTGCCAACTTGGGCATCATCTTTAAATGTATCTTCTTTCTGCTGGTCAAAATAATCTATTATATCGAAATAAGTGGAACTCATTTTCTTCATATCTTCATCATTATTCTTAATATCGAAGAATTCAAGCACTTTCTCGCATAAATCTTTTGTCTCTTTATCACTAGGATATTGCTTCTGAACCTCAGTCTTATATTCTGTAATATCTTCGTTCTTTTTCACGCCGGTAAAGTATTCAAGTATAGCATATGCAAGACCTTCTCTATCTTCGAATTTGGGCGTGTAATCAGAATTAGATGCCACATGTTCTTCGTTCCAACCTATGCCTTCCTTTATTTCTTTATAACTGGAGAATGAGAACCGTGCAGTGTCGCTTATGCGGTTTTGCTCAGATTGGATATTAAGCAGGAATAATACCTGGGTTACATAATTCCCCGATTGCCCATGAAAAAGTTTATCGGGCTTAACATTTTTAAGCGAGTGCTTTACCAATTCTTTCAATTTATCTGCTCTTTTAGTCTTAGAAACACCCGTCAGCATGGTTATAAGGTAAGGAATGGAGATTTCATTATCGTTTTCCAACTCTATTCCATATTCAAGAAGATATCCTATATAATGATAGCAAATCCTGTCATTATACCATTCTTCCAAGGTTAGCATCATATCTTGGACTTCTTTCCAGCATGTATTTACATAGTCCATTCGCTTATCAACCTCTCGAGGATATCCTTGATTGTACTTGTTGAAAGTATAGTAATAGTTATCCCTTTCTTCACTGGTCTTATGCTTAATCAAATCAAAAAGGTACTCTATATGGGTTTGGTATCTATATGGATGCCGTGTACTATAAACAAAGCCCCAGAATGAAGGATTCTGAAGCTGTTTTTCAATACGGTCCCAGTCAATAGCCATTTGATCCCGCAGATGTGTTTCTGAGCCGAAATGATCTCCTTGTAGAAACAATGCTTTGATAAGCTCAGCATTATTCAGTTCAATTTTAGTAGCATTGATTCTGTCGAATATGTCAACATTGCTATCAGATGAGTCCGCTAACGAAATGTTATACCAAATAAAACGAGTGCGTTTGTTTAGCATTGAAGATAAGTGAAATCTATCCTCGTCATCCCATGTGTTGAATATTTCCATTGCCTTCTCGAATGCATCAACAAAATGAAAATAATCAGAATTCTTATCTTTTAATTTGGATGATTCGTTCTTGTTTCCATTGCAAGTATCCGCTATATATGCATGGGTAATCTCAGACAACCATTCGGTGCTTAATGTTCTAGTCTCATAGTTAATAGTAAATAAGTTATTTTCAAGAATACTCTGTTGATATGGAACTTTGTACAACAACTTCATTGTATCTAAATTTTTCGATACATATAACGCTTGCAGCAAAATAAGCATTGTAGTTAGTCTTTGCTGACCATCTATGACTTCGAGGTTTCTAGCTGTATCACAGTTTTTTACTACAACAGCCTGCATGCAATAAAATGGGCATCTATCTTTTTCTCCTTTTTTATCTTCTTCACTCCTAAAACGCTCAAGATCATCAATGAGCACTTCTATCTCATTGGGTCTCCATCGATAGCCACGTTGATAGGCAGGAACAAAAAAGATTAATTTCTTTTTTCGAATTTGATCAATATTTTCAAGCGCAAGTGGCTGATATACATCACTTTCAGCTTGACTTCCAATAATTTCTTCGTTAAATCTATTTCTCATTATCATTAAAATTCTACTATTCAAGAGATATTTCTGGGTTTATTCGTTTCGTTGTCAATCTTGATAAGATGATTATTCCATTTCTCCATCTATTACAGGAACAGTCTTAGGCATACCGCTATTTGTTGTATAACTATATGTACCTACTCTCTGAGGATTCTTAACATTGACAACTTGGTCGCTATAATAATTTTCGCCCAAAATTACGACTGTATTACCATAATACATCACATCGCCGCCAATCTCATCAGAAGCCTCTGTTGCCAGAGCTGCGTTACCAAGGACTTGAAGCACCTTGAAAGAGGTTTCTGATTTGTTCTCATAACTCACGGGCTTTTCAAGATACTGAATTGGGTCATTTTCTGCGGAATTCCGATTGACTAACCCAATAACGAACAAAACTGCGAATGTCAGGACAACACCAGTCACGACACCCAAGAAAAAAGATTTTTTATTCATAGTTTATTATTTGTTTTTATGTTTACACATGTTCATAAAGATAGGAGTCTGGAGTTATATTCCAATCGGCATTATCTATAAAGAACACTGATGGATTTTTAATTATAGTGGGTTCATAATCTGAATCTTTTATTTTATCGTAATCCACTAGATATATAAAATAGTGTTCTGCGCGAATTCTAGATACCCTAATCTCGTTTACAGACCAGTGAAAATGAGGATTACCCCTAAAAGTTTTCACTTCTATAAATCTATTCAATTTCGTCGATAAGACATCATCAAATGAAATTATATCAAACCCAGCAGCTACATCAATAATAGATATTTGTTTAATTTTATCCTTTTGGGGATGCTCGGCTAATCGGTTTCGCTCATATTGCAAAACAAACATTTCTCCTGCAAGACCTTCTAAACGCTGTTGTTCTAATTCTTGTAACAAACGTTCTTCAGACTTCTTTTTGTTTATAGTTGGGGCAATCTCAATTATTTTATCTAATTTTTTCTCAAACAAATAGGAACCATCATCCTGTTTTGTTAATATACCTAATGATAGAAGAAGATTTCTATAGGAGGCATGTTTGTATTTAATACCGTTTCTAGCTAAGATGAAGCAATCTTCTTGACTTCGATATTTAAGCGAATCTAATGAAATCACCTCTTCATCAACAAGATAATCAACTAGAACTTCTGAAAAGTGAGTTGCGAATACTTCTTCATCATCATAGTCGCTCATTATAGAAACAACCTGTATGTTATCATCTTCAATGGATATATATCCCATTTCTTCCAGCAACAACAATGTTGGAAGAATGTTTAAACATAATTTTCCCTTATGATGGGCACGAAGTTGAATCAAAGAGTTTATAGAAACAACTCCATGACCAATACTTTGCCAAACAAAGAAAAGACCTTTAGAATCTGCTATTTCACTGAATCTTTCTATTCTTTCGTTTAACATAGTCCCTTATTATTGCTTTAATATCTTCGTCTCCATCATCATTGAGATTGTTAAATAATGGAATCGGTGCGGATTCTATTATTGCAATCATTCTTGCCTCTTTATCGTGAAGTCTGTCGTTAATTGTAGAATCTACTGTATCTTGTGATATAAGATAATAATAGTTTGTAACAACATCGGGACTCAATCCATAACGATGAATTCGATCTTTTGATTGAACAAAATGAGCACAGTTAAAAGAACGTTCTAAATAGATTGCGTTATGACAAGCTTTGTGCAAAGAAATAGATTCCGCAACAGCAAAAGGATTTGCAATTATAACTTTAAATTGGCTATCAGGATTATGAAATTCCTTGATAATAGCCTCTCTTGTCAGTTCATAATTTACATCTTCTTCCGTCATTCCATCTGTTGCAACAGGAGTTGCACCATAAAGAGCCCGACTCTTGATGCCAATAGAATCTAAATATGATTGAAGAGTTTCTATAGTTTTAATGAAGATAGCCCATACAACAACCTTACCTCCGTCTTTTATTATGTCATTGATTAATTGTGCACAGGCTTCATACTTAGCTGGGATTTCATCTTCGTAATACCGCATTACATCAGACATAATCATTGAATCTTCCTGCTCTACGGAAGAGAAATCAACACCAGCTTCTTCTGTAAACTGAGATAAAGGTGCTCTTAATAAAATCGGATTAGTCGCAACTTGTTGTAATCTGATGGCTTTCGCCCTTACTAAAACAGAATGTATGTCACTTTCTCTGTTTTCAACTTCATCAACAAAGCGTTCTTCAATAAACTCGTATATTCTCCTTTGAGCATCCTTCATTGGAACCACAATAGGGTCATGTTCTACAGGATTCGGAATGTTTAAGTCGCTTTTCTTGATTCTGATATAATAGGGGTCGATGTTTTTTATAAGATTAGGAACCCTAGAATCATTTGCATTACGTGTCATGTCACGTAATTGACCTGTTGTATATTTAGGAACATCCACATTTGGCCATATAAAATGAAACAGGTTGTATAAATCTTCATATCCATTAGGTGCCGGTGTACCAGTCAGTATTACTCTGGCACTACAAAATGGAGCTAACTCCATAATAGAAGTAGCCGTAATACCTCCATTAGTGTTTTTGATTTTATGAGCTTCGTCCAAAACAACCATTACACGATTGTTTTTAAGGAAATATTTTAGAGATTCTTTTATACCGACAACAGATGCATAACTAATTAGTATAACTTCTGCTGTTTCGCCATAAAAATACTGTTTCTTACTTTCAGATGATAAGGCTCCATTGATACGTTTGCATGTTGCAGGAAAGCCAAAACACTCTTCGTATTCCGATTCCCATGGTCCGAATGCGCTTAGTGGTCCAATAATCATAATTTTATCGACCTTTTTATTGGATGATTCTGGCAAATTCTTTAGATAGGTATATGCACCATAAACTATACTTGTCTTACCTGCACCAGGAACCGAAAAATTGCAAGCATTTTGTGAAAATGCCATATGGTATGCAGACAATAATTGCAATGGATATAATCGTCTGTTAGCCATATTTGACTCTAAGCTCTTTGCAAAAGCATCAAAATCTTGTATCACACAATTGTTATTCTTGATTGACCGAGCTTTTTCACCAAATTCCTGAAATTCAAGTTCCTTGATATGGAAGTCTTGAATATCTGAGGCAATTTCATTATCGTATATTATTTCCGCATTAATATACTTAGCTGCTAATCCCAACAGATGTGCAACACGTTCAATGGGTTCATCAGAATTAATCAATATACGGTCAGTTTCTTCTGTTATATCTAACTTTACCTTCAAAAGGGTTCTGGCACGTCTGTTTGACAGAAGCAGATTTACTGCTCCTGTCAATATATATTTTGATTCTGTTGATGAAGAAAGAATTAGTTGGTTCATTAGTCGTGTAATGAAGTTTCAATATCTTTGATAAGTGATTGAATCTCTGAAGCTTTTTCTAACAAGTCCTCTTTATTGTTTGCTAAAGCAAGATTCTCGACATTTATCTCAGAAAGTGCATTTATTGCTTTCTTAAGGAGAGCTACAGGTTTATCTTTCTCCTTCTTGTTTTCAAGTTGATTCTTACAGTCCCGGAAAGAATCCATCAAATGCTCTCTGACATTGTTCTTCCATTGATTATCTCGCTGGTTGAGAAGACGTTTTGCTTCTTCGTCATTGGTGGCACGATTTAAAACTTCTTCTGTTGATTCTTCTTCCTCTGCTGATGTTTCATAATATGAATCAACAAACGAATGCCACGTTTTTTCGTCCGCTAAGAAATTACTACTTGCGGTTGAAGCCAACATTCTAAAATCAAAATCACCTTTCTCTTCGAGACGAATAAAATCAAAGCATATCAGTCTTAGGTCGTTTTCAACTTCATCTAATTCATCAGACTGAATCCATGATATTTTGCCACTTCTTATTTTCTTTAGCGCTATGTTCAATTTCAAGAAATCATCTTCACAACCTCTTGGCAATCTGGTGTATATTCCTGTATAGCCATATGTGTCAAGATAAGAGTCAATAAGCTCCATGATTTCCAAATTTAATAAAACTTCTTTGCTTGAAGAAAGTCCCATGTATTCTGCAATTTGCTCTATTGAGAAACTCTTATCGTACATGTCACGTGTATGCAGATATTTTTCGATAGGATTATAATCTACTTTGCAATCAGCACCCATCTGATAAGATGTTTCCAGACGAAGGATTTCCTTTTCGTCGGCATCTTCGGGGAGAATTCTTGCCAAGAAATATGAACACTTATCTTTTGTCGTTTGGTCAAACTCTCTTGACTCTGTTATTCTTCTAAGCAAAGACGCACGTCGGTTTCCATCGACGATTACACCATCCATGGTAATAATACCTGGCTCCAGCTGACCATTTTGAGCGAGGTCTCGCATGGTCTTTTTATTACGTTCTTCGCTTGATTCAAACAGAAATTGTGCTACCTTCTGTGCATCAGTACCTTTTGTCATGTCCAAATCGCCATGCTCGCGCTTATAGGACTTTACCAAGCTACTGATACGACCATTCTCTACATTATAAGCTAAGAACTCCAGAGGTATCTTATAAACATTAAACTCTCGGATTTCTCCTTGATATTTAAGCTTAGTGCCGGTACCGACAGGTGCACCTTCGCTAATTTCTTTAATTTTTAATTTTCTTTCTTCAGCAGTCATAACTTTATATATTAAAGAATTCGGTAATAATATCGTCTAATTTTTCCAGCGACTTTAAATTAAGAAAGTAGTTGCAATCAGCATAGATTTTTCTAAAATCCGCAGCTCTTCCAATCCATCCAGCCCCGTCTAATATATTGATAACTATAATATTATTTAGGCTCTGGGCTTTTTTATATTTTGGCTTTATGACATTGTCATAATATGCAGTTTGGCTCGAACTCGTGGTAAGATAGAAATGATGATTGATAACAATATACTTGCCAGCATATGTTAAAGCGAGTTCTTCCTCTGAATAATTGGGAATCTGCATCCTACGGAATTCTATTCCATGCTTAAGAGCAATTTCCTTGATTTTTGAGTGCAAAGTTTTAACATATAAATCTGCATATCTTGTGTTGTACTCTGTCGTGACTTTATCCTTGACAAGATTCCTAACGAAATCGTCGCTTGTAAGTCTTCTCATGACTTCATCATCTATTCTGAAA
>Ga0326513_10003392_pt1 | contig 11570 bp, 18 predicted proteins | sample 2_2465_0518_D_FD_203654 | JGI IMG/M metagenome (GOLD analysis project Ga0326513, IMG submission 203654) | Bovine rumen microbial communities from UC Davis, California, United States - 2_2465_0518 | ecosystem: Host-associated > Mammals > Digestive system > Stomach > Rumen | place: USA... | reverse complement strand
TGTACCAATAACTACGAGAGCCAGGTACTCAATGCCGGCAAAGATTCTATCCTAATAATAAACCTTATTGCCCTTCTTATCTACAAAGGTAAAGATACCTTCCTTATCAGTAGTAAGTCTACGATAATTTCTATTATGGAGCAGATAAATATGCGATGTTGCCGCGGCGGAAGTACTTGTAGACTTAACATAAATAGCTCTATTAGAAGCTTTTCCAGTAGTTTCTGGGTCAGTATCAGTAGAATCTGAATAAGTTCCATAGTCTGCCTCAACTTCCTTACCAACGTAATTATCAATAGTAGCAAGAGTAGTTAAGGTATCAAGTACGCTAGTTAAAGAATACTTAGAGGTAATTCTTTCTCCATTCAGTACTGCATTGGTGTCACCAATCATATAAATATAATCAGAAGCATTATCAATCTGACCAATAGTAGGTAACTCGCTATCAGTTACTCTATAACCGCCATAAAGTCCTACTATGCCGCCCTATCCAAGAGTATCATCAGCATCAAGAATCTTCTGCTGCTGTCTTAAAGCATCTATTGCATCATTGATAGAATAGTGCTCATCTTTTCCCCACATTGTTGCGCCGGCCAAGAATAAGTCTATTCCTTTTTTACCTTCTGCATAAGTGGTATAATTAGAAACGCCCGAAGGATCAACTATACCATTTTTCTTATCATAGTCAGTTCCAAGGAAGTTAGGATTATAATAACCCATCTCATCATTAACAACAAGTTCAGCGTAGGAATTATAAACTACGTCATAAGCCTTAGCAGTAAATGAAGTAGTTAAATTGCCTAAAGCTTCATCAATAGAAGCTACATCATAATCAGCATCTGTCCAAGAAGCAGTACCAGTTAAAGTAGCATCTTCATCGGCGGAAGAAGCAAGACCAAGAACAACAGCTTTATCACTAGAATTAGGACTTAAAGAATATAAATCCTCAAACGCTACCGTATTCATTAATTCCTTTTCGTTACTAAAATTATAACGAGCACCTGTCTTAGCAATTAAATTCTATCTTTTAGCAAAAAGCATAAAAGCCTGCTTTTCATAAGAATATTCATGAGTGCCAGGTCCATTCTTATTAGGATCAGAATGACCGGAATGAGTATGTTCATAAGCACCAGAAGATATGTCATCATTGGTAGTCTTATATTCAAGACCAGCATAATTTCCGGAGAAGTTTATTACTAAAGTTACAGTGTATTCGCCAGTAGTAACCTCAACAATATCAATTAATTCAGCAATAGAATATTTAATGGCAGCAGTTGTTTCTTTGCCGAGTTCATAGTCTTCTAAATCTTTATCGTCAATTGTCTGCTTAGTATTAGCATTCCTTAATACCAAGGTTTCTTCATAGGTATTATCCTTATAAGTATAACCAGTAGCACCATTAGTTATAGCAGTAATTCTTGCCGCCTAAGCATCCTTATAAGCAATATCTGCATCAGTTATTGTAGTACTTAAAGCAGCAGTTCTTGCAGCTTCTTCACTATCAGCAGTAATACTTTTTGTTACAGTAAAAGAACCTGTAACAACAGCATTAGCAGTAATAACATCATCACAGTCATAATTAGTTCCTGTAATTACTTCTGCATCGGTAAATACATAAGCCTCAAAACCATCTTCGGTACTCTTACCATTTTGCATAGGATAAACAGTTCTTAATTCAACAGCACCCTTTAAGACCGAAGCAACGCTAACTTTTCTTTGAGACTCATAAGTCTGTTCCTTCTTCTCTATACGGTAAATAGTTACATCAGCAACATCTTTAATACCGTACTTTTCAAAAAGATTAGTAGCCATTTGTCAACCTCCTTATTCATTATTGAGGCTTTCTCCCCAATATTTAGTTTTTATTTTCTTTGAGTCTGCGCCGGCGCAAATCATGGCTAAATCCTAATCCCATTTTTCTTTGGCTTGATGCCGACGTATTAGACTATAGAAAGCATAAAGTGTTTCATTCTTCCAATCAATTCCAAAGACTTCTGCAATTTCAAGTAAATCAACAAGAGACTAAGTTTCACCTTTCTTCTATTGCTGTTTTCTCTTTACTGCATCTCTTTTTTCTCTCAACAATCTCATTTTTCGCTCACCTGGAGATTCGTCCTTCGGCGGCGCAGTATCAACTTCTCGCTTATTCTAAATTCTTAATATATCTTGAAAATCTTTAAAATTTTCAACAGTTATTAATCGTTTATCATCAGGAGAACCGACTAAGATTGAATTAATTGATGGTAAGAATAATACCTCTTCTTTTATAAAAGTAGAAAAGACATTTTGGAGGTCTAATAAGAAACTATCATTTTGCTCTGTACTTAAGAGCAAATAAACAAGAGGATTGACTTGTTCAACTGATAAATCCTATCCCGTCTTTTCTTTCACAAGATCTACAATTTGTTGTTCTGTCAATAATAATAAACCTAACATACCTATATATCGTGAGTAACCTATTTTGAGGATTTCTCTCATAGTTAAAGGATAAACATGGCAAATTCCTTCCAACTCGGTTGGTACGCCGGCAAAAGCCTAGGCTTTAATTTCTTCAATCTTTTCAGCTGAAAGCATTGATTCGGAACCTCATTATATAAGCTCCCATTTCTTCGGTTAAAGTCGATAAATCAAAGCCCTAATAAATAATTTCTCCTAAACCATTTATTCTTTTATCCTATAAGCTTTTACGTATTTCACTCATAATTGCAAAAGGACGAATTGTGTCACCTGCTATTAACCATTCTTTGAAAGGACAATAAATAGCTATTGTTAATTCAATATTTTCGTTATCACTGTTAGTTGTAATATTACCTCCAGAAAAAAGAACAACAACTTTAGATTTTGTATTCTATTCTTCTGATGTAACTAATGGTACTACACGAATCAAATTGTTCAATAGCTTCAATCCATCTACTGGTTCAGGATGTTTGTCTCTGTTAAGAGGATCTAAATCTGTATTTTCAAGTAACATAGCTAAGTCTTCATTCTATGTAAGTTTTTTAGCTACTTTTAATAAATTTAAACCTAATTCCTATCCATACTTTACTTTAGATTTTTCCATGTTTTTCACCTCTTAACGATTATTAAGGAAGAAATTCTAATTTTCTCCCACTAATATATCCTAAGAAGAACGCGGCTCTTCTTCAACTAATAATTTATTACCCAAATAACAATATGCAACATTAGGAATTGATATTCCATTATCTGACCCAGAAATTTCCCAACCTTTATTAGCATATTCAAAATAAGTTCCTTTTTCTAGAAAATCAAAATTCTACGTAATAAAAGCTCGGTTTCCTGCCGGCTCACGATATCCAATACCAGTGGTAATAATAGAATCTACTGTAAATGTAGCTGTTGCATTAACGAACTTAACAGGGATAGTATATAAAGTGTCTCCATATTCATTCGTAATATTTACTTCTGAATCAAGTAAGATTAATTTATAAGCACGATAACCATGAGTTATACTTTTATCAGTAAAGATAACAAGAAAAATTTGAGTTAATTCTTCATCTTTTATCTTCTAGTATATAGTTAAAATGTCACCAGTATTTAAAGCCGCGGCACTAGTAGACATTAGTAAATTGCTAATAATTCGACTTTCAGAATAAGAATTTGGCTAAAGAGAACATATATCATTTCTAACCTCGTGATTTACCTAAATTAACTAAGACTTATACTCGGTTCTATTTAAATAAATCCTATCAAATTCTCTTTCTTTCCTCGTCTTAATTCTATCCTATCTGTTAGTTCCATCTTTATTTAATCGTTTAAGATAAATATCAAAATATTTTGGCATATTCACATAGCATCAATCCTTATGCTATCAAATAAATTCATACATTCAAAAATTGTTTTACGATAGTATTTAAAAGATAAATATCTACAAGCTGAAAGTTTCGCATAAAGTGTATAATACTCAATGGTTTTTGAAGTGTCTGAATATCCACTTAGTTCAATTAAAATTGTATCAAGAAATTTTTCCCATTCGCCGTCTTTTTCACGTTCTCTTAAAAGTCCATAGAGCTTTTTCTTCATTTTATCTCTATAGGCTTCTTCAATTGGAGCTTTATCATTCACGTGATAGTTCTTCCTTTTCGACCGCCAGCAAGATTACCATAATTAAACGGTCTGCGATTTACAGAACGATAGTAAATACGTTCTATATTCTTAGCTTCTGATTCAACCTAAGTTTTTAAAGCTATAAACTATCTTAAAAGATTGGCTTGTGAGAAATCCTTTTCTTCATACTAAGTTTTAATATTTTCCCATGAATCCACAGTTCTTTTTAACCACTCATATTTCATAAAAGTGGCTAGAACTTGAATTTCAGCTTGCCCCATATTATTATCAGTAAAACATTGATTTTCTTCATCTATATCAAGACTACACCTTGGAAATTTAAACTAGGCTAATGCCATATTTAAAATTTGCCGCCAGTCCTATAGAAGCCATTCTATATCTTCTTCCTAGTAACTGTTAGTCCATTCATCTTCATTAACTCTGGCTAAAAAAGCATCATAAACTTCAGCTAAGGTAATCATTTAAATCACCTTAGTGCCGGCCTTCAGCCTGACGCATTTTTTCCTTTTCAGCTAGTTTCTTTTCAGCTTCGGCAATATCTTCTTCACGAGAAATACCTTTAAGTATATCTTTTCCGCCAGTTAATTCTTTAAGGAATTTAGACTTCTCCATGTCTATAATTTTATGCTCTATTGCATAAGCAATTAAATTATCGACCTATAACTTAGTTAGTTCGCTAACTTCCTTTTTAAATACTGGAAGTGGAGTAGATCTCAAAAGGGTCTCCATTTTTTTAGCATCAAGTAATATAATATTCACAGGTTCAGAAACATCAGCAGGTTCTAAGCCTAAATCAATCTTATCCTATAAATTCTCAATATAAAGAATACCCGAAGAAAACATATTTCTAATTGCAGGATCCCACAGTCCCTGCTCAAGACTTTCAAAAGGAATTCTCATAGACTGGCCAAAGCCACTCCAAACTTTATTAAGTCCAAATTCAGGTCTTTTAATACTTACATTACCCTGAATCATATTCTGTACAACAACAGTTCTAATTTTCTCCATAAAATCATTCCTCCTTTTAACTCACGGCTGTGCCGCCATTTAAAAAAATATAAAATAGTGAGTGAGCGGTTAAACTCACTCACTACTGTGAAACTTATTATATCAATTAAGCAGTAAAGTTAGTAGGATACTGAGTAGCATACTTAGTCTGGTCTTGCAGTTCAGTATTTACATAAACACACCAGTCATAATCAGTAAGAATTGCTACACCTACCTTCTGATAAACTTCTACCTCAATAGAACGATCTCTGTGCTGCCAATCATCAACGCGCACAGGACCTTCAAAAACAATCTTTACAGGCTTCTCTCTACCATTGGGGAATATATATGCAACGGCAGGGTTAGTAGTAGTAACCTCATTAGTCTCATCCATATAGGACTGAGGAATCTCAACGATAGGATTACCACGGAAAGTCTTAATTCTACCATAAGCCGCAATTTCCTCAATATTTCTAGGATTGTATACAGGAGTAGCATATCCAGGTGCTGAACCAGCAGTAGGAGCAGCAGGCAGAGCATAAGTACCATATACAGGCATACCTACAGCATCGGGACCCATAGCCTCAACAAACTCAGGAGCAGCGAATATAGTTACACCGCCACCATTAGAATAAGAACCTGCTACACGGCAAGCCTTAGCCATTAAATCAGCATCGAAGCCAGCAGATACATAGCGGTTATTAGCAGGGCGGCTAGATGAATTTACAGAAGCAAGTAAAGCCTTCTGAATCTCACCAAAAATAGCATAGTTCAAAGCATCAATAAGAATTTCAGATTGCTCTGCTACATTTTCATCACCGCAAACCATTCTTTCGTAGTCGATATAGGTAGTACCACCCAGAGCACGACCGCCGACTTCAAAGGTATTAGTATCAAGTCTGAAGCTCTCATAAGCACCAGAAAGACCAACCTGAGTAATAAACTGACGAGCACGTCTAGCACCAGTTTTTACAACAAATTGTGCCTTTTGCTTATCTGCAACAGTTCTTATTTCAGCAAAAGAACCCATAAATTCTTCAACAGATTTAGGAAGAATTTCAGTATAAGCTTCCTGCATTATCTCAAAAAGTGTCCACTTATTCTTCTGATAAGAATAATAATCATTACAAATCTCATGAATATTCTTAGTCAGAGTGGCACTGATATCTTCATTAGAATACTTAGTAGGATCAGGAGTACGACCAAAAGCTCTGCAAACTACTAAGTCCTTTATTGCTTTCTTATCAATAGTCATTATTTCTCAACCTCCTATCCTTATTATTCTGGCTTCTCGATAAACATAATCTTAAACGAGAGCGTAGTATCTGCATTGGTAAAGCACTGAGTTACAATAGCATATACATTACCAATTGCATCTGCAGGGTTAGCGCCAATTACAAGCTTACCCTTAGAATCTTCTGTTACTACAGCATAAATAGGCTGAGTAGGATTGTTCTTAAGAGCATCTCTTACTTTAGTATACATCTGAACACTAGGAGAAACAGCAGAAGCTGTATCTACAGTATAAACGGTGTCATCCCAAGCTACAGTATTCGTGCAAATTCTCATACCAGGCTCAGTAAAGCCAATTCTAGGTAAATATTCACCTGCTATCATGCAGAAATTTCTACGACCAGGGGTAAACTGATTATAGATTATTTCAGTAGAATAATTAATACCCATCTTATAACCAAGATCACTCATAGCCTTGTTAGGAATAGTAGCAATCTTATTCTGCTTATCTACCATTAAGAAAGCTCCATTTTCAGCATAAATCTTACCAGCAGTAGCTTCAGCAGCAGTCATAGGGAAATTAGCAGCGAATTTATCAGGATCAAGTTCACACTGAGCTTCAATCATACCTGCACGATTAAACCAGGTCTGAGAGGGCTCAATCTGACCGAAACCTTTGCAATCAAATTCTCTTAAAGCCATTATTTATTACCTCCTCTTTTATATTCTTCTAATAGCTTCTCAATACCAGAGAGACCTTTTGTATCATTATCAAAAGAGCTATCCTTTGGATAAATATTAGGCTCACTCTTATTGAATAAAGCTGTGGAATCATTCTCATAAGCCGACATGCAAACTTCTTTCTTGAAATCCTCTACAGAGAAAGTATCTATCTTCTCTTTGTAAGAGTTAATCATTTCATCAGTTAAATGCTCTGAGAAATTAGCAAGAATTTCTTCCTTCTTTGCCTTTTCAACAGAGGCTTTAAATTCAGCAAGAGAATTTTTCTCATTAGTTATGTCACTATTTTCAGTTTCAAGTCTAACAATTTTAGCTTCAAAATCTGCTTGCGCCGCGGCGGCGTTAGCGATTTCTGCATCCTTAGCTTCAATTGTAGCATTGAACTCATTGATTTGATTCTCTAAAGTAGTAACCTTTTCTTGCGCAGCAGCATAATCAGCTTTTACTGTTTCAAAATCAGCTTTTACTGCTTCGAATTCAGTCTTTGCAGTCTCATATTCAGCTTTTATTGCTTCATAATCACTAATTTTTTCTGAATTTTCAACGTTAGCATTGTAAGCTGCTTCATAAGTGCCACTTGCTGCTTTCATAGCTTCAAGCGCATTATATTCTGTTTCAGAAACATCTACAATTTTAACGTCAACAACGTCACCAATTGTTATACTATCTCCTTCTTTGGAATAGTAAGCTCTCTTGTAGCCGCCAGTCGCCATATCACCAATTAAAGCATAATCATCATAGACATCAAGGACAATAGAAGAAATTTCCCAATTTCCTTCCTCATTAAAATTAGGATTTAATGCGATAGAAATCTTTTCAGCTTTTTCATTATCTGAAAGTCTAAATAAAGTCTTTTCCACTGGTGTATTCGCCTCCTTTTCTTTGATATTTTTAATACTATTAATTAAAATTTGCAAATCTGTAGGGTCATAGCTATAAAAGGAAGCGCCTTCAAAACAAGGCTCCGTAGCAGCCCCAAGAATTTGTAATCCTAATAAACTACCAGAATAAAAATGGAAATAAGGAAGACCATCTTCCCAAGTTTTCCATTCACCTTTTAAAGTATCCTAATAAATTTCCATAGATTCTGAATCGCCAGGAATTAAGTTAGCTTCTGGATAAAGAGCAGTATAATAAAGAACATCAGCACAAGCATATTCCCTTATTTCTCCATCTTCGTCCAAATGCTTTTCCCAAGCAAAATTAGGTTCTGCCATAACTAATCCATAAATACGACCGTCCTAGTTTTTTTCACCGTGGTCAGTAAAATCCATTTCTTCTTTATCAAAAATTCCTTTAACAGGTGTATAAGGTAGACTATTGATTAACTAATTTGCGAAATCTTCTGATATATAAGTGCGATTTCTATTTAACCCTGTATAGAAAATTCTAACTCTTCCTTTGCTCATAGTCTCATTTATAGGTTCTAACTCAGTATATAAAGTAGCATTTAACTTATAAATGTCTAAATTTTTCTGCTCGGTCGCGGCAGAGAACTAGATTGTGTTCTCCTTGGGCGCCGGCGCAAAGTAAGTAGAGAGCTTCTATAAAGCAGCAATGGTTTCTGCTATTGAGGGTTGAATATCTTTTGATAATTGATTCAAGTCCATTATTCTTCGCCCTCCGATTTGGTAGTTTCTTCCTCTTTATTAGAAGATTCTTCTTCTTGTTTTTCTTCCTAAGTATCAACGCTATCTGACTATCTATCTTGTCCATCAGAGCTTTTTCCTTTTGTTTCTCCCATTGCTTCGCCGGCGGCCTTACCAGACTAAGTATAAGAAGATTGTAAGGGTTTAAGAATCTCATCAAGTTCAAGTAAATCGTTTTCAAGCATTTTTAAATTAGCAAGGTTTGTCTAATCTAATCCAGTGGAAAGAATAGGTGTTAAGAAACTATATCCGAAAGCGGCTAATTCTTTAGCACGAGATGTATAATCTGCACTATTATAATAGCTTAAAGGTAAAATTAAAAATTTAAATCTAATTTTCTTAGTCTCGAATTTATAATTTAATAATGCAGTAAAGAAATGAGCAAATCGCTATCCAAGAATCATCATCATGGCAATATCATTATTTGTAGAATAATTTAATCCTGCTTCGGTAGTTGCAAAGAAAAATTCTTTTGAAACGCCAGCAGATTCATAAATTAAATTCTATACATCTTCAATTTCTGTTTTTTCATCATCTGTACTACTCAAATCAAGTAAACTTACATCATTATAAGTGGTAAGCACATCAATATCTGGGTTGTTACTAAGCATTTCTAAAGCACCATCATGCATAATTTCTGCTTCTTCTGGCTCGAAAACTAACTTCAATCCATCAGTTTTTACTTGTTGAACTAAAATTCTTTTTAAAGCCTAAAGATTTCTTTCTTTATCAATTTCTTTATAATCATCTAAGTCATCTAATAAAGGAATTAAATCAAGAAAGAAAGGTCTTTCTTCAAAGAAACTAAAATAAATTCCCATTTCTGGCGGCAAGAAAATCCACTTAGGTCCCTTTCCCGTAGTGAAAGATTTGTATGCCTTTTGAATAAATTTAGGATAAGTTTTTAATAAATTTTCTCTTGTCTCATTATCTCTAATCGTTTTAAAATACTGCATATTAAATTCAACTAAATCAATATCCTCACTATTTTTAAATCGACTACGACAATAATCAAAAGGTAAATCCTAAATTATTAGTCTATCTCCTTCATCGCGTATTAGCCCATAATAAGCTCCTTTTATTAAAACGTCCTTAGCAAATAAAGCACACTTTCTTTCAATCTAAAAAGTAGTACAAAAATCTGCCGCATTATAATAGGTTTCAGCTATCGCTTTTTCGGATATTTCAAATTTTCGTTTCTTTAAATAAGGTACTAAAATCCAAGAGTATGTCAAAAAAGTTGCATAATGAACTATAATACGTTTATACAAGCCATTAGTCTAAAAGAAAAATTCGCTCAAAACTGCTTTTTGTATTGGATCACCTTTAGATACAATTTGTACTATATCATCTTTTGTATATGTTTTATTGCTTTTAGTGACAAATTTAGAATCTGTTTTATAATTTGCATCTTCTGATGTAGCAACCATTCCCTAAAAAGCATTTTTAAACTAAGAAATTCTCTACTATCTACGCTCTTCAAAAGTTAATTCTGCCAATTATCTCCCACCTCCTGTTCTAAAGAATGTGAGCTGTCGAGGCTATAAACCTCTATTGCGCCGGCGCGAAATTTGCTCCTACTCTAGTAATGCTATATAATAATTAGCCATTTCTAAAGCAGAGAACTTATCTTTAATCATACGTTTGTTGATTTGTTCAACTGCAATTAAATTATTTGCACCTGCGGGTTTAATTTTTAAATTCATAAGCTCATCTATTAAGTGAGAAGTTAATTGATGAGGTATAAGTCTTAGATTTCTCTATTCTGGTTTCATTCGCTAACCTACTTTAGTAGCCATAATTTTTCCTTTCGCTTCTTTTTCAGTTATTAAGAAATTCATTTTTCCAGTATCTATACGAGAATAAAGATATGAATGCATGTCACTATTGATTTGCGCAGTAGCTTTCATTCCATAAAGTATTTGTTCTGCATTACGAGGCTGAATTGAAAAGTATTCATCTCTATTAGTAAAACCATATGCAGGATAAAGTTCTCCGGTTAAAGAATCATAAGTTTCACGTACCATAGCATCAGCAAGAAATACTCCAATTCCATTGATATCTAGCACAACCTATTTTGGTTTAAAATCTTTAATAATTTTCTTTAATGCAACTGCCTATCTATCAAGAACTTTTTCATCTTCTGTCTTTCCGAGAACAAATACATTTACTACGTTTGTCTTATAAGTTCCATCTAAACGAGGGAAAACTTTAAGTACAATACATACTGTTTGACAACCTCGTCTACCAACGTCAACACCTAAAATATAAAAAGAATCAATACCTTCTTTTGTAATAGCTCTATTTTCAGGGTTTGCAAGTTTTCGATGAGCCATTATACGATCATAATTAAACCATGCATCTGAGGAAGTTCCAACAAAACGACTCATATATTCGCGAGCAAAATCTGCTTCATCAAAAGTTGGAGAAGCTTTAAGTTCATTAAGGAAATCTTTTGGTAAAAGGCCGCATTTCATTGGAACTCTATAGTCACAACCCATTAAAAATACTTTATGTGGATTTATTATAGCTAATTCCATTAACTCAATAGTCTTATCATATGCAAAAGTATTTTTGTCTGAAGCTGATGAAATCCAAATTTGGATTTGATGTGGTTCATTTTCATTTAATTTTCCATTTTTCATAGGTCGAGATACATTTAAAAGAGGCAGAACAACGCTATTTAAATCCTCAGGTGACTAATCCGTAAATACCCTCGGTTTCCCGATATTTAAAAAGGGACTAGACTATACCATCTTCTAATTAAAGAAGTCGCTATTATAGTCGTTGAACATCTCTCCTCTTGATAAAGTAGGAGATTTTGCTGCGTTTGATTGCCCAATCCTTAATGATTTTACCATACCGACTCCGTTA
>Ga0326513_10003390_pt1 | contig 11574 bp, 9 predicted proteins | sample 2_2465_0518_D_FD_203654 | JGI IMG/M metagenome (GOLD analysis project Ga0326513, IMG submission 203654) | Bovine rumen microbial communities from UC Davis, California, United States - 2_2465_0518 | ecosystem: Host-associated > Mammals > Digestive system > Stomach > Rumen | place: USA: California... | reverse complement strand
TATCAATCCAACCATCTATTTCAGCTTCATGGTCAGCTTCAAGGAATGTACCACAAGCTGCTCTTATATTGTATAATGGGATATGAGTGGAATACTTCTGTTCGTTAGTAATCCATCGTGCGAAGAGCGGTGTATCCCTAATGTCTATAATTTCAGCAACATGCTCTTCCTCGCTCTCAGAGTCTTCACTTTCGTTTATCAACTCATCGGCATATTCTTTTATGATCTGCCCCCCTATGGTCACAGGCTTCAGTTGAACTGTCTCGCTTTCTAATTCAAGTGTCATTTTGCCTTTCACAAACTTCACCTTGGATTTCTGCTCTTCAAAATGAATGTCAGCTGCCGTCGTAATTTCTTCTCCATAAAGGAGAATGCCATCAAACGAGAAAATTTGTCCTGCCAACTGATAATAATTACGTTTGACAAAAGATTGCAAGTTTTCCTCTTCTGGTAGGCAAATCTGATAAACTTTATAGTTTTCTGAAAGAGCTGCAATAATATGTTTTCGAAAATCTCTTCTGGCTAAACGCTTGAAATGATCCCTTGCTGATTGCTGTTGTGCAGCGTACGCCGTCAAAACATATAGGAAGTTTATATTATAACGCTGGAGAACAAGGGTGTCTCTATCAAAGAGTCGATTTACGAAGTGACGGTTGTAGATGAGAGCCTTACCTGTTATATTCTCAAGTTGAGCCTCACTTTTATCATACTGTCTGCTTTGTTTGTTCCTGCGAGCAATACCGCTAATAAAGAAGTTCGGCGTTATGTTATAGCCTCTGGTCAGTTCATCTCTGTAATGAAAATATTTGCTGGAGTCCTTTGCTTTCTTCTTACCAAAATCCTGATCAAAGCCACATATCACGTCGATATTGCGTTGAATGATATTCTTAGCATAGAAATATTGTTTTGTGATGGAAGGCTCATCCATCTTTTCATGTTGGGTGTTGTAGTATTTGGAGTCACCTACAAAGTAAATATGCTCATCATAAATCAGCGATTTCTCTTCATATAGGTGATCAACAATTTTTGAACCATTGTTCTGAACCTTCAATTCCTCTGGATAGTCATCATCGCTGATAAGATAGTCTATCATATCTTCGAAGACTGGGTTGAAATCTCTCACAAGCAATGTTTCGTCATGATAACGACGTGATGCAATGCGTTCTGCCTTGTCAAAATATGCATACAACAACTTCCATAAAGCCACAAATTCGTCTGTAAAATACTTCTTTCGTATCTTCTTCAGATAGCGTGTCCCCTTGTGACTCTCTATCATCCCCTCTATCCTTTTGTGAGAAAGAAGGGAATATTGTATGTTAACATTTACCTGAAAATGGAATCTGTGTTTCAGGTAATCCAGGACAGAGTAGAAAAGGACTATAATCTCTTCATCGAAATTAACAACCTTCCCTTTCGTCCTGAAATTGACGTATGCGGGTCTGTTGTTGCGAACTATCGGAGTTTCGTGGCTGATTGTCTTTGCCCACTGAATCTTATTATTTCCAGAATTATTGATGATGCTGACGAAAGTCAACAACTGCTTATGTTCCTTATAGAACCTTCTCAGTTGAAGTATGGTGTCAAGATATGTTACGGTTTCTTGACCTCTGTTGCTTATAACTTCACGAATGCTTGCTTGTTCTTTGTTGGTTGAGTTGGCTGTTCGCTCATGATAGAACTGAATGGCTTGATAAAGCCATATTGCCAGCTCACTGACCATATTACTAATTCCTTGGTCTCGTAGCAACTTATTTGTCCTGTCATCCAGATTAATGACATCCTCTGGTTTCAGACCGTCAAGCTCAAATGGTTCAGATTTCTCATTCAGGAATACTTTCGGAAGTATAAATACAGCATCAGCCTCCTTGGGATTATCAGGATTGTTATTGAAGAAATATCCCACATAGTTCATTTTTGCTTTCTTGCCCTCTTTGTCAGGGACATAGAAATGACTGCTTACTAGATTTTGCAAGCATTCTATGGGGTAAGAATATTCTTCAAATAAAAGTTTCATTACTCTTCGTTTTCTTGTTCACTCTCTTCGTTAGGATTATCTCCATCAACAGGTGATACGTTCATGAACTTCATAAACTTCTGAAGCATCTTTGTGCTTCCCTCATCATAGAGTTCATTAAAAGTGAATTCCTGCTCATTGTTCTCTTGGTCGATGTAGCGGAAGAAGTTGTTCTGAGTCTTGTATTCTTCTTTGCAGATTTCACTCCAAAGGTAGTACATAACCTTACTCTTGAACTTCTCTTCGTCCATATCTGTTTTGACGAAATATGACCCCATCTGCTTATCCTCCGAGTCCGTTGCTTGCTTAATTCGAGCATTGGCTTCTTTGAGGAATGTATGCCATTTGTAGACTTTATTGCCTATTGTGATACTGAAGTTATCTTTCTCATTGAAGGTACTGGGCACAAATTCCCAATCCCAACGGCGTTTGAATGCACTATCCATCGGGAATAGCGACTGATCGCTGGTGTTCATTGTAGCAACAATGGATAAGTTGGGGGGAAGGCAGAGTTTCTTGTCTTCAATACCTTCCTTATTGCTCAAAATATCATTACCATCCTTATCTTTAGCGTATAGAAGATAATTTGCCAAGTCAGAGTCTGCCTGAATAGGAAATTCAGAATATCCTTTCTTGTTCCTGTCGAGCAACTGGAATAAATCGCCAAATATCTGTGCGCAATTACCTCTGTTTATCTCTTCAATATCCAGAAAATATTCGTTGTCAGGGTCATTCCAAGCAGCTATATAAGCAAGCGTGAATACCTGAGGAACATATTCGTAGCATATCAGCTCATCTTTCATTATAGGCTTATAAGAGCCTACAAACGAAGCATAGTCTGTATCTGGATGGAATGTGGTACGGAAGTACCTGTCTTTGGCTTTCTTGGTGTCTTCTATCAGCGCCTTGACTTTATGGGACTTTCCGCCTCCAGGTGTGCCAAAATAAATTTTCTGAATTGGCGTAAAACCTTCTTTATAAGAATTATCAGAAGCTGTGGGATTTGTCATAGATAGGTTTCCTTTATGAGAAGTATTTGTAATTTCAACATTGTAATTGGGGGCAATTGGATTGTCAGAATTCTGAATATCGCAGAAATTGTCGTATGCCTTTTCAAGACTCTGAAGAAGGGGTATATTTTGTTCTGCTTCAGTTAGATTCCACTCAGCTGAAAAAACAGCTGCCGCCTTATATGAATCATTCCTTATGTCAAGTTCTTCATTTCGAATCACACCAATAGGAGCATTTATTACAAAAGAAGCATCCTCAGAGAACTTACGAATTGATGCAAGTTGTTTCTTGCCTGTGTTTTTGAAATCGGATGCTCTGAGGTCTATTGTCACATAAACCTTATCGATGTTACTACTCAAGAAGAAAACGATAGAAGCTTTAATTCTATCATCTTTTCTGTCAACCATCTCTTTGTTTCTAATTGCAATCCAGGGGGTACTTGCTACTCTGCCTTGACCAATAGAGCCATCAATTACATACTTGTCAGATGCGAACATTCGAGCAAGGACATTCGGTATACTCTTCGTGGCTAAATATCGAACATCTTTGATAGCAGTCAATTGTTCTGAAGATAGATTCTTGTCACCAAGACCAATTGCAGAAATATACAATTTCCCATGTTGAATAAACTCAGTAAAGAGATTATTTAACTCTTCTATGTCACTTGCTTTATACATATTAGTTCGTATTTATAAATTATACTGTTTCTCTGTCTGAAGGGAAAGAGATCCCTTATGATTAAATGTTCTGTAATTCTTTAGGTAGCCATTTATTTCTTTCATTCGGCTTTATCCCCTTAGGAATCAGAATATTCACATCTTGCTTGCCATCAAGAATCCTTTTGATAATAGGGTGTGCCTCTTTTGTCCGCTCTCCATTCCATACCTCATAGAAATAGCCGTACTCACCAGAGGGTGCCGCTTTAAAATCGTTAGTTATGGCAGCAATTATCTGAGCAGAATCATTAAAATAGAATTCTCCAAAGAAAACTTTTGTACTCCAAAGCGCACCAAATCCTCTTTCGTCTGAGTCACCCAACAAGATTCTCAAATTGGAAGAACAGCGCTGAATCCAATAAGGCCAAATGTAGCAAGGGTAACCAAAATCCTCTTCTATCTGCCTCTTCCTCTCGAACGGATTTTCAGGATCTCTGTATAGGCTCAACTTCTTAAAATGACCTGGGCCGTGGAACTCAATAAAGAATTTCATATCGTTAATCTCCACATATATGTCAATGTATTTGCGCCCCCACTTGAACTGAGATTGTATTTTGGCTGCTGGATATGTCCGCTTGATTATTTCAATCAATATGTATTCATCCAAGCTGATGGTGCTGTTTCCTATCTTTGAAGGCCTTGCATGAGGGATAATACCTTTCTCCCAATATTTTTTCCTTAATGTCGTTTCGTTGATGTAGAGACTATCATTAAGTTCTATGAAAGGCAAATCTTTCAGGTCTTCGTCATTAACACCCAAAATATCTTTTACATCTGGCTTAGAGATAAACGACCCGACATATTTGTCTGATTCGTCCAGTCTGAAAACACCTAAAGGTTTTCCAAGGAGTCCCATACCACGTCATTTTTTGAACCTAATCTGTAAATTAAGCTTCATATACACAGCGCCGTCTTTGCCACGATATAGTTTTCCAAAGTCATAACGGGTACGGCTGGCTCTGTCGAAACGAGTGTTATTGTAGAGATAATCTTCCACATCATTCTTATTGTAGAAATGGTAGCATACTATATCGCCATCGCTCTTTACAACAAGGTATCCTCCGTTAGCATCGTAATGTCCATTCCACTCTTTTGCTGAAGTCATTCCAAGAGCGGTATCCAACAATAAGACTTTTATCTTGTGCTCATAAAAACCAATTACGTTGCTTCCAGTATAACCAAATGGATTCTCCTCTGCAACAGCTTCAACGATTTCTTTTGTTGAAGTACCTAAGTTAGGCATACTGCCCAATACAAGGCATCGGGCTACCAACTCTGGCATACACATGTCAAGAAACAGAAGGTTGTTCTTAAAAGTCTGATGAGCTATCTCAAAATATTCAAGTTGGAATCCTTTGTCTATCATAGCTTGCATACGAGGTATGTGGTCTTCAATGCTGTTGATTTCCTCCAACTCTTGATCTGTCATATCTCCACCTACGACTTTATAGGTGATGTTAGTTGGCATACCAGGATTCAGCAATGTGGAAGCACTACCAAGCTGAGACTTGATACTGAAGCCCAGCATTGGGGTCATGTTGGTGCGCAAGTCATGAATGACAATGTGGATATCCGCTTTATCTTGTGATGGAGCCTTTATCTTGGTACAGCCAATCTGTCCCATGAAGCATTCTGTATCAGGCACCTCAAAAGCTCTCTGGCTTCCAGCGCCCTTGATGGACTTCAGTAACTTGGTGGATTCCTCCATGAACTTATCCATCGAGATACGCGCATACTCGTTGCCGTCCTCGTCAATAACAACGATATTCTGCTCTTTGTTTGGCTTGTATTCGTATTTCTTGCTTTCCTCACGAATGATATTGAGGATGGGATAATACAAGTCAAGTTTGTTTAGGTCAGCGTCACCTGCATGAACTTTACCTTCGCCCAACAGGCGGAACAGAGCATAAAGCTCACTCCATTCTCCTTTGTTTCCAGTTATTGCCATATTACTACTGTATTAAATTTCCTTCAACTACATCTATTTGTGGTGAAACCGATAATTCGTCTTTTATCGTTTTCAAATCCTCTATCAAATCATTGATATCTGTAGTATTGCAATCAATAATTCTGTCTATACCTATTATATCACCTGATTTTACTTTCTCCTTACATTGAGCAGCTTCATCGGGATCTAATGTCAATAAGTAACTTTTAGCTCTTCTGTGAACATAACGTAAAGCAATAGCTTCTAGGTCTGCTTGTTTATATCTTTCTCTTAAACTCGTTTTCAGCGACAAGCTGATGGGGCGCGAGTTTGTATATAGTAGTACATCAAACTCCACGTTGGGGACAAAAGCAACCTTAGCCTGGGTGTAAAATGGCAGAAGCCCTTCTCTGTATAGAAGGGTAATGATGATGCATTCCCAGATTTTACCATTGAGAGAATTGTTCCTGTCGCTTCTTTCTTGGTATCGCTCCCAGAATTTTGCAACATAATCAAGAGGGTTGATATAATCCACTTGCTCAAATGTTAGTGGAGCAAACAACTCTTCAAAAACCTTCTCGGATTTTGTCCTCCTTGTTTGGACAATGTGTTTGTCGTATAATAGTCCCATCTCTTTAATCTATTAAGTTCAGGAGTTTAAGCTCATTTTCAGCTGTTGCTTTAATAGCTGGAATTGCCACAGAATTGCCAAATTGCTTATAGGCTGAAGCATCTGCAACTACAATCTTGAATTTCTCAGGGAAGCCTTGCAGACGAGCCCATTCGCGTGGTGTCATCTTACGGATGCCCTCCCGATTCACCTCACCCTTAATGTTCGTGATCGGTGTGAAGTTTGTCAGACGTTTATCAATAATCAGGTTGCATTCTCTACCCATACCACCAACAACGATAGCATTAGCAACACCATCGAGGTCAATTATTTTATAGCCGAAACCATGACCGGCAGCCTCATGACGAGCCTTATGTCTGATAAGCGTTTCCACGTAAACGGTAGAAAGGTAGTATTTTACAGACACTTCATGTTTCTCCATAACATCACGGAAACGAGGGCGTTTGTCGCCAGTTGTCTGTGGCTCTGGATATTTGAACTTCTTGATGTCGATATTCAAGTCTTTGCGGAAGCCTATAATGTAAACTCGTTCACGATGTTGTGGTACACCAAAGTCCATTGCATTGACAGTTTGAGGTGGTACTACGTTATAGCCAACTTTATCAAGATGTTCAAGAATTGTTTCAAGGGTCTTACCTCCCTTATGTATCATCAAACCTTTCACATTTTCCAAGAAGAAAGCTTTCGGTTGCTTGCGACGCAGGATTTCTTCAATTTCAAAGAATAGCGTGCCTCTCGTTTCATCCTCAAAACCCAAACGTTTTCCCGCTAAAGAGAAAGCCTGACAGGGGAAACCGCCACAGAGAATGTCGAAACCATCAGGGATGTAGCTCTTCGTTACCTCTTTCGTGATATCGCCAAATGGCATATCTCCATAATTAGCAAAATAAGTTCTCTGTGCCTGGGCATCAAACTCAGAGGAATAAACACACTTGCCGCCAAGTTCTTGCATAGCAATGCGGAAGCCACCAATACCAGCAAACAAGTCGATGAAGGTAAACTTGGGGTTCTTGGGTGCAGGGAATGGTACATTGAAGAAGTCGGTAAACAAATCAGATTCCAACGGACTATCTGCCGCCGTTGTCACCACATCGTCGCTGACATCCTCCCACATTGGATTCTTTTTGTCCTGCTGGCGTTTGTACTCTATGAAGTCACGGATTGCCTCCAGTATCTCATAGCGTTTCTCGCCAGAAGCTATATCGTGTTTACCTTTAAGGGTGTGCAGATACTGACTCAGTATGGCAACCTGCGTCTCGTAGGATGCAGGGCCATATATCTTCAGCCCGCCTTCTGTGATCTCTTCGGGTATTTCCGATAACTTTATATCTTTAACAGCCATATTATTTTATTATTAGTTCATTTTCTGTCCATAGGGCATAAGCTCGGCCTATATTACCCCTTGCCATGATAGTCGAACACTACTCCAGGAATATCCAGCTGTTGGCAATTTCAGAAATCTTATCGGAGTCAGACTCTGGTTTGCCATTATCGCCAGTTCTTACTAAATCCTTCAAGGGATAAAGTTCTGTGTTTTTACCAACCTTAATAATCTCTTTAGCATCGGCTTTCACCGTGATTTTGCCACAGCGGCGACCAATGGCGAGGACATCATCATCGTTGTATCGATGCTCAACATAATCATCGACTATATCGGTGATTTGAAGTTCCAAAGTCCTTATGTCTTGTATGCTACTCATGTCACCTAAGTTTTAATCCAATTCTTCAAACCTAACGAGTTCTTTAAGATCTACTTCCAGAAGCTTTGATGTTTTCATCAGCATTTCCAATGGAGGCTGAGACGAATTGGTACACCATTTCGATACCGTTGTAGGCGCACAACCCAGTTGTTTAGATAGCCAAAGACTGGACTTCTTTTTTTCCACAAGTACCACCTTCAGGCGGTTTAGGTCTTTATTGCTTGCCATATTGATATTTTAGATTAATGCCACAAAATTACATATTTCTTAGCAGAATAAAGACAAAAGTCATTAAAAAGTCGCAAAAAAGGATGATTTTAATGAATTTTATTCATTTAGTGCACAAATTATAAAACAATTGAGCTTTTTTTTGTATCTTTGCAGAAGAATGTGCAAAAAGTGAATAAATGGCAATAAGCAATGGAAAAATAGAACAGTTAATCCACACTCTTTCAACACCAAAGAAGGAAGAGCATGAAATAAGTGTGGCATTTATTAATTTAATTGATTCAGAAGGATTTGAGATTAATGATTTCTCTAGGATTCTCAATATAAGGACTTACACATTCTTAACTGTTCCTATTTTAATTGATGTTGCTAAGAAGGCCATATCAATTTATAGTGAACAAGTGATAGAGCAGTTCTATGACATACTACGTTTCATGCTAACTAAGAATAAAATAAATGTAATTGACTTCACAGTAAATCTTATCATTGACTTAGACGGGAAGAATCGAGAAGCCGGTAGAAAAACATGGGATGAGCTGTCTTTGTATGAAAGTGATTTCGATGCTTTAAACCTTTCTCAACAACAACAAGCTTTATTTATTATATCAATGTTGCAAGATTTGTGTAATCCGGAATTTAGATTGCCCAAAATATTGCCGCTATTTAACTCACAAGATGATATAATAAGACAAATCTTGTATGTAGAACTTGTAAAATATTGTGATAGCTATTTATCCATAGTAAAGGAATACTTCGACAAATATGTAACTCTTTCATCAAAGCAAGCAGAAGAATTCGTGAATTTTTATAATTCCTACGTTTCCTTTATGAAGCAAAGAGCTAATTGCAAGGAGCTTAGTTCGAAATTTTCACAACCTGCTCTATACGAAGAAACATACCGACAAACAACTGCGAGAATGAGAGAGTTATCTATCGGCATCGAAAAGGAAATAGAACAATTAACTAAAGATTTATCTATAAAGAAAGTTCGTCCAGCAAGAGGCCATATATATATAGATTACGATGGTAAGTTAAAAACGTTTACACCTGTCAGGAGGTTTGCCCACTTCCCGAATAGTGTCAATGCTCTTAGTGCGTTAGAGTCTACAGAATACATGATGAAGATTAGTGACAATTGGGATAAGATAACTGATATATGCGAAATATTATAATAAAGGATTATATCTCGTCTTTAAAAGAGGACAAAGAGCTAGATTATATTTTCACTTTACTGCTTGAAAATATGGACTTCCAGATTGTGAGCACTCCCCATAACACAAGAGGTCAAACTCAATATGGCAAAGATGTTGTTGCAACTGGAAAGGATGAAAATGGCAGAATGTGGAAATGGTATTTTATTATAAAAGGCCATGCCGCAAAAGATATAAACTCCTACAATTTTAATTCTCCAGACGGAATTCGAGAGTCCTTATTAGTAGCGAAAGACGTTGACTTTGAATCTTATTCCATTCCAGGTTTTAATAAACTACCAACCAAGTTTGTCGTAGTTCACAATGGAACAATGCTAGATAATACAAGAGTACAATTTGAGGACTTAATAAAGAAATATTTTGAAGAAGAAACTGTTGAAGAATGGAATATTGAAAAGTTAACGCGTCTCTTTTCAAAGTATTTATTTAACGAATGCTTGTTTGCTGATGAAGAATCCTTCCTTCTAATGAAGAGGGTCCTTGTTTTATTGGACTCTTCCAATTTTTCTTCATTACAACAATTAGTTCACATACAATTTGAAAGAAGCAAAGATGTTTCTGATATTAAAAGTAGAATAGTTGCGAAACTATTTTCATCTTTAACCCTGATATGTCTGTTAGTTAACCAATATGCTCATGAATACAACAATTTGACGCCGTCCAAGTATTGTGTAGATTTAATTGTGATTAAAACATGGGAATTTATCGTTAAGAAAGGTTGGGAGAAAGAGAAGCATATTACAAATAAATTCTGTAAATTGATAGACTTGCAGGTGAGCATATATTTTGAATATATCAATAAAACCTATCCACTTGCCTCTGCAAAAAAAGGACTATTTACATACGGGGAGTCACAAACGGAACCTGTCTGTTATCCCATTAGATGTTTTAAATATCTAGATACTCTTCTCTATTTTTCGTTTTTGACGGAAACTCATTGTAAGCCAGAAAGCAGAACAGACTTAAGAAAGCGTAATATTCAATATATTGAAAGATTAATTGAGGCTAATTCGGGTTTTGACATGACATTGTTAGATACCAACTCTATTTCTTTATTGTATTTGACATTATACATCACAGGAGGAGATTATTGTGATGATGATATGATTTTCCTTGGTAATTATTTTTCTAGAATTATTCAGAATATAATAATACGACTTCGCAGAAACAAAATGCTTCCAGAAACATACGGAAACGAGAAAGCAGTAGCACATAGCATATATGCAAAATCTAATGATTATGTAGATGATTCTTCATTACTACTTTTCTATTTGGCAACAATTGTGTCTATGATGGAGCTTGACGAGTTATATCAATTAATCGTAAAGATTGCAGAAGAATCAAATGTCAATATCCAAAGAATAGCCCCGATTAATATTGAAGATGTTGAAACTAAATTGTTTGAAGGAAATATGAATGATAATATTAAGATACAAATGTCATTATCATTACCAAACACTATACAAGAGTTTTTAGCTATGTATCCAATAGGGGCATATAAAAAAATAAATTTCAAGTGTGACAACATAGGATTGCCCTACATAAAGTTACTTGCTCATATGTTTTATAATATTGATGTATTTCTTCATGAGATTTTTGGCAAATCTTGAAATATTCACTTGGATAAAAACAAATAACGATAACTTCATATAATTATTTAATTCATAGAAACTCCTTCTTCACCCTTTGCACCGTACTCACACTTTTTCTGGTAAGTATCGCCACATCGCGGATGGTGTAGCCCTTCCTCAACAGGGCTATGACATCCTTATATTCTTCTCGTTTCTGTTCGACAGTCTTTACCGAACCCGGTTTTCGCCCCAATCGTCCTCCTTTGGCTACATATTGCTTCCGACCTGACTGCAAACGGAAGGTGATGTTCTCACGTTCCAGTTGCGCACAGGTCGATAGCGTAGCGAGCATGATTGGCGCGAACAGGGATGGCTTACCATCCTCACCCAACAAGTTGAACTGTTCCTTCTGGATATAGAGGTTGATGCCACAGTCAAGCAGTTCCTTGACAGAGGCAAGAACCTCAAAGGCATTACGCCCCATTCTTGACAGTTCACTGACAAGAAGGGTTGAAATGCCGTTCTGCTTGCAATACTCAAGGGTTTGGCATAACACAGGGCGCTC
>Ga0326513_10003388_pt1 | contig 11576 bp, 7 predicted proteins | sample 2_2465_0518_D_FD_203654 | JGI IMG/M metagenome (GOLD analysis project Ga0326513, IMG submission 203654) | Bovine rumen microbial communities from UC Davis, California, United States - 2_2465_0518 | ecosystem: Host-associated > Mammals > Digestive system > Stomach > Rumen | place: USA: California... | reverse complement strand
ATAACTGCTCCCTTTACCTCTTCACTGGCACTCACATTGCTTACAGGTGCCACACAAACCATAAGTATAAATAAACTAGCCAACACAACAAACAATTTTCTCATAATCTTTCTCCTTTTCATTTTTTTCTATTTTCCATTATTTTTCTAAAAAAATCTGTGATACTTCTCCAAAGAAAGGAAGTTTCCCCTTTCCTTGACTATACAATACCACAGATTTATTGTTGTGTCAACACTGTCTTTCTAGTTTTACATATTTTGAACCAAAGATATCAATAATGTCCATGCTTTCAAAGTCGCAATCAATTTCAACAAGCTCATTGAGTGTTTCCCTGTTTCTATAAAGATAGTCATAGAATGACTTGTTTGGAACTGCAAAAAGTGAACTAAAAAGGAAACCTCTTACGTCCTTATAGTCATTCATCTCAAGCATTCTGAAAAGATAATCAATTGTCTTGTCATTAAATTTCATTTTCGAAACAATATCCATTGCATTTTCCTTTTCCCTATGGTATAGAACCGACTTTTCCTTTGGTTCAAGCGATTCATTGGCATAAATCAATGAACATGCCTTCTTATACTCTCTTGCAGTATCCACAATTTTCTCTATCTGGCGATAGTTTGTACACCCCCTAGGGGTGTCATTTCTAATCAAGTCATAGAACTTTGTTCTCTTCTTCTTGACCTTTCTTCTTCTCTTTCTCGCATTCTCAATGATTACCTCTTCAAGATAATCCATACTTGTGTCCATCTTTGTGTACGAGTTCTTTTCCTCGTTCTTGTAACCCTTGAATCCCTGTATAAATCCGAAGAAGTATGGCTTGATTACCTTTCCGTCTTCGTCTCTCAAACAGTACTTATGTCTAAGCCTGTCAAGCTCTCTCTTGTTTGAGAATTCAAACTCCTTCTTAGCTGAGTCAATCTCAAGCATGGACTGTACGCTAAGCTGACAGGCATCATAATATATCTCCTTGATTTCATCATAAGGAGTGCCATTGTTGAACCTATTCCAAAACAGTGAGTTAAGCTCCTGTGAAAGATTGACAATCTGCCCGATAGAGTTCTTGCTTGTCTTTATATCCAAGTCGAGTTTATCTTCAGCAGTGTAGAATCTCTTCTTCTTTGAGCTTTCGACATTGCATGTAGGAACCTTGAACAGTTCATAGTTCTTCTTGGCAGCATCAATGAGAATACTGTTGTCGGTAAGAAGAAGAGTATCAGAGTCAAAATCACTACCACTCAGTCTCATGAGGATATTCTCGTTGATACTGTTGATGTATACAATCTCATTTGTCGGATTCATATATCTGTCAATCATTTCATTCTTTACATTTCGGTGGACAAGAATACAGCCAGCAACAACATGAGGGCTTCTGCTCCCTAGGATGTCCATATCATAGCTAAATCTTTTCGTATGGATATTTCCTACCCCAATCTGTGATTCACCATTGAAACGTCCAATGGAAGCCATAAGCATCTCAATGGGGTTGCCACACAATGTCGAGTAATTGCCATTGACAAGAATGTGACCTCTCTTCATATGCTTATAGAAAGCAGCGACAGTATCTTTTAGAAACCTGTCATACAGTGATGTTTCCGTTATTCTATTGTTTATTCCCAATAGCTTATAGAAAATTTCATTGTTGCTCAAAAGCGACTCATATCCTTCTTTTTCAAATCTGGCGAAAGGATATTTTACATAATATCTTAGAACGTCAGCGTCCTCTTTTAGCTTGTTCACGAAGTCAAAACTAGGTTCAAGCAGTCTTCTCATGTCATCAATTGACAACTGTAGAGTATTGAGCAACTGATAGTGTGTATACACCATTCTTCCACCAAAGAAATGTGTTTTCTTCTCATATTTCACAAGTCCGAATGTTTCTTCCATGTTGTCGAGCCACTCATCAAGAGTGCCAAACTTTAGGTATTTGATAGACGAAGGGGTTGTAATAAGCTTAACGTCCTCTATGTTCTTGGCTCTCGTCTTGCCATTAAGCATACTTACATCAGTGATTCCATGCTCCTTGAAGAACTTCTGGACGTTCCCATTGAAACAGCATGACTTGAAGAACCTGTTTCTAAGAAGAAGCATACCCTTGTCTGAATAGTCTTTTTCCTCGCTCCTAAAGAGTGATACGTCCATGATTGACTGTCCATCCCAAATTGAGTTTACTACTTCAGCAACGGTATCTCTCGTCTTGAGTTCTCCATCTTCATATACCGTTTCAATGACATCATCCTTGAACACGCTCTCGAAATCATCAATGACAAGGATATTCTCTGGCTTTATCTTAACCGTATCAACAATACTGCTCAATGTGAGGGCAATATAGGCTTCAAGACTTGCCAAGTCAACGCTCTTGTCTTTTCTTACCTTGATTCCCATCATTTCCCATTTATGCATCATAGGATATAGGTTCTCGTCAATGAAAAGACATTTACCTACTCTTGAAGAGCCACTGCTACGCTTATATCTTACATATTTCTTGCCATCACACATAAAACCATGTTCATACAGTATCTTTCTAAGTTCCGAAGTGGAATATAATGTATTAATCTTTCTTTTTCGGTAAATCTTCTCTTCCGAATCATAGTAGAATGATGAACCAAGAATCTTCTCGTCAACAGGATTCTCGACATGTTCTCCCAACTGAATGGCACATAGTACACCATTGTCAACAAGTACATTGTCTACAAGTTCTTCCATGTCCACACTCTTTCCAACCAGTACATAGAATCCGTTGGCAAACTGATTGTACTCCCCAAGAGAATACTTGAATGTGACATTGATTACCGTTGTCGTGCATTCATGTCCATTCCCATAGAAAGAAAATTTGTTGTTCCTGTATTTCTTCTTATATACCTCTCTAAGCTTAATCAAGTCGAGAGAATAGTCAAATGAGTTGATGAACTTTCTTAGATTGTATTCTCCCTTGTGCTCCCCTTTTCTGTATCTAGGGGAATATCCGTTCTTATCGTCAATCATCTCTCCTAGCACAATATCCTTGGCTTCCAGAGAAATAATATCCACTCCCTTGTTCTTTCTCAAACCGTAACCTTCCTTCTTTTATATTCACTTTTACATTGTAACATAAATTACGTTACAAAATAAAAAAATAACTCCTTTTCTAAATCTCCGTCTCAACTGGTTTTGCATTGATGGTTCTATCAAGCACATCCACAAGACAGTCAATCTCTTCCTTAGTGTTTTCCTCATTAAATGTGAATCTTATGCAAGATAATGTGTCATCTCTATTCATTCCAAGTGCAGCAAGAGTTCTATCTTCCTCAATCCTGTCCGTAGCACATGCCGAACGCTGAGAGCAGCATATACCATAAAGAGCCGACAGTCTATTCACGATATTGTCTGCTACCGTACCGTGAAAGCAAATCATGGCATTTCCGTCAAGCCTGTACAAATCATCTCTTTGATACCTTCCCACCACATCAGCGTCAAACAGTCCAAGGCATCTCTCAATAAAGTAGTCTCTCAATTCCCTTGTCTTTCTCGAAATGCTATCCCTGTTATTCTCAAGCTCTTCCATAGCAACCTTGAAAGCTGCAATGTACGGAAGATTCTCTGTGCCAGCCACGAGTCCTCTCTCCTGTGTACCATAGACAACAGGTTTAAGCTCGTCAATCAAGTGCTTTCTGAAGTACAGTGCTCCAATTCCTGTAGGAGTGCCAATCTTATGACCACTTATCGAAAGCAAGTCAATCTCCATATCCATAACATCAATATGCCTACTGCCAAGCAACTGCACTCCGTCTACATGAAGAATACCACAGTAGTCATGTACAAGAGAGCCTATAGCCGAGATATGCTGAATTGTGCCAAATGTAGGAACTCCACCTGTAATGCTTACAACAGGAGTCTTCCCTATCTTGTTTGCATACTTGAGGAACAGTTCTATACTGCATAACTGAATCTCTCCAAGGATATTGTTCTCAAGTCGATATACATTATGTCCTTTTACAAGAGTCTCAATTGATGGGTGAACAAACCTGTCCACTGCAACAACATAGTCGTCATCCTCAAGATACCCTCTAAGTGCAAGTGTATTCGATTCGCATCCACCACTTGTGAACACCAAGTCTCCAAATCCTATATCTCCAAGACTATGAAGAATATATTCTCTGCTTTCCTCAAGCATTCTCTTCTCAGCGTTAGCGTACACCGAAGAAGGGTTTCTCCACAGTCTTGTCATTACGTCATTTACTGCGTCAATGCATTTCTTGGTGGGCTTTCTTCCAGCCCCATTGTCAAAATAAATATAGCTCATTTTCTATTCTTCCCTCTTTCATATAATCTTCGTCTATTCAAGAAAGAAATTTCTTTCCTTACTTGCAATTATAGCACGTAGATACCGAAAATGCAACAATATATCAGTTAAACTAGAGTATTTAAATGAGATAAAAATTAATCTGTTAAAAAGCTCGTGTTCTTTCATAAAAAATGAATTTATTAGTTCTTACTTTATTACCTCTAACTCTTGAAGTTTGAAGAATGCTTTCTCTGCTGTCTTTCTTGAAACTCCGAACAATTTCTCAAGATTGTAAATCATTGCTGGATATGGCTCTAGAACATACTTAGGTTTATCTTCATCATCTTCATCAAGCTTTATCTTTTTTGTGTTCTTGTCCATGAGAACAAGATATTCAAGAAGTTTTGATTTTGTAGCATTCTTCTCATTAGACATTAAAATATTTTCCACTGCCTGTCTACTGATAAATGCTACATACTTCCCTCTATTATCAGCGTCAATATAATCATATGGACATTTAAAAATATTGTCTATACTTTTATATCTTCCAGTCATATATTCCTTTCTTGTCATTTTCATACCGAAGATTTCATTGAATCTATCGAAAGCAATCATGTCCTTATTGAATACGCTTTTCTTCTTCTTTCTCTCGTCCAAATCATATCCGAGATGGAAGCAGTATTCTCTATATCCTACACCGTATAGCCCATTGTGTCTAGAATATCTTATGTTCGACATCTGGAAAGCACAATATAGCAACGGTAAATAACTACCTTTGTTTTCTCCTTCGATTTCAAAAATTCCAATTGGGATTGATACATAATCCTGTCTTTTCCCTTTCATTTCTCTTCTCCCCTCTCATATGATGTTGCTGATTTATAATCAATAATAATGTTCACTACTATACTCTCATTCAAATATGCTATCGCTCTTGAAATCATCTTGAAACACTAAATGATAAACTACAATTAAATATAAAACTAGACAATATCTATTTAGCTTTTATGAATCTATATTTTGTTCCTTCTTTAACTCCAATAGGGTCAAAAATTCTTGACAAAGAGATTTCCTTAAATCTATGGTTGCGATTGTATTCAGCTATGTTCTTGACAAGCCAATTCTTTCCGTTCTTGAGTTCCTTTGTTTCACTGTGATTCACAAAATCTCTAATCGTAATAAGGTGGATATTCACCTGTCTAAAAAGTTTTCCTTTATTAAATATATTGTACTTATATGTGTCCATATTGAGAAGTTTTAAATTAACCATCTTCTCAATAAGTGAATCAACTGTCTTTCTTGACACCTTAAAAACATGTGCTAAATTGCACGACATGGCTGGATATACCTCTGGAATTCTTTCTTCTATAGCTCTCTTAGCAGACTCGCTTTTATCTTCTTCTTTTCTTTTCTTTGTAGCCTTATGTATTCTAACAAGACATTCCAATAGTTTTGACTTTGTAGAAAGCGATTCTTTTGACCTAAACAGTTCAATAAGCGTCTTCTGTCTAATAAATGCAGTATACTCTTTGTTATCTTTCGTTGCTTCAAGATAATAGTCATATGGCATATCATACACAAGGTGCATATCCTTATGCTTTCCATTCATGTACTCTTTTTTTGTCATTTCAAGATTGAACAGTTTATTGAACTTATCAAATGCTTCCATGTCTTTTTGGAATGCTCTCCTATTTTTCTTTCTTTCACTCACCTTATATCCCATATGAAAACAGAATGATTCATATGATACAATATGGAATCTATAGTGACCATCATACTTTATCTTGTCAAGCTGAAAAGCACAGTAAAGCAATGGCAAGTAACTTCCTCTCCCCTCTCCTTCTATTGTAAACAGTCCAACTGGAACCTTAACATATTCTTCTCTTTCACTCATTTTAATTTCTCCTTTACGTTATTGAATATATCTTGTTTTATTAGGGCATTACCATACCCCTTGAACATACTATAACATACACTTTTCATAAATGCAAATCATTTTGTACCATTTTAGACAAAGTAAAAAACATTGGGATAAAACTACTAAAATACGTCTTTCAAAAAGGAGTCCAAATACACCTTTTTTCGGACATGAAAATAGGTGTATTTTCAGTGGGATTTTATGATACGTTTTTAGTACCACTTTCTTTCAAATGTAAGGGTAGACCGTTTTCGTTCATGGTACCGAAAGTGTATCGTTTCTGATTTCAAAAATGGAACAAAATGTGTACAAAGACTACCAAGACTTATAATATAAATATTATAAGTAAATTATATAAACAAAAAGCGTAATACGTTGAATAAATTATCTAAAGCGAGCGAAGCTCGATTTAGGGGTTTGGGGGCGGCAGAAAAACGAAATTTTTCTTTCAAATTTTACCCCTAAATCTTCGCTCTTCACTCAGCTCGCTACACTCACTTCATAAGACTCGCTTACGCTAAGTCTTACTTGTTTCGTTCCACTTCCGACAAACATCACTATCGTGAATGTTGTCTAGCTTCGCTCCTGTGGTGCTCGCCCTTTGTAATTCCCTACGGTCATTCCAGTGGCTACGCTTTTTATATCGCTCCCCTACGGTTCGCTTTCTATCTCGCTACGCTCGTCTCCCTACGCTCGTCTCCCTACGGTCGGCTTGCTCCGTTCACTGCCGCTGCTCCCTACGGTTCGCTAGTGGTCAATGATGTATTTGTTTTTTATTCTAGAAGACTAGATATCGTATTTCTAGAAAACATATACAAGTATATTCATTCCAGAGATATTAGATATTACTTCCTAGAGAGATTATATATACTAGATATTCCTTTAGGAGATATATAAGACACTTCTAGGATGAACATATTCTATTTCCTAGGATAGTTATATATTATTTCCCTAGGGATATTATTGATTTCTATACAGGTATGTTTGTATATTCTCTAGATAGATATTCTTTTAGATACTTATTCTTTAGAGATAGTTATATGACATTACCTAGATTTTATCCCCTAGAGATTTATACATTATGTACTTATTCTTTAGAGCTTAGTTACCATTCTTTAGAGATTAGTATTTATTTACTAGAGATATTCTTATTTCTAGGATTACATATTTTCCTAGAAGACCTATGATGTTGGACATATCCTAGTTTTATCTTTCTAGGATATTAGATATTACTTATATAGTCCTAGAATACATCCTAGAAGTATTTATATATTCCCTAGGAGTATTATAGATATTCTATAAAGTCTATATCTTCTAATCTATCCATCTTTCTAATCTTACACTATGTTGGTGTCCGTTGCGTTCGATTCCCTCACTTCACAGCCACTTCGCTTACGCTCAAATTCCCTCGCTACGCTCACTCACTCTCCTACGCTACGCTCCGTTCGAGACAATTGTTATATATTTTATTTACTTCTAGGGAAAACATAAACCATATCTATGATTTAGAATATTAATTCTTTAGGGCATTATATACTTCCAGTTATTTATATCATTTCTTTAGAGTTGTATTATATCTCCCTAGAGTATAGACAAGCATATTTATCATTACAAGAATATTGAATGCTTTAGGGATTGTATTATTATTCCTAGGATATAGGATTCCATAGAATGTATGTTATAAGGCTTAGATTTTATTTATAAGAGAGTATTTGCTATTTGATGGTATTGTTTATCGTATTCTGTGGTTTCGTGCCTTAGAATTGAATTTTGAGCCATTTAGAGGTATATGTCTATAAATAATGACTTACGAATATATAACTACTGATAATTAGCTTATGGTATTTTATTACATATAGTCTTAAATGGCTTAAATTTGCTCTCTAAGAGACTTTTATACCAAATAGGATAAATAATACCTTTTTTATATAAAAATGCCTTAAAATTGAAATATGAGGGAAATAGAGGTATATGAGTCAATATCTATGTCTGTCACAATGGATTTCATAAACTTAGTAGGTAATATATACATTCCAAGAGAATATACATACTAATGTGCATAAATCACACTTTGCGTTGGTGTATACATTCTAGAGAGAATATACACGAATACATATGCGAGCCTTACAAGGTGAGTTTGTGAGATAATGACCATATTCTATTTTATTTAAAAATAACAACGTAAGGCATTTTCTTTAAGAGAGGATAAACAGTTCCCATGAGTATAGAAAGTCTCTTAGAGTTGAATTTTGGAGCTTATAGAGGTATATCCGTAAGAGGTCACAACATAACCCCCTAAATCATACCATTTTCCATATATGGATTTTCAATATTATTCCAATGACTTTACACATGGCAATCTTAAATCATCATTACGTGGGTTTCTAAGAGTTTATCTCTTAGTCCTCTTCCAGAAGATATATTCGCATTATCCCCTTGCCTATTTAAACGTGAAAATTTGGGTTCTTTGGAAGATGTAGACTAAAAGTCACGATAAGGTAGGAGAGTTGAGAGTCTAGGTGGGGTAGGGGTAGGTTAGAAATGAGGATATATGATGTAAATATGTCGATTTTAGCGATTATATTTTTGCATGAAATCTCCCTAGAAATGTGAATAATGTGGATAATTTTTAATTTATTTGATGTAATTTTGACCTATTATAAGGCGTTACCTGTCTGGGGTTAATTTAGATATTTCCTAGGCATTCCTAGAAAATGGTGGATATACCATTATATTGGTTTCTGAGGTGTGATTGGTAATACCATTTTTAAAGAGGTATGTAATGTTAACGATTAAAGTTTAGGTGAATGTAGAGTCTGTCGGAGAGTTGAAGGTGTAGGGGTTGTTATATGGTTATAGGATTATATATTGATACCCCACCCCTAGGGGGTGTCTAGGAATAGAGTATATGGTGAGTGAGAGTAATTGAGGATAATGATATTTATAGAACACCCCTATGGGGTATGAATGATGTTCTATTTATGAGGGTTTAGGTACCCCTATGGGGTATTGATGTAAGTGTGAGAATGGTGAGGAATTGGATGTACAATAGGTAAGTTGGTTGGAATACCCTAGGGGGGTGTGGTATGTAGACATGAAGTATGATTATATAAAAATCCAACTATAAGTGTACTACTATGTCCAACTATGTGAGCCTTACAAGGCGAGCTTGTAAGACATAAGGGTACTACGATTGTCGTAGTATGTATGTATTATAAGGTGATTATTTACGTGTTGTTAGGACAGATAAAGTGACATATAAAGGTAAACTTTTAGTGAAAATTAATGAAAATTTAGTGAAAATAATGTGATTTTTAACTGATACTAGTTATAGGTAGTGGCTATAGGCGTGTGATTATGTATAGTGGTTGTGTATATGAGTTATGTGTGGTAGATGGGGTGACAGATGTGGGTTATAGAGGTTCTTAATGGCCAGATAAGTGTGTGATAATGGGGTTATTTAGGACTATATAGAACTAGAATTATATGGGATTGCCTAGGGTTATATGGGATTGTACGGTGAGAATAGAGGGTGTGAGAGTGAGAGCAGATGGTGGCTAGGACAGAGAGGTGGGGTTAATTAGAGGGTGGCTATGTGGGTGATATAGACAATATGAGGACGAGGATATAGACATGGAAGATGATAATGTCATAGAAAATAATGGCAGCAATAAGAGTAACGTTAGTAGACTTTTAGAGGGTGTTACAGAGGTTGGAGATTGTGAGTATAGGTGGGTGAGGGTGAAGGTATTGGTATCGGAAAATTGGGTGTGTGGGGGGATTGAGTACGTTGGGGGCCTGGCGTTGTCTGACGTGGCTTGTAGGTCAAAACATACCCGCCATTGCTATTTTTTATGGTGTTAGCGTTTCTCACATGGCTATATTATTATAGTAATATGAGTGTGTGAAGTCAGATATTTAACATTGTATACAATCCATAACATTGTATACAATCCACATTATTGTATACAATAGACTTATCCACGCCATGCCCTCACTTCCCTAACACCTATATATTCTATACTATCCATTTCAAAATACCTATTTTCCCTATGCCCTCAATGAATTTTATCATACCATATCCACCACCTATTTTTTAAAATACCTCAATTTTACTAACCATTATTTACATAAGTCCTATAATCAGAAACCATATCTTAACACAATACATATATAAAATATATATATCTTAACATAACACATATATAATATAAGTATATTATTTTCTAATACCTACATAACAATATACCTACTTGCATAATATACCTATTATTCCTAACACCTACTTTACCGATATACCTATATAACAATAGTTATTGTTAACACAATACCTATATAACAATAGTTATTGTTAACACAATACCTATATAACAATATACATAGTTTCATGATACACCTATTTATTCTAATACTTATTTTCATAGTATACCTATATTATCTAAACACTATAACATACAAATTTCTGTCACGGTCTATTACATATATAATACAAGTATCGTTAACACTATACATATATAATCTAACTATCGCCAGGCGTATACCTATAAAACACAAGCATTATTAACATACTACCTATATTATCAAAGTATCTATACCATACTACCTATACAATATAAGTATACCATACAAGCTTTACTAATCTAACACATATATTATCTATGCCTTTATAATCTAACTATCGTTACCATAACACCTATTAAAAAATAGTAGTATTATATGTCGTCTGATCTTATATATTTTATTTATGACTCTTTATATATGACTTCACTTTATATATATAAATATAATTCTTTTTTTACTTGTTAAGTCCTGAACAGTACTTATTTTTATTTCATTTTTAATGTATCAACACTCATATTTTTTATATAAATAACACCACTCACAAATATTTTTCAAAAAAGTTTTATTCCAATTTATTCCCAATATATCGGTATTTTTTCAATTATGGTACAATCTGACACGATAAAATTTTAAATTTAGTATTGCATTATGCTTATACCCGTGATAATATAAGAGACGTACCAAAGAGGTACACACAAAACAAGTTAAGAGAAATAAATAAATCTCTTAAAAAAGTTCTTGTATTATGATTTTAAATCATTATAATAAGAACCATAAGAGATAACATTTCTCTTAAATGAAGAACCTTAAAAAAATAATTAACAAATTTCTTTAAAAAATTCTTGATTATCTCTTGAAAGTGAGTATAATAAGAATTGTCAAGAGAAATAAATCTCTTGAACAGTATAAAGTAAATTTGTTTAACTTCTTATTGACACTCAATCTTAAATGAGTATAATAAGAATCGTGGAGTAAGAGTCCCCACAATAAAGAGCCACTGTTTCACGTGAAACATACTCACAACAAGTACGCTTGTTAGTAAAGTGCTCTACCATA
>Ga0326513_10003386_pt1 | contig 11579 bp, 15 predicted proteins | sample 2_2465_0518_D_FD_203654 | JGI IMG/M metagenome (GOLD analysis project Ga0326513, IMG submission 203654) | Bovine rumen microbial communities from UC Davis, California, United States - 2_2465_0518 | ecosystem: Host-associated > Mammals > Digestive system > Stomach > Rumen | place: USA... | reverse complement strand
GAACTTGACGGTGTTAAGGCACAGGTTGAGGCTAAAAATGACAGAATTGCCGAGCTTACTACTCAGCTTAATATGGCTACTCTTAGAGAGTCACAGACTGCTCAGAATGCCTTCATTTCACAGGGCTTTGCTAATGAGGTAGACCAGCTCTACAACAGGCTGAATAACTGTCCTGTACCTACAACTCCTGTATATGGTAGAACACCTATCTTCACTTGCCCACAGAACATGAACTACGGATGTGGCTGTGGAGTAGCATAAAGTGAGGTGATACTATGGCAGAATATTTAGCCAATGCAGTACAGAATGTGGCGCTAAATGCACCTATCATCTTTACAGCTTCTTTACCATGTCCTCGTGGATATGTTTATCACGAAGATGAAACTGGTAATTTTATTCTGAGAGGTATCACTAATAATTGTTTCGCCCGCTATCAGATAACATTCAATGGTAACATTGCAATACCTGAGGGTGGAGCAATTTCTCCTATCGCAGTCGCTATAACTGTTAATGGTGAACCTAGACTCACATCTAGGGCTATTGTTACTCCTGCTGCCGTTGATGAGTATTTCAATGTCACCTCAACAGCAATCATCACAGTACCTAAGGGATGTTGCTTTAGTGTAGGGGTTGATTATGTTGATGCTACAACAGATGATGCAACAGTAGTTCCTACACCACTTATTCAGGTGCAGAATGCCAACATGACAGTTAATCGCATAGCGTGAAAGGAGGAAATGATATGTCTAAGAAATTAGAAAGTCTCCGTGATACGCTTTGCGGAGAACTTGAAAAGGTTGCTAAGAAAGAAGAAATCTCTACAAACGACCTTGATATTATAGACAAGCTCACACACTCCATCAAGAATCTTGACAAAGTGATGCTCGGTAATGAAATGATAGAAGAGTATGGGTATGACTTTCCCAGTTACAGCGGAGCTAGAAGAGGAAGAGACGGAGATAGTGACGGGAGATATAATGAAGGTGGCAGACGGGGAAGAAGTCGTGACAGCTACGACAGAAGTTATGATTACTCCGGAAGAAGCTATGAAAACAGCTACGAAAGAGGAAGAGATGGCAGAAGTCGTGACAACAGCTACGAATACTCCGGAAACAGAGGTGGATATAGCGGACATGATAAAGAAATTGACCGCTTTAAAATGATGATGCAGGATGCTGTAAATCAGTTATAATGTATTTTCAATTAAGAGCCTGACTATTTTGTCAGGCTCTTTTTGTTGTAGAGTTGACAAGCAAATAAATATGTTATAGAATGTTTAGCAGAAAGTGAGATAATAGTTAAAATGATAAATGTAAAGGTAAGAAAATCAAAATTTATGCCTGATGATTATTCAGCGTATCTCACTTTTCCTTTCAATCAAGATGTGATTGATACTATTGAAGAGTTGAGATATAGAAGCTGGATAAAGGGCACAAAAGAATGGGAGATAAGAATACAAGATTTACCATTTCTATTTGAAAAATTCCCTAATATGGATTTTGATATTAGTGGCAGATATGTAGAACTTACTCCTAAAACACAATTTAATCTTGATAGCTTTTCATTTAAGACCAAATGTTATAAACATCAAAAAGATGGTTTTAAGTATGGCATGATGCACAACAGATGGTTACTTGGTGATGAGCAGGGTCTTGGCAAGACAAAGCAAGTTATAGACATAGCTGTTGCAAGAAAACTAGCATATAACTACAAACATTGTCTTATAGTCTGTGGAGTGAATGGTCTTAAATGGAACTGGGCTAATGAGATTCAAAGACATTCAGATGAACAATGCCATATTTTAGGTCAGAGAGTCAGAAAGAAAACAAATGAGGTTTATATAGGTACTAATAAAGACAAACTATATGATATTTTGCATCTGGAAGACATTCCGGCATACTTTATCATCACTAATATAGAAACTCTCAGAGATGATGATATTTGCTCGGAAATCGAAAAATATTTACATCTGGACGATACTGACAATAGAAAAATAAACATGATAGCGGCAGATGAGTGCCATAAAATGAAAAACCCATCTTCACAACAAGGTAAAGCATTTATTAAATTAGATGCAGATTGTCGTATAGCTATGACTGGTACTCCTCTTATGAACTCGCCTCTTGATTTGTATATCATTCTCAGATGGTTAGGATATGAAAAACACGCTTATTATTCATTTAAGAACTATTATGCAGTATTTGGTGGATATGGTGGATATGAAATAGTCGGATATAAACATTTAGATGAATTAGAAGAACAACTTCAATCTATAATGTTAAGGCGATTAAAGAAAAATGTTCTTGATTTACCTGAGAAAACTTATATTGATGAATATGTAGATATGTTACCTAAACAATCTGTCATCTATAAAGAGATTAAAGCAGAGATTAAATCTAATATAGATATGATTTCTGTTTCGCCAAACCCTCTTGCAGAGATGATAAGATTAAGGCAGGCTACAGGTTATACAGGTATTCTCTCGTCTGAAATTCAATGCTCGGCAAAGCTAGACAGAATGGAAGAGTTGGTAACAGATGCAAGAGAGAATGGTCAGCAAGTAGTTATCTTTAGTAATTGGTCACAGATAGTAAGTGAAGTATGTAATAGACTTCATGGTAAATATACTTATACAACTATTACCGGCGACACTAAAGATTCTGATAGACAGAAAAATGTTGATGCGTTCCAAGATGGTAGAGCAGAGATTATTATAGGTACTACGGGTGCAATGGGTACAGGATTGACATTAACATCAGGTAAAGTCTTGATACTTTTAGATGAGCCTTGGTCAATGGCACTTAGAGAACAGGCAGTAGATAGGTGTCACAGAATAGGTCAGAATACTAATATTACAATATATACAATTATGTGCCAGAATACAATAGATACAAAAATTCACGATTTGGTATATAAAAAAGGCGAGATGAGTAATCGTATAGTTGATGGAGATGGAAATATATTGGATAAGAAAGCTCTTATTGACTATTTGCTATTATAATGTTAAACTTCTTATATATTACTGTAATATGAAAGGAGTTTAAATGAATAAAAAATCTGGTATATATTGCATCATAAATAATCCATTTCAAAAAGTTTATGTAGGACAATCTAAAGATTTAGATAGCAGAATTAAACACCATTTAAACGCATTATGTATTCATAAGCATGAATGTAAAATATTACAAAGAGATTTTGATTTATATGGAGAAGGTAATTTTTCGTATCAAATTTTAGAATACTGTGATATTTCAGATTTAACGGAACGAGAGCAGTGGTGGATTGATTACTGTAAATCACATTATGCTAATGGGACATATAATCAAATTCGTGCTGGTGGTAAAAGTAAAATATCTGATAATGGTAGAAAGAATATGTCATTGTCACATATAGGTAAAACTGCATCAAATGAAACCAAACAAAAGATGTCTATATCCCAACGTGGAAGAAAACATTCTGAACAAACAAAGGCTCAGATTAGTAATAGTCAAAAACAGTTGTGGGTAGGCGAAGATGGTGAAAAAAGAAGAAAATATTACTCTGAACTAAAACACAACAGACCTGTTTCAGATACTACAAGAGAGAAGATAGGCGCATCAAAAAGAGGTAAGACATATAAAGACAATGCAGACCTAATAAAGAAGCTCTCAAACTCTTTAAAGTTAGCATATAAAGAAGGAAGAAAGAAAGCTATATGGATAACAGTAAGAGGCAAGACTTTAAATCAAAGTGAGTGGTCAGATATTTTAGGAATATGCAGAACTTCTCTTATATATCAAAGAAGAAAAGGAGAGGGTTATGTTGAGAAATATATAGAAACCATGTTAGATAAATTGAATATTAATCTAAATGATTTAGAGTGAGGAGGATATGAATGGAAGGAAAAATTAAAATAGAGGAACTTGCTATGCGCATTGATTCTTCTGTACAGACAATCAATAACTGGTATAAGTGGAAAAGAGAAAATCCTGATACTGAATTAGCCTCTCTTTTACCTGAATATACACAAGAGGGAAACAGACAGACAAGATTCTGGAATACAGAGGATATCTGGAAACTTATACAGTTTAAAACTGCTATTGTTCACGGCAGAAATGGGGTGATGGGGCAGTCAAGACCAAATAAGAAAAAGAAAGGAAGAAAAAAGAAATGAGTAGAAAGAAGATTGAAGTAGTGCCAGATAACAACCAGGTAGTGCCTAATGACGATTTAACTAAGTTAGTAGAAAGTTATATCGAGAACAAAACTTCGGAAGATTATTACAAGAAATTAGCATCTGCGGAAAATACTGAGATTAAAACTATTATGCACTCAATGAATATTAATAGTTGGGACACATCTTCAGGTACTGCAACTATCAGTGAACAGACAAGAGAAACATTCTTGGAAGATAAGCTGATAGAGTTCCTAAAGACTAATAATGTTGCTAATGATATAGTTAAGACTAAAGAGTATGTTGATTTTGACGCCCTTGAATCTGCCATCTATAACGAAAAGATACCTACTGAGTTAGTTAAGCAGATGGATGATTGCAAGGAGAAGAAAGTCGTAACTGTTCTCAGAATTAAAAAGAAAGGAGATTGAGAAATGTATATAAATCCTTTTGTAGCCGGTGTTTTAAGCACGTTATTATGTGAGTGCATGATAATAATTTTATACGCAGTATTTTTAACATGGAGGAAGAAATAATGTCAAAAGAATATGTATCACACGCAGTACCTACTGAAATTTCAGCCACATCAAGATGTGCAATCAAAGTAAGAGATAACTATTATACTGTGGAGGTTTCTGAAAAGAGGAGCATCACAGACACAAATGGCATAGATATGGATGAAGAGTATAAACTGTTATTTGATGAGGTCAATAAAGTAGTAGATGACCAGTGTCAAGATATTATTAACACATTCACAAAAAGATAAATTCCTGTTGAAGCAGATTTTCAATCATGTTATAGTATAATCATCAAGAGAACAAAAGCTCTTGATTATGAAAATCTTCTTTCATATACGTGTGTGTTAGAAAGTAGCGTAAGCAACCCCTAGTGCTTGCGCTTTCTTTCTGTCTTGACATAAATATAGAATAATGTTATAGTATGTTTAGTCGTTAAGACTTGATGCACATATTGAGAGGGAGTAGCTACCTTTAAAAATTTGTGCTACAATGAATAAGTCAGTCGGTGGGGCTATACATCAACTGATGATGTTAACCTAATATCGACTGACAAGAATAAAGTCCGTGCGAAGATGATAGCCCATCTGAGTACAGGACTTTTTCTTTTGTAAGAAAGCGAGGGTATGAAATTGAAAAACGTTAGATTCACATTGCAAGATTTAGTTAAAAATAAATCTAAATTTGATGACAGTATTATTGTAAATACTGAGTACTGGAAGTATAGTGACTTTTCACTATATGATGTTATAGCATTATCAAATTTAGATATATTAGTAACTAAATCAAATGGCTCTATTGTAACCACTGAAAATAACTTTGTTAATTCAATAGCTAATTTAATGGGTAGTAGTAAAAAGACTGCTAAAAGATTTCTTACAACAATGATTGAATCAGAATGGATAATAATTGTCGAGGATAGTAATGCAACAGAACAAGGATTTATTCGATATACTACAAATCTTATAGCTTCATGTATGTGGGAGTATCTTGTATCAAATCCAGATGTCGAACTTGAATACTGGATGGAACCTTATCTGGATTTTACGTTAGATGAGGCATATAATATGTTACAGTCTTTAGAAAATAGGAGGAATTAAATAATGGGGGAATATCTTATATACAATCGTAAAATACCTGATGAAAGAAAAGAACATGGCTTTACAGGAATATATATACCTGTTGAATTTCTTGAATTTGATAATGGGTCATTATCTTTAGTAGATGTATTTATACTCTCGGAAATAAAATATTACTGTACAAAAGGTAAATATAAAAAATGTGTCGTTAAAAATGAGCATTTTATGGATATTATAGGAATATCAGAAAGAACTGTGAAAAGGTCATTAGCACATTTATCTGTTATAAACGCAATTACCATATCAGGTAGTGGAGATAAAAGGGTCATTAAATTTAATGCTGATATGTTCAAGAGAGAATATTCAGATATAGAATATGAGGATACATTTGATAACAAGGACAATTTGTCTGAGACCATGACAAATTGTCAAGAGACCATGACAAATTGTCAAGAGACCATGACAAATTGTCAAAACTCTTCATTAAAAGAAAATAATAAAAAAGATAATAATATAAAAAAGCCGGTAGAACCGGCTTCTTCTAAAAAATATAGACATGATTTTGTTTATAGAGATAAACAGAGTTTAAATCATGCTTTAGATGATGCAGATAAATATATAGCGGATTTTGAAAAATCCAAAAAGAAATCTCCCAAAGACAAATTTAAAGATGAGTGTTTAGATATTATAGATGATGAATACTCAGAAAAGAATTATTCTTATACCGTCAAAGATTTATTAGTTGAGTATTTTGAGTTTGTTAGTGCTGTGCCAGAGAACAAAGATAATCTATGTAAGCGTGTAAAGACTGCAAAGATGTGGAAAAATAAATTAGTGCGATTAGATGAACTTGTAAAAGACGGGTATGACCCAATAGATATTATTCAGCAAAGTTTAGATAACAAAGCCTATGTATTTTATCCATTGCAGTCAGCACAAAGTAAAAATAAATCAACAGGACATAAAGAAGGTAATCAAGAAAATATTATAGTATCAGACCCAGAGTATATGAGAAAGAGATTAGAAGAAGATGAAAGTGAGGAATGGTACTGATGTGGGATAAAGAGAAAGTGAAAAACTTAGATGTTACAGAGCAGTTTATATTGGAAAATAGTTATCTGCCAAAGTATCAATGGGTAGAAGATTGTTTAAAACCTCTTGATGATACTGTTGCATATAAAAGACTTGCCGAGATAAGGGAAAATTTTAATGATTTTATTACAGGTAATTTCAATGATAATGGGTATAATAATCTATTGTTATGCAGTAAGAATCTAGGTAATGGTAAGACAGCATGGGCAGTAAAACTAATGCTCACTTATGTAGAACTACAGAAAGGCAGATTAAACAAGATTGAAGAAAGTAAAGTTACCATAGACAGATATGATTACTGTGTCTTTTGTCAGTCTGTGCCGTTTCTCATAAAAACAAAACAGTTTAATAGTAATACTAATAACTATGAGATGTATAATAGATTACGCAAAACAAACCTTGCTATCATTGATGATTTAGGTGCTGTTCCTATGTCACAATATGATTACACTATAATATATGCGATACTTGAAGAAAGATTGTTTGCAGGTAAACCTACTATAATCACTACTAATTTTGCTGATACTCAGTCAGCAGAGAAAGAGTTAGGTCCAAGATTAGTAGATAGAATATGGAATAATTCTGAGATAATAGAATTTAAAAACAAGGGGTTTAGGGGAGTATGATAGCTCAATTACAAGCATTAAATAGAATTTTAGCAGGAAAAGATTATCAATTTATAGAGGATAACTTTACAGTAGAGGATTTTGTAGGATTTGAGGATGAATTTAATTTTATAGTCAATCACTATAAAGAGTATGGAAATATACCGGATGATGCAACATTTCTTTCAAAGTTTCCTAACTTTGAGTTTGCCGAAGTTACTGAATCTGATGATTATATAGTCAATACTCTACATGAAGGTAGTACCTATCTAAAGTTACAAAAACATTTAACCGAAGCAGTTAAAATAATGAATGATGGGGATAGTAATGGCGCAGTAGAATATATGCGACAAATACTACCAACTATTCAGCCTAACTATTCTATAAAGTCAGTTGATGTTATAGCAGATGTTGATAACAGAGTACAACATTCCACAGATGTTACTCAAAATAAAGCAGATTGGTTTATACCTACTGGCTTTGATGAATTGGATAGTGATATAAATGGTTTTCAGAGAGGGGATGAATTAGTCGTACTCTTTGCAAGAACTAACCAAGGTAAATCATGGATAGCTGAAAAAATGGCATCATATATGGCAGAGATAGGGTTTAGAATAGGTTACTTTTCACCTGAGATGAATGTACTTGATATAGGATATAGATTTGATACTTTGCATGGACATTTATCTAATAACGCTATGAGATTAGGTAGATTTGATGATGCGTTTACATTAGATAACTATTCAGATTATGCAAAAGATTTAAAGGACCTGACAGGAAAACTCTTTGTAACACGACCTAAAGATTTTCAAAGACAAGTTACAGTATCTAAGCTGAGAAGATGGATTTTACAGGATAAATTAGATGCGCTCTTTATAGATGGTATTACTTATTTGACAGATGAAAGATTTAAAAGGGGCGATAGTAAGACAATTTCACTTACAAATATAAGTGAGGATTTGATGGACTTAACAGCAGAATTAAAGTTGCCAATCATAGTTGTTGTGCAAGCTAACAGAGGTGGTGTAGTAGATAAGAATAGTACAGATACACCAGAGCTTGAAAATATCAGAGATAGTGATGGTATAGCTCAGAATGCCAGTATTGTATATGCTATACGTCAGCTAAAAACAAAGAGTGGCGAGACATTTCTTATTTTTGATAATAAGAAGATGCGTGGTGGTGAAGTAGGTAAGTCATATAAATATAGATGGCATATCAATAATGGTAATTTTGAAGTCGTTTCTGATTCAGATATTGATTTAGATACTGATACGGATGATGAGCCAGTCACTACAAAGAAATCTGAAAGAAAAACTCCTACTGCATCAAACAGAAAAAGAAATGTAAAAGAGGCAGAAGATGACTATTGATAATATAGAATTTATGGTGAGTGTAGAAGAAATTTTACAGGAATTACGTTCACAATTAGCTTTAAATCATATAGACTTATTACAGATACAACCAAGAGAATCTGGTAAGAATATTCAGATACAATGTCCCTATCATAGTGATGGTCAAGAGAAAAAGCCATCAGCGGGAATACGAAAAAGTGATGGACTATTTCACTGCTTTGCTTGCCAAGAAACACATTCATTACCTGAGTTAGTTTCATATTGTTTTGGTAAGAATGATGAAGGCGCATTTGGATGGCAATGGTTATTAAAGAATTTTTTAACTATATCAATAGAGGAGAGAAACTTTGAACTCGATTTTGTACGCACTAGAGGAAATAATAAATCTATTGAAGGAGATAAAAGATTTGTTAGCGAAGAAGAACTTGACAAATACAGATGGACACACCCCTACTGGGCAAAAAGAGGAATAACAGAAGATTGGGTGATAGAGCTTTTTGATTTAGGGTATGATAGAGAAAAACAAATGATAACAATGCCTGTAAGAGATGAAAAAGGCAGATGTGAATTTGTAGCCAAGAGAAGTGTTAATATTAAATTTTTTCAATATCCTGAAGGAGTATCTAAGCCTTTGTATGGATTATATGAACTGTATAAAAATAGTAGTGAAGGAGAACTTAGTAGCAAAACTCATAATCTATGTTATCCATTTTCATTTCCAAAAGAAATATTAGTGTGTGAGTCAATGATAGATTGTATTCTATTGTGGCAGTCAGGATATTATGCAGTAGCACTCAATGGTTTAGGTAATGAAAGACAATTTCAGCAACTAAGAGATTTACCTTGCAGACATTTTATATTAGCTACAGACAATGACGAAGCAGGTCAGAAAGCAAGACAGAGGATAAAGAAAAACGTACCTTATAAGATATTTTCAGAGATAGTATTTCCAGAAGGAATAAAAGATATTGGTGAGTGTTCGAGGGAGCAGATAGATAATATCAAGTGTTGGGAAAGGTATGAGTGGGACAGATTATGAGCAAATATTTAATTCATTCTTGTGAGAAACGATACTGGTATGTAAAAGACTTTCTTATACCATCAATGATTAAACAGGGTATAAGTGAGGACGATATTCTTGTAGACAATGACGATATAAAGAGAGGTTGTCTAAATTCATATATACACTCACTAGGTCTTGTACACACAGCGATAGGGGGAACATGGCACTTACAAGACGATATACTTATATGCTCAGATTTTAGGGAGATAACAGAAGCCTTTGATAAAGGTATAGTATGTGGATTTTGTAGTTATTACAGTAAAGATGTGCCATCAGGTGTAAGACCTATAAAAGATTTGTGGTACTCATTTCCTTGTATCAGAATACCTAATATTGTATTCAGAAGATTCATAATATGGGTAACATCAGCAGAGATACAGACTAAGTATCAGGCATATATAAAAGATAATAAGTTTGTAGATATGTTATTCAGAAAGTATGTGCTTTTACATCATGCTGATAAGACAGTCAGAAACCTAAATCCTAATATAATTGAGAATGTGGATTATCTTTTAGGAGGCTCAATCATAAACTATATAAGAGATGAACAGCCTCTATCATTATATTTCAAAGAACAGAATCTTGTCGAGGAACTTAAAAGTTCCTTAGAAAATACAGTTTACAAGGATAAATAAATATGTTATAGTATGTTTACAGTAAACAAAAACAAGTCTGGAAACAGACAACAAACGTCAAAAACGACAGAAAGGGAAAACATGGCAACAAAAACAAAAGAAGTATCAGAAGTAGGAATTATTGGTCAGATGTATGAGGATAGAAAGACCAAGAAAGTAGGTGTTCTGGAGAGTAGGGAAGAAAAGTTTAAAACTCTTATGATGCGTGATAAAGATGGTAAGTCTTTCAATATTACATACTCTACATTCAGAAGTAACTGGAGGAAGTATAATGGGGACGAAGTTATTTCAACATCTACGCAGGTTGAGGAAAAGAGGGCAGAAGAAAAGAAGAGAGAGGCTAACAATAAAAAGACTGTTGAGAGCAAGTCTGAAATGGTAAAGTTGTCAACAGAAGATAAAGTTAAGAAGTTAAAGGCTCTTGATGAAGTAGTTTGTTCAGCGGTTAAAGAGAAGAATCTTGACCTTAAAGTTGACCGTACTGCAAAGGGTGGTATCTCTGTAAGATATAAGAAGTCATCACTCTTTCAGATTTGGATAAGATACGCCACAGAGCAGTATTCTTTTAGAACAAAAGAGGACTTCGATAAGTTTGTTACGCTCAAGACAGATAAAGAAGTATTGGAAGAAAAGGGGAATAACATCAGATATAGAGTTCCGTTTGATAAACTTGACGAGACCTTATCTGTTATGTTAGATGCGGCTGATAAGTATTTACAGTCAAAAGAAGAAAACGAGAAAAAAGAAAAACAGGAGGAGAAGTAAATGCCGAGATTTTCGTTTGAGGACGCCGATAAGTATGGTTCAAGTGGAGGAAGTGGTGTAAACTTCTTTCAGTTAAAGGGTGATGGTGATAAAGCAGAAGTACATCTTCTTGGAGATGATATGAATGATTTTCCTGGTTATGCCGTACATAGAGTACCTATCGGAGATAAGCACAAATATGTGAACTGTTTGAGAGAAGCAGGCGCACCTGTATCAGATTGTCCATTCTGTGCAGAGGGTAAGAATGACCCGGACATAAGTAAAGTTCACGCAAAGTTATTCATACCTATGTATAACTGTGATACAGATGAAGTACA
>Ga0326513_10003384_pt1 | contig 11586 bp, 30 predicted proteins | sample 2_2465_0518_D_FD_203654 | JGI IMG/M metagenome (GOLD analysis project Ga0326513, IMG submission 203654) | Bovine rumen microbial communities from UC Davis, California, United States - 2_2465_0518 | ecosystem: Host-associated > Mammals > Digestive system > Stomach > Rumen | place: USA... | reverse complement strand
AAAAAACAATGCTCAATCGACAGAATAGATGTAAACGGAAATTATGAACCGTCAAATTGCAGGTGGACAACCGCTAAAGAACAGATGAATAACACTAGACGCAATACTGTTGTTGAATACGACGGAGAGCGAATGACGCTTGCTCAGTGGGCTAATTATTTGGGAATGAATTACAGTTCGTTTATGAGCAGATGGAGCAGGGGGTGGACGATAGACAGGATCGCAAGCACTCCGACAAGACATTATCGAAAGGTTGTGCGATATGAGCAGTGTACTGATTAAGGGCATGAAACTACCGAAAGAATGTCGTGATTGTCCGATGGATATATTTTACATTAATTGCGGGGATACAAGATGTAAATTAACAAATAAACTTCTTGCCAAGGATTACAACGTAATACCTTTTGATGGCAGACCAGATTGGTGTCCTCTTGTCGAAGTTCCTGCTCCGCACGGCGATTTGATTGACATTGACAGTAAGATAACCATTGGAATAAAAGACGGGCTGAAAGTTACAACTGTAAGGGATTTACTGAACGATAAAGCGGTGAGACTACCGAAGACAGTAATCGAAGCGGAATGGAGCGAGAGCCATGCTGACACTTGAAGATGTGATTAAGCGTGCCGAAGCGGCGGCAATCGAAAATGAGAAAGAAGCTAAGCGGAATCGTGAACACGGAGGATGGTATTACGATAATGAGGCACATGCGTGCGCCATCTGCGCCGCCGAACACAGACAACTTGCGGAGTGGCTCCGGGAATTGCAGGAGAGACAGATACAGCCGGAGATAATCCGGTGCGGTGAGTGCAAGTATTATAAAATTGACCATCCGAAAGCAAACGGATATCACTGTTGTTACCGTTGCCACAATATTTTCCCGATGAAAGAAACAGATTTTTGCAGTAAAGCAGAAAGGAGAAGCGATGAGCAACCCGATTGATTATAGCAAGACGATATTTAGCCAAGGATTGATATGTTATAACACCAATAATTGCAATTACTGTATTGTTATCAATGGCGAAAAGGGTAGCGAAAACGATAGATGTTCTCTCGTAATGGAGATGTGTGGGAACGGAGCGTTTATGCTGCATACACCGCCAAATAGAGCCTTAATCCCGACAGGGAAAGTGATTACATTGGAATTCCTCGCAAAAGCATTACAAAAATATGTTGTGATTGATGATTGATTCGGAAAGGAGAACCAATGATTGAACAAGGTACTGATAATTACGGCGTTGAGTATAAGCGCACATCAAATGATTTTACGGTAAGACCACTGACTCAAGACAACTGCATCTGCAATATATGTCACGGGACGGGCGCAAAGTGGGCGATCCGGTATGTAACGCGTAATTATCGAAGCGCAAGAACAAAAAAGATTTGCAAAACACTGCAAGCCCATGAGCATAGCTTTTGGATATGCCCGGCATGTTTAGAAAACTTTACAGCCTTAACGGGTTTAAAGGTTGTGCGGGCGGAAAGGAGAACCGATGACAAGAGATGAATTTATGGACTTAGTCGGTGCTGATTATGTTGACGAGTATGAGAAAGCACAACTTTCTCAGGAAGACGCAACTATTGTTGCGAAATCCAAAAGGACATTTGTTGAACTGCTTGTACATTATCCACATCCGGATGTTTGCACGTATCCGGAGTACAAGGGCAAACCGTACTACTCGATTAAATACATCGAAGACGGCGAATGCTTTGTAGGCTTTGGAACTTATAAACCGGAAGTGCTGTCGCAGTATCTAAGAGATTATTTTATGCCACCCGCACAGCCACACTTAATCACCGAAATACAAAACGGAATAAAAGCAACAGATGCGAATGATGCATATTCATGCGGTATGCGAAACGGTATGAGATGGTGCATATCTTTAATTGATGACAAAGAACCGTTGTATGAAAAATGCCCATCCGCACAGCCAGAAGTCATCAGGTGCAAAGATTGTAAGCATCTATACGAGGACAATAAGTGTCCGCTGAGAACGTGGTGGACGCATACAGAAGATGATTATTGCAGTTATGCAGAAAAGAGGAGCGATGAATAAAGACATAAACAAGACGCTTATGGCGCTTGTGCCAATCCTTAGGATGAACGGCGAAAACGTCACAAACATCGAGGCTGTCCACGATTGGTATAAGGCTGGTGACCGTGAGTACATGAAAGAGGTTGTAGAGATCACCTACGACAACGGCACTGTACGGTATGCGGACATTGGATGCGACTCAAACCTTACAACTATCTATGACGTTATTGCTGTTATTCAGCAGATAACGCCGAGAAGCAAAGCGATTGAACGGATTGAAAGAGGAGTGTATAGCTTGCCATCCGCACAGCCGGAACATGAGTGGATTCCCGTCACAGAAAGGCTGCCAGAGAACGCAGATCATCCCAAAGCATTTTGTCCGAGATATCAGGTAACCACACCGTATGGAGTTACAGAGGGATGGTACAGACCGCATGACCACGAAAAGGGCGGTCAGTGGTACGCACTGTTCTGGTTCATGAGTCATATATATGAGATTTGGAATATCGATTTTAAAAGAGGAGATGTCCCGAAAGTTATAGGCGAAGCGCCGGTTACGGCATGGCGACCGCTTCCTGAAGCATACAAGGAGGTAAGTGAATGACAATAGACGAACGCATTAAAGAGTGCAATTTCTACGGAAAAGAGTCAAGGAGATTGGCAAAGCAGGCTCAAAATAAACGTGGGTACAAAAGGCTTATTAAGACCGCTGAAACATATGAGCAGACCGCAGAGTGGTTGAAAGAATTGAAAAAGATAAAAAATAAACCGAAGTCGAAGCGGAAAAGATACCGTCACTATAAAACGGGCGGCATTTACGAAGTTATTTGTGAGGCGGCACATCACACAGAAAGAGCTGAAAGCCTTGTTATTTACAGGAATGTAAAAACGGGCGAAATCTGGGCAAGACCGGATTGGATGTTTTACGGGTACACAGAGGACGGCACAAAACGATTCGAGGAGGTGAGTGAGTGACAAACAAAGACTACATACAGTCGTGCGATAAGGAAGAGCTTGCCAAGTTTCTTTGCCATGAAACACAAACATTGTGCAGTAGGTGTGTCGCACAAGGATATTGCTATGCAGGGCATGTAGGCTTCCTTGACTGGCTCGATAAAGAAAGAAGAGGTGAAAAAGAATGACCTTGCTTGACCTTTTAATCCTTGCCGTCGCCGAGATGGTGCTATTTGTGATTCGATTTGTTTTATTGCTCGTACCTCTCATAATCATGGTGGTGGTAGCGATTTTCTTAATCGGATGCATTATCAAGAAAAATTCATAAAAAGGAGAAATATCATGAATAAAAATAAATTGTTTGGAATCGCATTATTCATTGTTGCAGTAGCATTGATTATCATCACGGCGGCTTCGGTGCAGGCTGAGACACGCTACATGTCAGGAACCTTCCGCTACGGAGCATGGGCTCCGGTTGTCCGGATTCGGCACAAGACCTATACGGGTGTAGTCCTGCAACAGAAAGCAGATGGAACGGTCACATGGTGCAGTAAAGCGAAGGATATTGACGAGCAATTTTTCGTTATCTTGCCAGCAGAAGAATCTGGTTACTACTATCTTCGTTCCATAGATGCCCACACAGTCCTCACCTACGGCAAGGACTCAAAGGGACGGGCAAAGGTCACGATGGATATTCCGAAGATTCCTCCTCGTTATGAGTGGGAGCATTCCCAACCGAACGACAGCCAGAAATTTAAGATCGAGTGGTGTAAGACTGGTAAGGATGCCGGTGGCAAGAAGGTAGCAAACTGCTATCGACTCCGATGTAAGAAGGGCAACGCAATCGTCACATTGGGCGGATGGGTATACTTTAATATCGAACAGATCAATGCACCGGAATAAAGGAGAGAAGAATTATGAAATATGTAATTGCAAAACAGGAAATGAACAGTTGTACACGTTATATTTGTCCGGGATGTGGCAAGACGCTTTTTATCTCAGATGGCACAGCGCCCGTAGAACTTCCGAAAACATGTGGTCATTGTGGGAGTGAGGTCTATTTCAAAGAAGAGGTCAAAAAGGATGATGAAAACGAGTGGTGAAAATGCCACGAGAATCAATCTCAACGAGAGAGTTAAGGTGAAATTAACTGATTTTGGGAAAGACATTTTCTATCATCAGTACGATGAACTTAATAAGGTAAGTGGCAGGGTGGTCTTTGAACCGGAATTTCCGAAAGTAGACGAGGATGGCTATGCGAGTTTTGTTTTATGGCAGTTTATGCTTTTGTACGGCGATTATATGGAGATGGGAGAGAGAAACGTCATAAAACCGCTTGAAATCATATACACCGGAGAATGATATGCCGTGCAAATTCTGTGAATCATACGAATCGTGGAGACGTATTCACGATTTTGACAATCTGAAACTTCCGAAAGAGGAGCGATCAAAACATGAATATACCGTAGCGTTGGTTATCCGGTCGTGGATTCCGAAAGTCAGAACGAAACGGCACGCAGGTCGAACAGTTGATTATCGCAATCAGGGCATTGGTTACAATCTGAACTTCTGCCCTGAGTGCGGAAAAAGGTTGGTGGGAAATGGCAAAAGATTTAAGTTATTATCTCAAAAAGAAGAAGAGAAAAAGAGGCAGACCGCCGAAACGCAAGGTTAATAAGGCCAAAAACAGGTACAAGCCTTGGACGGAAGAAGAAATCAATATTATCATGCGCTGTGAAAAGCCGGATGATGAACTTGCAAAAGAACTTGGCAGAGACAAACGTGCGATTTACAGTAAACGCCGTAGTGTGATGCGCAAGGAACTTGAAAGACTTGTCAAACGTTTGGAAGAAGACCCTGGCTATCTCGAAGAAATCATGCGGAAGAATACGGGCGGTGAAAATGAGGAAGAGATACGAGAAGAGTCTTAAAGTCGTGAGAAGCCACCGGGAGCTGAGACGGGGGTCTTGCTTTGGAACCGACCAAACAAGAATATCCCGCTCAAACGAGAGGATTGAGTTCTTACTGGAAGAACTGTTACTGGCCGTTTCGGAACTTTCTGATAGGTTGGCTGAGAATACGGAGACAGAATGATATGTCGCAAGAAAAGTTTGCACATAACTTTCGGAAATTACTCGATGAAAATGGTCTTAATGCAAGGCAACTTTCCGAACTGACAGGGGTATCTTACGGACGGTTATACAAATATCTGTCATATGTTGGGAAATCGGGTTTGAACGCAAGTACGCTTGAAACTTTGGCTGATTTTTTCGGAGTGACGATGGACGAATTGTACAGGGGGGACTTGTAAATGGAGCGGAATGGATAACAGGAAGAAAGAGCGGATTGAAAAAGGTCTGTGTGCAGAGTGCGGAAGACCGAATGACCGAGAATTTGTGAATACATGTTCCCGATGCGCCAGAAGAAGGAAAGCTGACAATGAACGCTTGCGCTTGGAACGCGTTGAACAGCACAAGTGTACACGTTGCGGAAAAGATACGGACGGAATACACAGGACGTGCGAGGAATGCCGTATAAAAAATCGTGCCAAAATGAAAGACACGAGGGACTACATTATTTCGCAAGGCTTATGTGTTGACTGCCGTAAAGAAAGAGCGGAAGACGGAAAGCGGTTTTGTTTGAGCTGCGCCAACAAAAGAAACGAGAGCCGTAAGGTCTACTATGTAAAACACAGGAAAGAAATAATCAGTAAAATAACCAATGAAGAACGGCGAGCGTCATATCAGGAGTGCAAGGCAAAAGGAATTTGCACTCGTTGTAAGCACCGGAAAGCAACTTTGGGATACTCTACTTGTCTTGAATGCCGCATAAAGGAAACAAGGGCGAGGCGTATGCGTGATGCCAAAAAAAGAGGCACGGTGGACTATGAGACTTGTTTAGAGATGAACATTTGCACGGCATGTAGGCGAAATGAAGCTACACACGGAAAACTGTGCGGCACTTGCTATGAACGTGCTATGAGCAATCTTGGAGACAAGAGAGGGAACGCTTTTTGGGTGCAAGACAATACGGCAATGTTCGTAATGAACGCACTTAAACGGAGCACATATGTTCCGAAATAAAACTACACGGGGGACTCTTAATAGTCCGAGGCACACAATTGCATACTGAGTAAAAGAAAACCCGTAGAAAGTCAAATATCGGCTCTCTACGGGCTTTTAACGTTTAAAAACGGCAGGATGGTCTTGATTATCTCTGAATGTTCTGAGCGTCTTCTGCATAGAGTTCCACATCATCGGGGACTCCGTACAGAACCTTGGCGATATGCCTTGTGTGCGTGAGGCACATCCTCTTGTTGTTGGTTTCGAGGATACTTGCGTTAACCGGCTTGCCGTTGTCAGTCGTATAATATTTCCATGCGGCCTTGTGACCGTTGGCGGTGAAAGGATTGTGCGCCGTCCAAATTCCATCCATCTTGCGGAAAATCAAGTTACTTGTGGGAATTGTAAATAAACCAAACTTCATGTTATTGTCCTCTCTTTCTTATTTGTTTGGAAGTGGCACGATGGTCTTTCATATATTTTACTTCAATCCGGCAGGGGAGTCTACAATTATCGACTCCCAAACCGGCACGGGGGTCTTGAATCATTCCGAACAATAATTGATCTCGATGATTCCTTCACCGAAAATGTATTCCCATGATTCGATGTCGCATTCCAGAATATCGAAATATCTTTCATCTTTCAGCAGGTCGCCAATTTCGGCTTTAATGCTGCGCATGGATTCATTTTCAAGTAAATTGTCTTCCATGTTGTAAAGGCTTACGACGATTGAATCATCGCACGCAAGTTCCAAAAAATCACGAATTGTCATCATAGTTATTCTCCTCTCTATTTTGGCACGGGGGTCTTAAACCAATAATTTCTTCACGGCTCTCTTAAATGCTGCCGATGCCTTGCGCTCATTCATTCCGATATAAGCATCTGTAATAAAAGGGTCGTCTTTATTCTCATACTGAGTGAAATAATAATCTCCTATTGTTGTCTGAACTAGGTATGTCCAGACATTTCTTCCATTGATTACCGCATGATCAATCTGCTGTGCTATTGCTTTTTCCATGATGTTCTCCTTTCTAAATTGGCACGGGGGTCTTAGTAATCGTAATCGCTCCCGTCAACAAACTCGCCGTTATCATCTGCCTTGTAGTATTCCAGAACATAACCGGTCAGAAGAATATTTCTGCCGACTTCGTAGGCTTCGTTCTTGCAGTTGACAAGTTCAGCTTTTGCCTTAACTCTGTTCATGGAAGTATCTTCCCATGTCTGCAATGTTTCGATGTTGCAACGGTCAAGATTGTCAATGCACGTTCCCGGAATGTCCTTTTTGATCTCGTCAAGGTCCCCTCTTGTTTCGAGTTCCAACTTGACTAATGCAATCATGTTCTTCATTTTAAATGTCCTCACTTTCTCAAAAATCATTCTATCTAAATTATACCGCTTGCAGCTCGTCCCGTCAAATTTGGCACGGGGGTCTTAAATTTGAATTGGCACGGGGGACTCCCAAATTCGGCACGGAGGTCTTACGATTGGAAGTTCCCCAAATTGGCAGGATGGTCTCAGATTTCCTTTCCGGCTTCAATCTCTTCGATGCACTCAATCGCAGTGCTGAGAGTTCCGAAACCGTATCTTGTGTCTGTCGTGGTTTCGTCGTCATTGAGCTTTGAAACTGTGAGTAAAACCCCCTGTTCTACGTTGTAGAGGAAATAATGATGCTCTTCACCTGCGTAATGCATACATTCCGCATTAACGGTGAAATTGTCAAAATCCAATAGCTTTCTCATGGTCTGCGCTCCCTTCTCAAACTTTCATATAGGCTTTAATAACTTTTATAGCGTTCACTTCACATCCGGTCTTTTCTGCAATGCATTTCTTGAAAAGGTTCCGCATACGGCAGTCCGACAGATTAACAAACGCTTTGAGAAAATCCGTGTTCGCTCTTGCGGTGCGAATGTACCAGTTAAGCGCATTGTTCACAGTGCAAGCATATAAGCGCACTTTTACGTCGCTGTCGTACTTGTAGCTTTCGCTTACCCTGTACGCCTTATAAAGCGCGTTTTCGATATTGTTTGCTGTCGCCGGAACTGTCTTGTACGGTGTCTTCATATATATAGCTCTCCTTTCGGCTTATTAAGAGTGATACTCTCATAAAGTCCCGTATACTGTGATACGGGCTATTATGATTGAATCAGTCTTTTACGTCTATGATTTCTGTTGGTGTATACCTTGCTAAGTCGTGATGATTCCGAAATTCTTTAATCTTATTCATGCATTCATTCGCCGTCTTTCCGGTGAAATAATGTAAATGCGTCTTTGTAAAGTCCGTTGTAAAGGTTCCTGCTTTGTAATCGTAGTATCTGAGAATGATAGTCATTTGCTTTTGCTCCTTCCTGTTGTGCTGTTGCCGTGATCGGCTTCTATTGGCTTCTGCAGGGGCTTCTATAGGCTGTTGCCGTTGTTCCCTTGTAAAGTCCCCTAAAGCATTTAGGGGCTGTTATAAGGTGGCAAGGGCTTTAGATGTATTCGACAGTTACGGCTTTATTGTTCGGGTCTTCCTCGTCGTCGTAGAAGTCGCCGCGGCTGTTCTCCCAGTCCTGCGCCTGTTCGATGCAATAACGGACATCGGGCACTATATAGCAAATGTCGCCGTAGTCGTCGGTTTCCGTTGGGAGTGTGCCGGCGTTAAAAAAATCGTTACTGAAGTCGGGTGTCCATTGGCAATAATCCCACATTTTCATTGTGATTTTGATCTCGTTAAACTTGTCCTTTAATAACATGGTTCGTTCTCCTTCCTTGCCCTGTTAGGGCTTCTATTCGCCTTTGTGCGGCGTTTTCTGCTGTTGTTTGTAGAAGTATTCCCGTAAAGCCTTTTAACGGCTCTACGGGCTTTTTACTCCTTTCCATTCTTTCTGCCCTCGTATCCTCCGGGGTGGGTTTTTGTCATTTTTTCAGTTCCGCAGTCTGGTTGTAATATCCCAAATCACCAGTAAAATTAAAGCGCTTCATTTCCTGCTTTATCACCTCTGAATCGGTTACAAAAAAGGGACAACCAGTAAGTTCAATTCGATAGTGTCCACTCGTTGTAGTAGTTCCCTTTTTGTAGCACCCGACGTGTGCAAAATAGATAGTATGCCCCACTATGCAGATGCTTTCTGGGTCAATGTTGCGATAAAGTTTTGCATGCTCCTGCATGCTATCTTTATCAACCCATGTTCTTAATACATCCATATAAAATCCTCCTTTACTTTTATTTTCCGTGTCCTCTGCATTTAACGGGCTTGGAACCGTCGGGATTTTCCCGGCTGCATTACACGGGGGATTAGTTACAATCCCCTGTATTCTTATTTCATTCTCCGAAAATTCCAGGAAATTCAGTTTCAATTATTGCGCTGTCTTTTTCGGTGTAGTCGCCTATTGGCTTTCCGTTTTTGTCGTAGACGTTACCGGAATAATAGCCGTTATTCGGATAAAAGAAACAATCTGCATACGCTATGTCGTTCTTTGTGTTTCCATACCAAAAATCAATAAACATGTTTTTACTCCTTCCTTTAGAATTGCGCTTTCCTGTAGTAATCAGCACGGGCGGCAACATATGCTCTTTTCTGTGTTTCTGTAAATCCGGCGTCTTTGAAATATCCTTCTATGCTGTCGTCCTGTCTGTAATCGACGTTGGCAAAATGAGAAATTACGTTATAATCACCTTCCCAATTAATACCGTATTCGTGATTAAACATTTCTTTAAGAAATGCATCTTTCCAGTAATCAAAATTGTTGGTAGAAATGTTGTCTTTGGCTGTTTTCAGCTTCACATAAAGTTCAGCCTGCTTTTTTACGACGTCTTCATATTTCTTATCTACATAGCAGAAAGAAAGCGGATCATAATGCATGTTTTCGATTTTCCGATCAAACGCCTTTTTCTCCTCGTCATTATGGAAAATGTGAAAAGCTGTTTCATACGGGATTCTTTGAATGTAGTAGTTTCTTAAGAAATACTCTTTCTTTTCGTAGTCGGTGTAATCCTTTACCGTTTCCATGTCTTTGTCGTCAAAGATTTTGTTTGGCAACGTTTCCATGTACCACGCCTTTAACTCTTCCTTGCTTTTGCCTGTGTGGTGCAGCTGGTAGTCATTGGCGTAATAGATGTGCGCGCCGTCCTTAAATACAAGTGCGGAAAATCCGAAATAACCGCCAAAGTCTACAAAATATACGTCGTGTCCGTTGATCTCGGCGTAATCTTCCTGCATCATGAACGCTTCCGCGTCTGTGATTGCTTCAATTGTTCTAATGTTCCAGTCCTTCATGGCTTTTGTCCTTTCTTATATGATTTTTATTAACTCGTTTACTGTGAAGCTATCCGGCCTATTCATGATCGGCGGCGGCGCTTGGCTCGTCGTCAACCATTACTTTCTGGCTTTTGTCGCTTCTAAATTGTGAATTGCTTTGTCGTACATGCTCATAACTTTTAATGCTATGAGGCTTCCGACAACGCTTGTAATAATTGCGCCTACTGTCAATTTCCTTGTTTCCTTTCCTTAAAGTTTCTAATCTAACTTAGAGTGATTTCTAAGCTATATCAGAGACTTTAAAGCCTCTGTTTGTGTTAAACGTTGTAGATCACGTTTCCGGCGTTGTCTCTCTCAAAATATATTTCGCCGGTGTCAAGTGAGATGATTTCAACAACTGTTTTATCCGTTTTTAAAAGTTCCAGTGTTGCAGATGTGTAGTTTACTTTTTCGCCGCTTCTGAATGTGGCTTGAATCTTTTCGGCGTTGCTACTTCCGAAACAACCGTACAACCATTCATTTCTATAATTCATGCTGTTTTACTTCCTTTCTATGTGTTGCTCTTGTCTTTTGTTAAGATTACTATACCTCTAAATAGGCATAAATGCAAGTACTTTTTTGCCTCCAAAGTGGCATAAAATAACCAAAATTACAAGCCTCTTTTTAGGCATATTTACAAGGCTTTACAATTCCGCAAAATAGGCATATAATAAAGGGGTATCTTTAGAAGTTCCGAAAACAGATAGATAATAGACAGATAGAAGGGAGTTATATATCTATGATTAAATACAAGATAGATGTTATTAAGGCTTTAAAAGAAAAGGGTTATACAGTTACACAAATTCGGCGCGATGGTCTGTTATCCGGTAAAACACTAACGGCGTTAAAAGAAGGCGGTAATATCACAATAGACACGTTAAACCGTTTATGTATCATGCTTAGATGTCAACCGTCTGACATAATCCGGTGTGAGATTACAGACGATGAAAAAATAAAATATTTCCGCTGATGCGTCGCCGTGATCGCTCTAAAACAGAATATTGATGATTAAACGCTTTGAAATTGACGTTTCAAGGCGTTTTTTGTGTTAGGCTATATAAGTCTACCCTAAAGCCTTAAAAATCCCGTCAACGGGCTTCTACGGCTTCTCAACGGCGTTCTGTGCGTTAGGCGTGGGTGCATTTTCTCGGATTCTGTGAAATTCCGGCATATCGGACACTGAAAAAGCTATTTTTCGGACACTGGGCGCGCTTGCTCGGTCCTTGTCGTCGGTATTCTGTCCGTCGTCGGTCCTTATG
>Ga0326513_10003382_pt1 | contig 11587 bp, 5 predicted proteins | sample 2_2465_0518_D_FD_203654 | JGI IMG/M metagenome (GOLD analysis project Ga0326513, IMG submission 203654) | Bovine rumen microbial communities from UC Davis, California, United States - 2_2465_0518 | ecosystem: Host-associated > Mammals > Digestive system > Stomach > Rumen | place: USA: California... | reverse complement strand
GAATTACTTTACTTGACAACATACTTCCTACCGTTCTTTACGACGATACCCTTGTAGTCGCCAGATACACGCTGGCCGGCGAGGTTGTAAGAAGCGGCATTCACCGTGTTGCTCTTGACTACGCTGCTGATACCATCAGTACCGAATATGTATGGAGATGTACCAGCACCTTCCTTCACGTAGAAGTTCTCAGCACCAGTCATATTGATCAGAGACTCGGTGTTGTCCTCAAGTTTCCAGATAATGTTCTTGATGGTGTAATCGCATGCTTCTTTGATTTCAGCCATATTGAAGGCAATACACCACATGCCGTCAGCCTCAGCAGGAACCGTAAATGTTGTTGAGAAGTGCTGCTCTTCCGGAGTGAAGTTGAAAGAGCCGATGCAACTCCAGTGCATATAAGCACCCGGTGTCTCACCATGGCACTGTGTACCAGAAGTAGCGGCGATAGAACTAGAATAGTCGAACTCGACAACAGTCACCTCGCCTGCCTTAAGAGCGCGGTTGGCCTTGATGAAGAACTGGTTGTCCCAAGGCTGACCTGTGCCACCCTCTTCCTCATTGATAGTTACAGTACCATCCTGAGCTGTAGAGTCTGCCAGGTCGTCGCGCTCCTGACCCTTCACGACAACCACGGTGGGGTTGGGTGTGACCTCGATGGGTGCCTTGTTCTCCTCGCCCTCAACCTTGACGAACACAATCTGCATGTCCTCGGGGGCGATATAGATAGTCCATACACCAGCGGCGGGGAGTTTGATCTTGTAGTTAGAGCCGGCGACATAGTTCATCCAGTCGTCCTCTGTGCCGTCGGGTGTGCGGTCGGGCTTGATGGTGGCGCCGAGGAACGAGCCTCTGTGGCCGCGGATGGTGGAGATCTGAAGTTCGCTGACCCATGTGTCGGGCTTGCCCTCTGTGCCGACGGTGGCCATGAGCAGTCCATCGCCAGCGTCGGTGAACTCGATGGCGTTGTCATAGTCGTACTCGATGCCGGTAGCGGCGTTGGAGGAGGCGACGAAGTAGCCATGGTCTAACTTCATCTCGCAGATGGAGAGGTCGTCAAAATAGAAATTGACGGCATCCTTGACCTCCGGGTTCAGGTTGAATGCGATTGACCAACCCTGGTCGTCACCGCCAGAGGGCCATGAGACGGTCTGGTCGAACTCCTGCCACTCGGTGGTGAAGTTGATGTCGCCGATGCCCACGTAGTGCATGTAGTCAGACGGGTTCTGATGGTGGATCTGCGTGTTGGTCTTAGCGTTCTGCGAGGCCTTATAGCGGAAATGCACCTTGACCTGCTCGCCGGGCAGCATTCTGCGCGTAGACTGGATCCAGAACTGGTTGTCCCATGCGGAAGGATCACCCTCTGAGTCGGCCACCTTGCCGTGGCATACGAATACGTGGCTACCATCCACCTCCTCGATGTCAGCGGGGAAAGGATCCCAGCCGCCATTCTCATTCATATTGCGGCCCTTCTCCTTGCTCCAGGCACAAATCTTGTAGTTATTCTCCTGATCATCGAATCTGACATTGGGATCCTCCCACGGCTTCTCCGCGTCGCCATTGTCGAGCAACTCGATCCACTCCACGGGGCGCGTCTCCTTGGCCTGCTCGTGGGTGATCTTCAGATAGGCGATATCCCAGTCGCCGACATAGTCGCCACACTGCATCAGGATATTGCCGTCGGCAGAGGCGGCCTCATAGTCGACGGTGCCCTCGACCCAGTCGGTGGTGATGGCGAACTGCCCGTAAGGGGTCTGGCCGAAGCCGAGCATGGAGCAGTTCTGGGCGACGCTGCCCTTGATCTTGAAGTGGAGCGTGTAGGTGACGCCTATCTCCGCATTGACACCGCCAATGGGGAAGAACTGGCAGTCCCAAGAGGGGTCTGTCGCCTCCTCGCTATGGAAATGAAGACATCCGTCCTGAATGGAGAGGCGGGCCTTGGCCGACTCGCTGCCGCCCCAACTGTTGGGGAAATTCCATTCTGAAATGTCTGAGTACTTAGAGAAGTCGACTTCTGCATCGACGACTTCCACAGCCTTTGCTCCCAAGAAACATGCCAAGAGAGCAACCAAAGTAAACAATTTCTTCATAATAGAAACAATTTAGTTAATAATAAAGTGAATAAAAAAGTTGTTTTTAACAATTCTCATTATGCCTTACTTTCCACTGAGCGCATCGCAGAATGCCTTGTAGACGGCACTGCGCACCCAGTCGTTGTTCTTGTTGACAGACCAGAGTCCCACTAGGTCGGAACTGTCAGCCAGGCTACCCTTGCAGATACCGGCTTGTTTGTCGTGCGGGATTTTGTTCATATAAGCCTTGATGACCTGTCCGTAGAAGTCGGCCACCTGCTGACGCTGCTCTGAAGTGATTTTATCTGTAGGCACATTCGCACCGTCAGCACCCTGATACCTGATGTCGAAGTTGGACAGGCGGATAAGTTTGCCCGTGGAGGCCAGGTTGTCGAGAAGCGTGTTGAGGGTAGCCACGGTCTGGGCCTGTTTCTCGGCATTCTCGCTGTAGGTCAGGTTCAGTTTGGCATTGATGCCGTCGATCTTGGCACCGTTTGCATCCCAGATGCCAATCCAGTACTTGAGACTCTCAAATGTCTTCTGGTCTTCAAGGCCCGTCTCGCTAATGAAGAACTTCAACTCCGACGCATTGCCACCATGCCTTTCAAACGCTCCGCTGGCAATCCTTGAGACGACGGGAGCATAGTTCTCACTGCCGAGCACATCCTGCCAGAATATCTTCTCTTCGGAGTGCTTGAGGTCGTACATGCCATTTTCGAGTTTTGCCTTCGTATCAATGGCCTCGTCGATCAGGTCGAACGACTTGATACGGCCTGCATTGATCTTCATCACACCGTCGCACCATGCGTTGAGGGCATAGTTGATGGTATCTTTCTGCTCCTGGGCGGTCTGAGGACGATGGTTGTCGGGATAATAGCCCACCTCTACCTTCTGGATATAGATGACCCCCGTGCGGGAGTTGTCGATCTGGAAGTAGCCCTCAGTGGCGTCGGATGCGCTCTGAGCCTCGACGACAATCTTGTTCCATTTGCCGGCCTTAAAGGTCCACTTGCCGTTAGGGCCTGTGCCCTTGACGGGATTGCCGGAGAAGTTGATGTCGAAAGAGGCATCCTTTTCCGACATGGCCCAGAAGGTGATGGTGTAGGTGGCCTTAGGGTCGACCTCAAAACCGTCGATGACACGCACGTGGGTAGGCTTGACACCGGCGAACAACTTCAGCACGTTCTGGCCGTCGTATTTGACAATCTCGGCCGCGGTAGACTCGTCCTCGGATCCGAATTTACCCAACTCGGACTCATTGAAGTCGACCGACTTTCCCTCCACATAGTCGACGGCAATCTCAATAGGAGCGGTAAGCAGGCTCAGCCACTCATCGCATTGATTGGCATTTGCCACGAGCGGGCTGCCATAGACCTCATAGCCAATCTCCTCCACGTGAGCCAGGAGGTCGCTCATATCGAGGAAGTTCATCACGCCCTTGGCGTTGACGATGGTACCCGACATCAGGGTCGTACCAAAGGCGATATTGTCGAAGTTGGTGACGGCTGCCGCATGAGCCAGTTCCTGCTTGTTGAAATCAGCCACTTTGAGCGTTGCCCCAAGCGTCATATTCGGATAACCGGTCCTGTCGATATACGACTTGACAGGCGCCAGGTCCTTATAAGGCTCCACGAAAGCGGGATCGGGCTGCGCCGTGAAGTCGTCAGTCGTATTATAGTCGGCACAGGAGGACAAAAAGAGGAGAGAGGAGAGAGGAAAGAGGAGAGAGGATACTCCTACCGTCACCCGCTTCATCCTATTTCTATTGTTTATCTTAGTAATCATAATTCTCAATTTTTAATTTTCAATTCTCAATTCTCAATTCTTCACGTATTTCGGAGAGAACAGTACGCGCTGGTTAGCCTCACGCGTCTGAACGACAAGCGTATCACCCGTCGTCACCTGGATGTCATTCTCAAGCAGGATGTCCTGCTTCTTCTGTTCATCCCATCCGATGACCTTACCCTTCTTGAAGGTCACATCGTAAGCCAGGCGGAGGATGTCGCGCTCATCGGCCTTGCCTTCACCATACCACTGATAGTCTTTATATTCACGCAATCCGCTTCCCTTCTCGATGAATTCTCCCGTTCCGGTAGCGGCCACGTCGGCATCCTCAGTAGAGACCGTACACTTGTTGCCGTCGAATGTGAGGATGAGGTTGCAACTGATGGAGGCCCTCTCTCTGCCTTGGGCATCCTTACCCCTCTTAATGGATACGGGGAAGATGGCCTGCCGCATATTCTTTGTGGTGATGCCGCACACCTCGTCATTCTGGTTGACGGGGTTCTCCTTGTAATGGTCCAGGTCGGAGTTCACCAGAGAGAAGTCCTTGCGGACAAAGGTTGATGTGACCTCGTTTTCCGTCACCTTGTCCACGCCGCGGCGGATATACTTGCCCTGCCAGGGGTTCATATACTTCACGCAGTAGAGCACATAGTCCTTTGCCAGCACCTCCCAGTCCTCGGTATTCGTGCGGGCAGGCGTGAGGCCCTCACGGGGGGTTCCAGTGAGGATATGGTCGATGCCCGTCACGCTCTTCATCACCAGCGGGATGACGTAGGTGTTCTCCATCGCCTTCTCGTCGTTGAAGAAAGCGTCTGTCAGTTGCACCTCCACATAGCCGCGCGAATCCCCATTATAGGGAATGGAATTGGATGACAGTTTATAGTATGTCGAGGGCATTGGCAGCACGGGGGCTGCAGCGTTACCACCGTCATCCGTGAAGAAGAGGTTGTCGCAAAGGGTCTCATCCACGGCAATCTCCACTGAGGCATCCCGTCCGCCATAGGCTCCGCCCATTGTGGACCATATCCGGACTTTATGCTCGTTGTCGAGCGAGTTGTCATAAATATCGTTACCAAGTACGAGTGCACGCACCGGGTACTGGAAGGCAAAGTAGGCTGTCGTACCTCCTTCAAAGTCCGGGAACTCCTTGTCTGAATTATAGCAAGACGCTAATGAGAGAGAGAATGCTCCCAAGACTGCCCCGTATACACAATTCTTTAGTTTCATCATAACTTTACATTTTTTCATTCTTTCATTCTTTCACGCTTATTGCCATCCTCTGTTCTGCTTGAGGTTGCTCCACTTGAGTACTTCGCTCTTAGGAATCGGTCCATACAACTGATATGAATTGTCATAGACACGCTGCTCTACCTCAATGATGGTATAGGTCAGTTCTTCTGTCTCGTCATTGCGGTCGATCTTCATACCCCTGACAGTCTCGTCGAGCGGCAACATCCAACGGCGGAGATCCCAGAAGCGCTTGTTCTCGAAGCAGAGTTCAAGACGGCGCTCATTACGGATCAGACTGGTCATCTTAGCCTGGTCATTAGCGCACTCTTCAAGATAGGCATCGCCTGCGGGGAGATCGCGACCGAACTCATCCTTGCCGAGGCCTGCACGCTGGCGGATGGCCTTGATCACATCGTAAGCCGTGAAGCCTATGCCTGTAGGATCGGCCTTCGGGCCCCATGCATCGTTGGCAGCCTCTGCGTAGTCAAGGAAGATCTCCGTGTAGCGGATGCGAGGATAGATGTGCTGCTGCTCGATGAGAGAACTCGAGAGCGGGCTGACATCGTCGCGGAGCAGTTTCTTCAGATAATAGCCAGTACGTGTTGAGGTACTGATGCTGTTGAGGTTGTCGTCAGTCTCTTTTTTATCGCCATTAACGGCCGGATACGTACCAGTAATGATAATGGACTTTCTGAACGTCGTGCCGTTCAGGAGCACATTGTCAGCAAGGCGCGGATCACGGTTGGCGTATGGGTTCTTCGGATCGTAGCCTGAGTTAGGAGCAGTAATAGGAAGTCCGCTCAACATCGGGAAAGCATCGACGAGGTTCTGCGAAGGATTGACACGGCCATTGCCATAGAGCGTCGGCGGGAAGTTCTCCCTCTCCTGAGTGGCGTTCTTATGACGGTCTTCACGCCAGAGCATCTCGGGCATCTCAGCAGCAGACGGCTCGAGTTTCGTCTTGTTCTTGTACCAGATGTTACCCGTGGGGTCGAATCCCTCCATGCCGCCGATGCGATTGAGCACCGCAGCACAGAGTGTGGCAGCCTCGGCAGAAGTCACGCCACTCTGCTCACGGAAGGCGGGACTGGCAGCGAGCAGGGCCACCTGCGCCTTTACAGCCTCAGCAATCTTGCCGGACATGAGATTCCGCGACTTAGTGCCGAACACAAGGTTGTAGCCAGAGTAATTGGCACCAAGGGCCTGATATTTTGCAGGTATGTCGCTCTCACTGGCTATGTCAGCATAATCAGCGGGCAGATAGGCCATAGCACTGTCGCAGTCGGCGAAGCACTGCTTCACACAGTCTTCAAACGAGGCGCGGGGCTGGTTGAAGTCGGAACTACCGTCCTCGGCTGCGGACAGCAGGGGCACGCCGTAGAGTTTGCCATCGTCGGCATAGCCGCCATGAGCCTGGAGCAGATAGTAGTAGAACACAGCCCGAAGCCCGAAAGCCTCGCCCTTCAGACGGTCAATAAACATCTGCTGCTTGGAGACTGCACTGGGAGCCCACTTCACTTTCTCGACCTTTGAGAGGAAGAGGTTGACGTACTGGATGCCGTCCCTACAGGCATCCCACTGCGACATGGGGTTGTTATCTGAGGCCCACGTACCAGTCGCCATATTCAGGAAATCACTGTTCAACGCATTGGTCACAGCGTCGTCGGTGGCAACGTCCGTCTGCGTGGTCGTGATATAAGGCAGGCGGTCGTAGGCATAGATCAGCAGACCATGTGCATACTTTGACTCCTCGTACATGGCATCCTCCGTCCGGTTGTTCTCATCGGCCGGCACGAACATATCACCGCACGCTGTCAAGAGAAGAGAGGAGAGAGGAAAGAGGAGAGAGAACACCCCTGTCACCACCTTATTATATTTATACGTAATCATAACTCTTAAATCTTAATTCTTAACTCTTAATTCTTAAGTCTTAATTCTTAATTCGCTTAGAAGGTTGCCTTGACACCGAGGTTATAGAAACGGGTCTGAGGTGCATAGCCAACACTTGTCTCCAACACCTTGCGGTTCTTTGAAATCGTGAGAAGGTCGTTTCCGTTCAGATAGACAGAGAGAGCCTTCACAACCTTCCCCTTAAACATCTCCTTCGGGAAATCGTAGGTGAGTTGCACCTTGCTGAGGTTGAAGCGGTCAGTGCTGTACATCCAGAAGGTGGAAGCAGCAGCGTTATGATTCGAACTCATCGAAGTCAGACGGGGATGGGTGGCTGTGGCTGCCGTCTCCGGCGTCCAACGGCCGCGCGCATTGACAGAGTACTTGGCGTCGCCGCACATGTAGTAGTAACTGCCGTTGGCCATTGCCTTTGCGCCGAACTGGCCATTACCCAGTACGAAGAGCGTGAAGTTCTTATACTTGAGCGTGAGGTTCACGCCGACGGCCCAAGGTGTCCCTACTCTGCCGTAAGTACGGGCGTTACCCAAATCATTAATGATTCCCGACTTGCCAAGAACAATCAGGTCTTTATTGTTGATGGTACCGTCACCGTTCACATCCTCGTACTTCAAGTCACCAGGCTGAATGGCACCGCCAAGTGACGACTTGGGAAGTCCGTCCTTCAGCGTGTACTTGATCTTACCCTCAGTAGTGGTAGTGACATCAAAATCATCAGTGGAATAGAAGCCCAGGCAGTTGTAGCCCCAGAGCGCATCAAGAGCCTGTCCCTCTGTATATCTGTGGGGAGCAGTAGGATCGACGGCCTCATCAAACTTCTTCCACTTTGTGGTGAGGTAGGTGCCGACGACGCCAAGTTGTGCATAGACCTGGCCGAACTGCTTCTGGGCCGACACGCTGAAGTCAAGGCCCTTGCGGTTCTGGATATCATTGTTGATGGCCGGCTTGAATGAACTGCCCGAAAGACCACCTGCCAAATAAGAGGGGAAGTTGGTCGGGTTCTGAATGATATAGCCGTCCATGTCTGTATTGAAGAAGGTCAGGTTGGCAGAGATCAACTTGTTGAAGAATGAGCCGCGAAGACTGACTGACCACTCCTTACGATGAACATAGTCGAGTACAGGGTTGTTACCTATGGTAGAGAACGTACGGTTTGTACTGACGCCCTCATTCCAGGAGAAACTACTTCCGCCCGTTGACCACAGAGCGTCGTAGAGATAGAAGTTCTTCTCACCCATATAGACATCGATGTCCTCATTCAGATTGCTGTAGGATCCGCTGATCAGCAGGTCATCAACGAAACTGCCCTGCATAAAACTCTCCTTGGCGAGATTCCAGCCGATGGTGAATGTTGGCGAGAAAGCGCCACGATGACCTTCCGGCAGACGGGCTGAGTGTACGGCAGCCATTGTCACATCGGCAAAGTAACGGCCCATATAGTCGTAACCCGCCTGCAGTCCTAAGTTGGCATTGGCATAACGGTGATAGGTGCCGCTGGATGTCGTTGTAAACATATTGGCGAGCAACATACCTGTGACGTGGTGACGACCGCCGAAGGTGTGGTCGTAGTCGAAATGGCCGTTCCAACTGATAGTCTGACGGTATTTTGTATCCGACATGGCCATGTGGCCTGTCACAATCTCATCGTTCTGCTGGGTCAGGGCTACGATGACATCCTTTGAGTTATAGTTACTCCAGGTGGGGATGAACACGGCATACTTGTTGTCGTACGACAGACTGTAGTTGGCGGCATAGTCGATGGAGAACTGCGTCTTGAACGACAAGCCCTTCACGAACTTGCTCATGTCATAGATAATACCCGCATCAAACTGGAACTGACGGCTGACGGCCTTTGTCTTACCACCGAAATAGCAGTCGGCAATCGCATTGGTCTGCGTGGCTTTTGTGCCACCGGGGAAATATTTTCCGTCGAGCAGGTTGAGACTCTTGCCCAGGATGGCGAGTGCCTTGCTGGCATTGGGGTCAACCATGTCGATATCAATCAGCGGCGCAGCGTTCTCCGGGAAGTTCGGACGCATCGTAGCGGCATCACTCCAGAAGTTACCCTTGTTCTGATTGGCATTATAGAACGTGGCGCTGGCATTGGCAAAGCCACTGATGAGTTTGTTGATGACCAAGTCTACATTACCACGTACACTGAAACGGTCGGTGTAGTTGTCCTTGGCAGGACCGAAGTTGATAAGGTCTTCCAGACGATAGTAATTGATGTTCGTGTAGAAATGGGCACGCTGTCCGCCACCCTGTATTTCCAACGTGGCATCGGTGCGGTTGTATGCCTTGCGCACATACTCGTCGGAGTAGTAGTTCACATTGGGGTAACGGTAGGGATTCACACCTGAGGCGTAGTTGTAGATATTCTGCTGAGAATACTTCTCAGGAATGGCGAGACCGTCGTTGATCAGCGCCTCACGGTAGAGCGTCATATACTCGGCAGAGCCCAGATACTCGGGGAACTCCTTGGCCACATACCAGCCGGTGTTGACGTTGGCGTCAAGTTGAAGACCATCCACCTTGCCACGCTTGGTGGTGATGAGGATGGCGCCCTTCGCACCCTTTGCACCATAGAGAACCACTGCCTGAGCCCCCTTGAGGAAGGTGACCTGCTCAATCTCTGAGGGCAGCACGTTGTTTGACGGGCGTTTCACACCGTCGATAATCACGAGCGGCAGGTTGCCGTTGTCGTTATTATCAAGACGTTCATTGTCCATGCCCCACAGGTTGTTGCCATTCCAACCGCCGACAAGCGCATTCATGTCTTCCAGGCTGCCCATCGTGAAGTCCTTCTTCCGCAGTTCTTCCATATCAACGTATGAAATACCTCCGAGAAGATGGTCGGCATCCTTATCGCGGAAAGCAACATGTACCTTTTTCTTCACCACGGTAGAGTCGGCATCGTCAGCCGTTTCCTGGGCATGGGCCGTCAGTGGCGACGCGGCAAACATGGCAAAGAGCAATATGTTTGTTTTCATTCTATTCATAATGTTCAATGTTCAATGTTCAATGTTCAATGTCTTACCATCCCGGATTCTGGGGGAATCCTTCGTAGAGATAGATGTCCTTGTCAGGAAGCGGGAACCAGTAGTGCTTTGACTCGAAGCGACGGGTGATCAGTTCTTCCTTGTGGAAGTTGCCGATATGGGCATCCTTCGGGTCGTGGCTCTTGAACCACTCATCGGATTCCAGACGCTCAAACTCATGAGAGTATTTCTGAGTATAAGGAGGCTCTGTCAGGAGAAGCCAGCGCTGAAGGTCGCACCAGCGGAAACCCTCGAAGGACAGTTCCACCGCCCGCTCACGGCGCACCTCATCGAGGAAATGCTCCTTGGTGTCGAGGAACTGAGGCTGCACATGTTCCATGGGATAGTCGCTGGAATTGACCCGGTCGCGGAGGGCATTGACGGCATCGACAGCCGACAGTGTAGTACAGTAAGTCGGTCTCTCCTTCAGTTCCTTTGCACTGCCTGCGACAACGGCCTGTGCCTCTGCATACATCAGATAGACATCAGCCAGACGCATGTAGGGGACATAACTCTGGAAGGCATAGTCCCAGTCATACCACTTGTCGCCCTGATTACACTGGTGGGGCACCAGTTTCTGGATGAAGTAGCCCGTGCTGCTGGCATGGTCGATGTCACGCATGGCACCACCGGTGTAGAGGGCGCAATATTCCAGTTTCTTCTGATTGTCGTTCAAGGCATCGGTGCTGAGCACGTAGTGGAAGCCGTCGAACACGAAATCGTGATAGAACCGTGGGTCGCGATTCTTGTATGGATACTCAGGATCCCAGCCCGAATTGGGGTTCAGCACATATTCGCCATTCTGCACCAGATAGATAGGCTGTCCGTTGGACATACCGTACTGGTCGACGAGATTGGCTGTAGGATGATGGATGATGTTGTCATGATCCACCAGACCAGCCACCTTCGGACCAAAGATCTTGGCGCAGTTCCAGTTGGCTGAGTTTTGACCCGGATAAGCGCCACGGAAGATGGCCTCAGTAGAGCCCGGCATATTCCAGTTCTGCTTGACGGTATAGAAGATGTCTGAATAGCATGACTCTGCATTCTCATCACGCTCGTGGTCGTAGATATTAGAATATCTGTATTCCGCAAGTTTATACTTAACAGCACCTCTGTTTACCAAGTCAAGGGCTCTGCCAAGCGTCTCGGCTGCCTTCTGACAGTAGGCCACATCGTAATCGTAGGTCTTGCCGTTAGAACTGGCGCCTAAGAGTTGGGGGACACCACCGGTCTTGGTCTTCTCAAACTCCTTCATCAGGGGAGAACCGGCCCAGAGGTAGCACTTGCCAAGATAGCAGAGGGCCATGAACCTGTTGACACGCAGGTCGTTCTTGTTCAATGTCTGCATACCGGCAAGCGTCTCATCCCAGTCCAGAGGAAGGAGACTGGCAGCCCGTTCGAAATCCTCTGCACAGCGGTCTGCACACTCCTGGAAGGAGAGGCGGGGGAGTTCAGGAATCTGCGATGCCTCAAAAGCCTTGTCGATATAGGGCAGGCCACCGAAGTAGCACATCAGTTCGAAATGCCACCAGGCACGGAAGAAGTACATCT
>Ga0326513_10003379_pt1 | contig 11597 bp, 12 predicted proteins | sample 2_2465_0518_D_FD_203654 | JGI IMG/M metagenome (GOLD analysis project Ga0326513, IMG submission 203654) | Bovine rumen microbial communities from UC Davis, California, United States - 2_2465_0518 | ecosystem: Host-associated > Mammals > Digestive system > Stomach > Rumen | place: USA... | reverse complement strand
TGTGACATATCTCAAGCAGGAAAGGAGACCTATGGAACTAAAAGGAATCGAATACTTACGCAGGAAGTTAAACCTGAAACGCACCAGGGTAAAAATGCGTTACAAATACTATGAAATGAAGAACGAAGTGCGAGATCTGGGCATTGCTACTCCGCCACAGCTGAAATTCTTCCAGTCTAGTTTAGGCTGGTGTGCTGCCGGTGTAGACAAGTTAGCCGATAGATTAGTCTTCAGAACCTTCAAGGATGACAACCTGGGTCTCATGGACATCTACAACATGAATAATCCGGATACCCTGTTCGATTCTGCGGTCCTTGGTGCCTTGATTGGCAGCTGTTCATTCATCTACATCACGCCAGGTGAAAAGGGCGAATATCCGAAAATGCAGGTCATTGATGGCAGTGATGCTACTGGTATCATAGATCCTATCACCGGATTGCTGACAGAAGGTTATGTAGTTCTTACAAGGAATGACAGAAGCGAACCTGTTCAGGAAGCATACTTATACCCGAATACTATCGAGATCCATACACACGAAAACAGAGGGCACACGGTAGAGACCTACACGAATAATGTTGATTATCCGTTGCTGGTTCCTATCATCTTCCGTCCGGATGCTACAAGGCCATTCGGTCACTCAAGGATCTCCAGAGCGTGTATGCGTCTGGTAGACGATGCCTGCAACATTCTGAAGAGAACGGACATTTCAGCTGAATACTATTCTTTCCCACAGAAGTATGTTACCGGTTTGGATACGGATGCATCCCAGTTTGATAAGTGGAGAGCATCAATGAGTGCAATGCTGGCCTTTGAGCTGAACAGCGATAATGACAACCACGTTCACGTTGGGCAGTTCTCGCAGCAATCAATGGAACCGCATATTTCACATCTGAGAATGGTCGCTTCCTTATTTGCTGGTGAAACCGGTCTGACATTAGACGACTTAGGCATTTCAAGCGATAATCCATCAAGCGTGGAAGCAATAAAAGCACAGCATGAAAACCTGAGGCTGACTGCAAGGAAAGCACAGAGAACCTTTGGAACAGGGTTCCTGAATGCCGGATTCCTTGCAAGATGCCTGATGGATGACTTCGACTACAAACGTGATGTCTTATACATGACCAAGCCGATCTGGGAGCCAGTCTTTGAACCGGATGCATCATCACTGAGTTTGATCGGTGACGGTGCCATCAAGATTAACCAGGCTGTACCTAACTACTTCGATAGGGATTCGCTCTGGGATCTGACAGGCATCAAGCCAAGCGATAACACTGGAATTGATGTTGCTATAGAAGAGGTCGTAAATGAGTGATGTCGTACCTGAACTGTTAAAAGAGATCCAGGATGATTTCCAGAGACAGTTCCGGAGCAATTCCAAGGTGATTGACATCTATGGCAAGATTAGAAGCCATCTGGCGACATATAAGGAAGCAAACGAGTTCTCCATCCAGTGTGGGGAAATGTTGGCCAACAGCTTTAAAAAGTACCTTACAACAGATGTCTTACCTGAAGGCAGAATGTGGTATAACATAGCAACACGAATCCTTACACCAACGTTAAGAAATAACTATTCGCTCATAACCGATGTTACCGACTCTGCTCAGCAGATCTTCAACGAAAAGAACGGTATCGGTTTTAAGCCAATTACACCGGCATTTAACACCGACAGGCTGAACGGACTCATCGACAAGGTTTCCAATGCTGAAAACTATGATGAGGTATCCTGGGTGATGGATGAACCGATAGTCAATTTTTCACAGTCTATCGTTGACCAGGCTATCAAGGATAATGCAGATTTCCAATTCCGTTCCGGAATGACACCGAAGATCCGCAGGACAGTAGTTGGCGGATGCTGTGAATGGTGTCAGAGGTTAGCCGGTACCTATGAATATCCATACGTCCCAACAGACGTATATCGCAAGCACAACAGGTGCAGATGCACCGTTGAATATATATCAACAGAGAAGAAGCAGAACGTCTGGACAAAACAGACGGAATACTTCGAGGAGGAGTCTCCGGCAGACAAGCAGAGACGACTTCTGAAAGAACAGAGAGAGCAGCAGACAGCATCCCGAAGGATAGCGGAAAGAAATGCTGTTCAGGAACTCATGCGGCAGCATCCTGACTGGTCCGAAGCAGGTGCGACCAAATACTACCGCATGAATTTATCACGTCAGTAAAGCCTTAAAACGGCTTTATATGGAGGTATTTATGGAAGACCGTATAGGTAACCAGATACCTTCTCAATCTGTGATTTTGCCATACTTTGAAACTCACGGTCCGGAAGCCGTGGAACTATATGAGAAAAGCGGAACTACTCTGTTGGAATGGCAGAAGTTGATGCTTAATCATATACTGGCATACAACGATGAAGGATTATTCATTCATCAGAAGTTCGGGATGGCAATCCCACGAAGAAACGGAAAAAGCGAAGTGTCATTAGCAATAATGGTCTACGCATTGAAGGAAGGCTTGAGAGTTGTTTACACGGCTCATAGAACTTCAACTTCAACGTCTCTGTGGGAACGTTTAGTCAGAGTACTGTCAAAGATGGGATATGTCGAGGACAAATCGTTCAAGACAGGCAAACGTGTTGGTGCTGAAAAGGTCGTTTTGAAGGAAACCGGTGGAGAGGTTCACTTCAGAACGAGGACCAACAATGGCGGCCTTGGTGAAGGCTTCGACATTTTCATCGTTGATGAAGCACAGGAGTACACCACTGACCAGGACTCAGCATTGAAGTACACGGTCAGTAGTTCTCCAAATCCGCTGACATTCATGATAGGCACACCACCTACCGTGAAGAGTGGCGGCACCGTATTTTCACAGTTCCGGAAAACTGTGTTAAGCGGTGAAAGTGTGGATTGTGGTTGGGCAGAATGGTCCGTAAGGGAGATGCACGATCCGCACGACAAAGAATATTGGTATGAGACCAATCCGTCTCTGGGATCTATTTTGAAGGAAAGAGTTATCCAAGCAGAAATCACGGACGGTGAAGATCTCGATTTCAATATTCAGCGATTAGGTTATTGGGTCCGATACAACATAAAGTCAGCAATCACCAAAGAAGAGTGGTTACAATGCCAATATAAGCCAAGTATTCCAGAATGCTCTCCTCAAGTTTATGTCGGCATCAAGTTTGGTCACGATGCAACCAATGTATCAATGAGTTTTGCTACCAAGGTCAACGGCAAGATCTTCGTTGAATGCATTGGTTGTAGGCCAATACGCGAAGGCAGTCAATGGATAATCAAGTATCTTAAGGCTGTTAATCCTTCTGAAGTGGTAATAGACGGTGCCAGCGGTCAGAAACTACTGGAACAGGAACTGACGGCTCTGGGCATAGCAAGAAACGCCATAGTGTTGCCGACAGTTAAGGAAATCATCGTAGCAAATAGTATGTTGGAATCGGCCATAACCAGCCATACGATATGCCACAACAACCAGCCAAGCGTTACAGCCGTCATGACAAACTGTGAACACAGGGCAATAGGAACGAATGGCGGATACGGTTACCAGGCAATTAAAGATGGGTTAGAAATTGCTATCCTTGATAGCATCGTTTTAGCACATTGGAGTTGCTCAAAGGGCAAGGAAAAGAAGTCACAGAGAGTTAGTTTTTAAAAGAAGGCAGTATATAAGCCTTCTTTTATTTGTGCATCAAGCACAAAACACTGAACGCACAGGTCAAAGCGGAGGAGGTATTGATGGAAAATCAAGAAAAGACGTTCACACAGGCGGAACTAGATTCCATTGTCAGCGATCGTGTGAAAAGGGAACAGACTAAACATACTGCTGAACTAGAAAATCTGAATAACAAGATTGCAGAGTATGAAAAGAAGTTAGCTGACTATCCAAACCAGCTGAAAGAATTGAATGACAAACTGACAGCACAGACCAAGGCATATGAAGAGAGTCAGGCCAAGATTGGTCAGTACGAATTGCAGACGGTAAAACTGCGTGTTGCTCATGAGCAGGGCATTCCTTATGAACTGGCTGGAAGACTCAACGGATCTAACGAAGAGGAGATCAGAAAAGATGCTGAGACCATCAAGGGATTTGTTGGAGTCAAAAACATTCCATTGAAAGCGGTCGAGGACACCAAGTTGGACAGCAAGGTTGACTCGGCTTTCAGGAGCTTAGCCAATAACATCATAGAAAAGAGGTAAAACATGGCAGATATTTTATCAAGAGGAACAAATTTCCCACATGAATTAGTTGAAGAAATGATTAACGCCGTTCGTGGCAAATCTACATTAGCACGTCTTTCAGGCCGTAAGCCAATGGCATTCAGCGGTACTGATGCATTTGTTTTCACACTGGACAGAGAAGTTGACTTAGTCGATGAAAACGGTCCAAAGACAAAGGGTGGAGCAACAGTTACACCTAAGAAGATGGTTCCATTAAAGTTTGAATATGGTTCAAGAGTTTCTGATGAATTTATCTATTGTGCAGAAGAAAAGAGAATGGAATACCTGAGAACCTTCTTAGAAGGTTATGCTGCAAAGATGGCTAGAGGTATGGACCTTGCTGCTATGCACGGTGTAAATCCACGTACAGGCACAGCCGCTCAGTTAATCGGTAACAACTGTTTAGATAATGCAATCATTGCTGCAAATAAGATTACTGCAACAAACGATCCTGACACAGACATTGAAAGTGCAGTTGCTAAGGTTATCGCAGCAGAACACGAAGTTACAGGTATTGCTGTTTCACCTGCTGAAGCTGCTGCATTAGCACAGTTAAAGGTCAATGGTGTTAAGCAGTACCCAGAATTAGCTTGGGGTGGCACACCTGAACAGTTAAACGGCAAGCAGTTTGACGTTAACAGCACAGTAGCTGCTGCTAAGGCATATGTTGGTAACTTCAGAGACTTCTTCTATTGGGGTTATGCTGATGACATCAAGTTTGAAGTTATCGAATACGGTAATCCAGACAATGATGCAACATTAGGTGACCTGAAGGGACACAACCAGGTTTACATCAGAGCAGAAATGTATGTAGGCTGGGGTATCTTAGATCCTAACGCATTTGCAGCAGTAGTAGCTGAATAGTTGAGGTAACTTATGGCTGATGCATTTGCAACAGTACAAGATTACCTAAATTTAACAGGACAAACATTGACGGCAGAACAGCAGGAGAGAGTTTCAAACCTGCTGGCCGTTGCTAGTGACAGGTTAAGGCAGACAGCCATGAACAATGGCAGTGATCTGGACAACATGATCGCAACAGGTCGTGTTCTGGAAAACGTAGCCAAGGCCATCACGGTTGATATTGTTGCAAGAACGATGGCAACACCGACAGATGAAGCACCTGTGACACAGTATTCACAGAGTGCTCTAGGATATACCGTTAGCGGTACATACCTGAATGCCGGTGGTGGCATTTACATCAAACAAAGTGAACTGAAAGCATTAGGATTGTCAAAACAAAGGTATGGGTTCATAGAACTTTATGGCGAAAAGAATTGTAGGAATCACTGTTAATCTTATTAACCAAGTTCAGACTGGAACAGATCCTTTTGGCAATCCTATTTTCACACCTAACACAGTATCTGTTCAAAACGTATTAGTGGCTCCGTCTACAAGCGATGACATCGTTGATTCAACGCAGCTGTACGGGAAAAAGGCAGTGTACACCATTGCCGTTCCGAAGGGTGACACAAACGTCTGGGAAAACCAGATCGTGGAGTTCTTCGGGCATAGATGGCACGTGTTTAGTTTTCCGATGGAAGGAATTGAAGCAAACATTCCTTTGAGTTGGAACGCTAAATACTATGTGGAACGCTTTGGCTAAATACATCAGTATACAGCGAGGCAAGAACAAATTGCTTCTTAATTCCGATACAGTTAGCGAATTGCTAAATTCAAAAGGATTAGTTGATGAGCTGACCAAGTACGCAGAACAGAAAAAAGAGAAACTCGGTGATGATTATGTCATTGAGGTTCAGAAGACCAAAGACCGTACCAGGGTGCTAATTGGAACAGCCAACGAAAGGGCGGTCAAGGACAATTTAGAAAACAATACATTACTAAAGGCGGTGGGTAGATGATAGAACAGACAGTCAAAGATTATTTGGGGACGATTTTAAGCGTTCCGGTTAAAACTGAAGTTCCAAAAGATCCACCGTCTTCTTTTGTAGTTATTGAAAAAACTGGTGGCAGTTCAACTAATCACATATCAACGAATACAATAGCAATTCAGTCTTATGCTGAATCAATGTACTTGGCATCCTTGTTAAATGAAGAAGTCAAGAATGCGATGGAAAACATAATCACCCTGAATAGTATTTCAAGATGCTCATTGGAAGGTGATTATAATTACACAGATACACGGACTAAGCAATACCGTTATCAAGCGGTATTTTCCATAGTCCACTATGAATAGAAAGAGGTACTTATGGCAGAAGTAATCAATGTAACAACAGGCAAGCCAAAAGTTGGCGGAGCTATTTCTGAAGCACCAGCTGGCACCACGTTACCTACAGACGCTACATCAGCATTAGCTAATGCATTTGTTAATTTTGGCTATGTTAGTGAAGATGGTTTGACCAACTCTAACACTGCTGAAAACGAACAGACAGTAGCATGGGGTGGCGATGTTGTAATGGATACAATGACAAGCAAACCTGACCAGTTTACATACACGCTGATTGAAGCCACAAACGTTGATGCTCTGAAGCACGTTTATGGTTCTTCAAACGTTTCCGGAACTCTGACAACTGGTATTGTTATCAACGCTAACAGCACAGAGCAGGCCGAAAAGGTCATCGTTATCGACATGGTTCTGAGAGGACCAGCCGTAAAGCGTATTGTAATTCCTAGAGGTAAGGTACTGACCGTTGGCGATATCGTATACAACGACACAGATCCAGTTGGATATGAAGTTACATTAGCAGCATATCCGGATGCAAGTGGAAATACTCACTACGAATACATTAAAAAATCATCTTAGGAAGGAATAAGTTATGGAAGAAGTCATTAAGGGGAAGACAACTTCAGGATTTGAATTTGAAATCAACAGAGATAAACTCGATGATATGGAGTTCATAGATCTCTTAGCAGATCTGAAAGATGGCGACTATCTGAAGTTCAGTAGAATCGCTGACTTTATGCTGGGTAAGGATCAGAAGGCCAGACTGTACGAACACATTCGCAAGGTTCACGGTCAGGCGAGAATATCCTTATTTGCTGAAGAGATGAAAGAGATCCTGTTGTTCAATGGTGAAGTAAAAAACTGATAAGCCTTGCCGGCATTATCAGTGACTACGAGACAGAACTCATTTGTGACTTCGCAGAAACTTATAATGTTCTAAATTACAGAGAGTTAAAGCCATCATTGGTGATAACTCTCTGTTTTGGGCTGAAGGCAGATTCACGATTAAAAATGAAAATGATAGGAACTACGGTTCCGTTACACATACAGTTATTGGCTGGATGCTTAGACTGCCTGAATTGGCTAGTTTGGAGTAAATCCAAGAAAGGCCAGAAGAATCAGGACAGGCCATCCAGCGTTTTAAAACAGTTACTTAATCCGGTGGTTAGGGAAAACCAAGGTTTTATGTCACCGGAAGAATTTGAAAAGGCAAGACAAGCCATCATCGGAAAGGAGTGATATTTACGTCACAGGAATTAGCAAAATACTACGTGCAGATCATTCCATCAGCTAAGGGTATTGGCGGAGATATAGTCGATGAAATAGATGGCGAGGACATTGGTAAAAAGAGCGGTAAAAGTATTGTAGGCGGCATTATGACTGTATTTGCCGTCAGCAAACTCGCAGACGGACTCATGAAGGCTCTGGACATTGGTGGTGCCTTGCAGCAGTCAATGGGCGGTGTTCAGGCGCTGCTTGGTGAAGAAACCTTTGCCACAGTAAATGAATACGCACAGAAGGCAGCTCAGACGCTTCAGATCAGTGCAAACACCTACATGGAACAAGTCACTTCCTTCAGCGGAAAGTTATTGCAGGATCTGGGTGGTGACACCGAGGCCGTAGCTGCTTATGCAGACATGGCAATCAATTCCATGAGTGATAATGCTAACAAGATGGGAACATCCATTGAAAGCATCCAGAATGCATATCAGGGATTTGCTAAAGGCAACTTCACGATGTTGGATAACTTGAAGTTAGGATACGGTGGCACCAAGACAGAAATGTTAAGACTGTTAGATGATGCCGAGAAGATCAAGGCCGCAAACGGTGAAATGGTCGAGTATTCCATTGACAATTTTGCGGATATGGTAGAGGCCATCCAAGTAGTTCAGGAGAACATGGGAATAGCCGGAACATCTGCGACAGAGGCAGAAAGCACCATCACAGGTTCCATGAACTCACTTAAAGCAGCGTGGGAGAACTTCGTTGCTAATATGACGCTAGGTGAAGATATGCAACCGGCATTGGATGCATTGTTCACAACCTTCATGAATACATTCAACAACATAGTTCCGGCAGCTCTGAACATCATTTCAAAGCTACCTGGAACGATCCTGGATTTCGTTATTCAGGCAGCTCCGACACTGATCGAAGCAGGTATGACAGCAATAGTAGAACTGATTACCGGCCTGTCTAATTCGCTTCCAACACTGATCCCGAAGATGATTGAGGCAGTAGGCTTGATGTTCACTACGTTGGTAAACAATGCACCGAAACTAATTTCAGCTGGCTTACAGTTAGTTGGAGCATTGGTCGGTGGCTTAGTTAAATCAATACCACAGTTCGTTCAAACAGGTTTCGATATGCTGATGGGCTTAGCTAGAGGTATTGGAAACTCCGTTGGTGCCGTAGTACAAAGGGCAAAGGAAGCAGCATCCAAGGTACTGAACTCTGTTAAATCATTCTTCGGCATTCATTCACCATCAAAGGTCTTTGCGGAAATAGGCGAGATGAATATGTTAGGTTTGGCTAATGGTATCGAGGATAATTTGAAGCCTGTAAACGAAGCAATGAAGGACGTTTCTATGGCCGCTACACAGGACTTTAACAGTAGCCTGAATTTGGCTTCAGGTGTAGTCGGATTACACTCCTACGAGGCTGAAAACGGCTCTGCTACGAACTATGGCGGAGTTACTATCAACGTATATGGCGAGGATAAAAGTGTCGCAGAAATTGCTGAAGCAGTAAATGATATCCTTCAGAACAGAATCATGGCTCAAAGGAGAGTATATCAATGATGAATTACTTTACATTTGATGGTGTTGATTCAAGGGATTTCAACACTTTTATTGCTACATCTAATATGTTTGATGCTCCGGAAGAGAATGTCGAAACGATCCATATCCCTTACAAGAACACACCTCTGCATATTTCCGAGAAGACATTTAAACCGTTCATTTTAAAGGCTTTATGTTACATTCCAGATAATATGCAGAACAATATTGATGAGTTGAGGAACTTCCTGAAATCAAGGTTCGCTTCATGCAGATACACAGAGGCTTTAAGACCTGGAGAGTTTCGGATAGCAAGGTTTAAAAGTGCATTTGAGGTCGAGAAATCTGACCGTCAGACAGCAGCATTCGTTCTGACGTTCGAGTGTGCTCCCCAGAGATACATTATTGACAATCCTACGCTCACCCTCAGCCCGACCACCTCGGAAGCGACCTCTTACTCTCTCTCAACTCCTGCTATGCCTTTGCCTTTAACTTTAGAGGGCAATACTACGCAGAAGACTTTGAGCGGTAAGAACTTGCTACCAACGGGAGTAGCAACAGTTACAAACGGGGGAGTTACGGCTACAAGACAGACAGATGGCTCATATCTTTTGAGTGGTACATCTACAAGTGCCAACGCTGATGTTTACATCTTGAGGGGTGAAGCAAATCGCTTTAGTTTGCCAACCGCTTCAGCATACAGAATTATGCAACCGACCACAAGCGGAATACGGTTGTGGTTAGCAATTAAACGAGCCGAAAGTGGAAACACAGTTTATAACAATAGCACGTTCCCTATGAACGATGGTGACCTTGTAATCGGTGTATTCATTCGTGTTGCTACAAGCGGAACGAACACAAACGGCATAAAGGTATACCCACAGATAGAACTAGGTTCTACCTCTACAACCTATGAGCAATATTGTGGCGGTATTCCATCACCTAACCCCGATTACCCTCAAGAGATACATTCGGTGAGTGGGGATAATGAGATAAGAGTGGTAGGGTTCAACCTTTGGGACGAAGTAACGGCAAATGGTTATTATGGTGCAAATGGAGTGTTCGTTGCTAATGCGTCATATATTGCAGGTAAGAACAAAATACCTCTGTTACCAAGTACGCAATATTGTATAACATCGTTAAAAGGAAATCTTGGGCGTATATGCTTCTATAATGCTGATGGAACATTCAATTCAACGATAGTCAACTACGTAGGTGCAACTGTGACAAAATACACATTCACAACAAATGCCGATGTTTATTTTATGGCTTTTGATATAAGAAGTGGTTATGGCACAACATATACAAATGATATCTGTATCAACGTAAGCGACACAGAGAAAAACGGGACATACGAACCATACAAAGCACAAGTATATCCTATAAACCTAGGCTCTATCGAACTAAATGCTCTAGGCACATACAAAGATTACTTCCATAAAGACAATGGGAAGTGGTACTTGCATAAGGCAATAGGGTCGCAAGTTGGAAGCACCGCACCAAATTCATCGGGTACTGCTTCTTCGGGGGCATATCGTTACAATTATGCTACTGTTACAAGGTTTAAAGAGTATACCGAGGCACAAGGTGGAGCTTCAAGCCATTTTACTTACAACATAAATTACAATGCACCAAGCGGTAACTTTTACAACACGGGCGGAAATATCATATTTTTCTGTGATATTGCACCTGCGGATATAGGAGCGTGGGCACAAGAAAATAAGCCGATATTCTATGGCATTTTAGCAACTCCAACCGAAACCGAGATAACTGACACAACCTTGATAAGTCAGTTAAATGCTCTCTCTAAAGCGAAAACATACGATGGTAGCACAACTATCGTGCAAGATGGAACTGACGCACAGTTCAAATTATCAATGCCCGTACCAACAGAGATTTCAAGCGAATACTTCGGTGAGCCGATAATCACAGTAAACGAAGTGGGAACGATAGTATGGAACGATAGTTTAATCAAAGTAAACTCCGCACCCGTAACTATCAACTCACAGACCTTACAATGCTACTACTATTCGGAGAACAAGAACAACGATGTAGAAATCAACGAGTTCCCGAAGTATGAGCAGGGTGAGAACTACATAGGCTCAACGATGGCTCTCACAGTAGTGCCGAATTATTGGAAGTTGTAGAGGTGGTTTTATGATACCGATTTTATTTGATGGAAGAGCCACAGATTTCAGCACCAACGGAATTACACGGCTATCGGACACCATAAGTTGCAAGGTCACCGAGGAACGCAACGGGGTATTTGAGTTAGAGATGGTGATAGCCACGACAACTCCCTACTATGAGGAAATCAAAGAGGGAATGCTGATAGTGGCTAAGCCTAACCATACACAAGACCCTCAGGCTTTCGAGATTTACGAAATCACAAGACCCATAAATCAACGGGTCACGATCAGGGCTCATCATATTTCCTATAGGCTCTCC
>Ga0326513_10003377_pt1 | contig 11602 bp, 25 predicted proteins | sample 2_2465_0518_D_FD_203654 | JGI IMG/M metagenome (GOLD analysis project Ga0326513, IMG submission 203654) | Bovine rumen microbial communities from UC Davis, California, United States - 2_2465_0518 | ecosystem: Host-associated > Mammals > Digestive system > Stomach > Rumen | place: USA... | reverse complement strand
AAATTGGAAACGTCAGCGACCTTCACAGCGCACCGCCCTTCCTTCGCCGCCACATGGCAGAACGCGCACCCTCTCGGACATCCGCGACTGGTCATGCTGACGGCGAAGTTGAACTGCGGGTAGATGCTGTAATCCGGAAACGTCTTTTCCATCTCTGGCGGGAGGCTGTTGTTCTTGCTCCGGTCGAAATGTTCCTTGCCATCCGGTCCGAGGGAGATACAGTAGCCGGTGCCGCCCTTCACCACCCGGTCGGCGTTCATCGGCTCCGGCACGTCTTGGCTGTACGCATCCGAGAATATCTTGCTCATGTAGACGATGTCGTAGTGGAACAGGTCACCCATCCACCATTCAACTTCATCGCCGTGCGCTTTGTGATAGGCGGAGATCCGCATCAGCGCGAGGTTTGGGAAGTTGTGTCCGTCAACGTCGATCAGACCGATCTTCATCTGTTTTTTCTCGCCTTCCAGAACCACGCCATACCCAGATGTACAGCCGTGCCCGCGGCCCAAACGATCGAACACACAATCGGCACTTCCAGGTTGTTCGCCTTGCAGATCAGCATTCCGATAAAGATCGCGATTTCAACCATCTTTCATATCCTCCGTGCCGATATTGCTGAAGCCTATCTCCCCGCGCACCACCGGAGCCATATCCACCACATATCCGCTCACAGCCATGACCAGTTCCTTGGCCAGCCGATTGTCCCCGCAGTCGTTGTAGGTAAGCGTCATATCCGGGATAGCCGTGCTTTTGAACCACTCGGCGTCGTTCTTCGGCGGCCACAGTCTGTTCAGCAGATCAAACGCCGCCCGGAACGCCTTTTTATGCTTGTCGATATAGGCCTGATGCAACGCCATCACCTCGGCATCGCTCATCATTGCCTTTGCGGTCTCCGTCATCTCTTCCTCCATGCGTCCTCATCCATCGCGTTCAGGTCGGCCTCGACGTTCCGCAGTTCTTCCCTCGCCGCCAGCGTCCGGCAGAAGGCTTCGGAAAACTCGTCGCTGTACTTTCTCGGCCTCGTCTGCTCCAGCAGAACATCCACCGCCATCTCCATGGTCAGCGTGTCCAGCTGTGCGTTGTACAGCCTCTTCCGATTTTCTTCCTCTGCCGCCCGGACGGCTTTGCGAAACGCCGTGGCCTTGCGGGTCTTCTCCGCCCTCTCCCGGCTGTCTGACCGGCCGATGTCCAACCCCAACCCGAGCGCCTCGTCCAGCCAGACTGCCGCGTCCTTCAGTTCACAGCCGTTCACGTTGCAGACAAGGTCCAGCACGTCTCCGCCGCTGTGACAGACGAAGCAGTAGTAGCCACGCTCCCCTTCGAACAGCTTCATGTTCCGGTCCTTCCCGCCGTGGATGGGGCAGGCGCACCGCCCGTACCGGTCCGGCTGAAGGCCCAGCGCCCCGGCAGCCTGCACCGCGCTTACAGACTGCCGGATCACCGGGATGGCATCGGCCAGTTTCACTTGTGCCCGCCGACCGTCGCCGTGGACAGGATGGCCTTCAGCACTTCCATCGCCTGCGCGGGCGTGAAGCCCTTCCTGATCAGCGACTCATAGGTGCCCCACACAGCCTCGGCGGCCTCGTCGTTCTTGTGCTTCATCTCGGCCAGCTTCGCGCTTTCGTCATCGCGCCGGTCCCTTTCCTCCTGCACCTTGCGGTCCAGTTCTTCCATCATGTCCCGGAAAAAGTTGTTGTAATCCATCACTTCATGCTCCCTTCGTCCTGTCCCGTCAGGATCTCCGCAATCCTGCGCCCGGTACTCCGCTTGTCACAGTAGAGTACCGGGACGCCGTATCCGATTTCCAGCTTGTAGATCGCGTCCTGCAGCTGCCGCCCTGTCACCTTGCCGTATGGGTTGCGCCATGACGCCACGTCCGCGAGGCTCTTCACCCCGTACTGTTCGCACAGGATCACCAGCCGGATGCCCTGGTCATGTGCCCGGCGAACCTCGTTGTAGAACCGCCGCCGGTCTGGCGAACACAGGTTCATGCAGAGTTCTCCGAAGCCGCCTTTCCGGTCGATGATGAGTCCCGGCTGACCGTCGAGCATGTAGTCCCCGATCTTCAACGCGGTGCGCTCATGCTCGATGCCGTGCCTGTCAAGCCATGCAACAATGCCCCGGATGGCCTGCGGTTTTTCCCTGCTGTCAATCCAGATCTTCACAGCCGCTCACCGTCAGAAGGGCAAGTCCTCGTCCTTGACCTCGGTGAAGTTCTCCTTGGGCGCCTCGGTCGGCTGCGTGGGCTGTCCGGTCTGGCCGTCACCGCGCTTGCCCATGGCGAACTCGAAGTCCCGGACCACAAACTCCACGGTCTGGCGGTCGTTGCCGTCCTTGTCCTTCCACTTCCTCACCTGCGCGGTGGCGTCCGTGATGGTGATGGCGTCGCCCTTGTGGAAGTACTTCTCAATCACCCCGGCGCGTCCAGGGCCGTCCTTCCCGCCCCACACCGTGAAGTCGAAGAAGTCCGTCACCCGGTTGTCCTTGCTGGTGCCAGGACGGTCTACCGCCAGCGAGAAGCCAGCAACGGCCACCCCGCTCTGGGTCTGCCGCATCACAGGGTCCTTGGTCAGCCGTCCGGTAAAAGCACACTTGTTCATTGGTTGTCCTCCTTATTCCGCTCTCAGCGCGTCCGCCACGCTATTGGTCACAGGTACCGTTGCCGGGGTCGTATCCACCTTTAGCGCTGCCGCCAGCCGCTGTGCCGTGCTCTTCGGCTTGCTGTTGCCGCTCACGTCCTCCACCTCTTCGGCAGTTTGGAAGCCCATCAGCGCGTCCGGGCAATGGAGTCTTGCGAAGAATGCCGCCGCCCGGTAGCCCAGCATCTGCTCTGGCATGTTCTTCCACTTCGTGTTGCTGGTCCATCCCTCGGCCCGCGCCATCGCCAGCGTGACCTCGGTGCCCTGTACGATCTCGCCGTCAGAGATGCGGGTGGCCTCAACATAGCAGCCACGGTTGTCGGTTCCCTTGTTCCCGGTGTATACCAGCCGCACATCTGTGAACTTGCCGCACCCCTGGATCATGCTCATGCATGCCTGACCGGACCAGGTGGGTTTGCCCTTCACCACATAGAGGCTTTGCATTACCGTCAGCGGGCTCATGCCCATCCGGGCGGCAACGTCCAGCGCGATGAGGCAGTTTTCCGGCTTGTTCTGGTAGTTCTGAGGCACGATGTCCGTCCGGCTGAAGGCCGACGCCACGCGCACCGCCTGGTCGAAGCGCTCCTTGTCCAGCCAGATGTCCGCCACGCCCGTGTTCGGCACCCTGGTCAGCGCGGTCTGCGTGTCCTGCTCCTGCGGGACGGATACCGCTGTGGTCTCACTCACTCTGTCCATCCTCCTTCTTCTTCAGCCATCCGGGGAGGCTCAGTTCGTTCGGCTGGCCCGTTGCTCCGGTGTAGCCGTACCAGTTGCCGCTCTTCTCACAGGCCGCATAGATGCCGAGCAGTTCCCGCATCACGTCCAGCCCGTAGTTCATGGTGTCCTCCGGCACGGTGATGATGTTCATGCTGTACGGCGCGTCCTTTTCCTGACAGACAAACACGAACATCGGTCTCTCCGTCAGCCCCAGCGTCAGCATCACCGCCTCTGTGTACATCGCCGCCTGCAAGTGATAGCCGTAGCTGTAGGCGTCCCGCATGAAGGCGTCGGTCTTCGCGCTCTTGCAGGTCTTGTAATCCACCACCACAGGCATGTCATCCAGATAGGTCATACAGTCCAGTTTCGCCTTGCACTTCACGCCCGTGTCCGGGTCCGTCCAGAAGAACGGCACCTCATGCCGCCCGGACAGCAGCTTCCGCACGGTCGGGTCGGCGTTGGCCTTGGCCGCCATGTCCTTGATCTGGCTGAACACGTCCATGGTGATGATGGTCTTCCCGGCGTTCTGCTCCAGAAATGCCGTCCATGCCGCCTTGCCGTCCTTCGTCCTGCGGTCGATGCCGTCCGGCGCGATGGCAAACTCATCCGTGAATTTCATCGGCTCCAGCAGTATCTTGTGCGCCGCCTGTCCGAAGACCAGAGCCGGGGAAGGCTCCCCATCGTCCGGGTGTTCCATGTGCCAATGGAATTTTTCCGGGCTGTCCTGAACCAGCCACAGGTCGCTCCGCCGCACACCGTCCGCCGCGTTGTACTCGCGTTCGTTCATTCATTCGTCCCCTCTCGGTTTGGTTTGGTCGGGCCTCCGGGGTGCCCGCACACCCCGGAGGGAAAACGCGGTTTTATGGCTGACCGCAAACCTTTGGTCACGGCGCAGGCTCCCTTCAATGCGTCAGACCATCCCCTAATCTTGACGCACAGAGAGCCACGGGTGGTGAATGGAGGCATCAACTCCGCTTGGCTTATAGCCTGCCGTGACCGGACACCGTGCAGGGAAAAGAGAAAGGAGAAACCCTTCACGGTGGTGTTCTGTCATGCTCCGTATGCTGCTTCACCGTTGCGGTCAATCAGCTCAAGTTCCCGGAAATTGTGCTCTGTGATCCATTTGCACATGGAGTAAACGCTTGCCTCCGGGCAGCCAAGCTCGTCGCCGATCTCTGCGTACCTCTTTCCGGTTTCTCTGAGTTTGTACGCCTTGTACGCCGTCGAGTTCAGCACCTTGCGGCAGTTGATTTCGTCTTGCAGCAAGGCATACTTCTTTGAGCATTCCCCGGAGCACAGGAGCGTCAGATGGGTGTCGGTCTGGTCGTGGCTGTTGTTGTAGAACCAGCCCCACTCCCACGGTCTGCACCGGATGTAGAATTCCTTTCCGCATACCGGGCAGACCCTGCTGCCCAGCGTGAGGGCATCAGTCAGGCTGCCTGCCACTTTATCGCCCCTTCCGCTTGGCGGCGTTCAGCCGCTTTCGCTCGTCCCGGTTGAATGTGTACGACCGCGTGTCGTACATGTTCCTCATTGCTTTGCGCTCCTCGTAGTGCGATTCCAGTTCCGCCCGATAAGCGAGATACCGTTCGCATTTCCCGTGGCATCCTTCGTGCCGGTCCGGGCAGTTGTGACATGGTGCGTTCAATGTCTCACGTCCTGCTCTTGATGTAGCGGTCATACTCATTAGCCAGGAAGAACTTGTCATCCGCCTTGGCCTTGTAGTTGTAGCAGTCCTCCATCACCTTCAGCGCGTCCGCGATGGTCACCGCCGGTCTGGCGATGGACTTGATGTTTGCGTAACAGTTCCACTTGTCCAGCAGCGTGTTCCGGTTCGGGACAACGTCGTAGGCGTACACCGCCGCCGTGGTCAGACAGTCCTTCCGACCCGTCGCCTTGAATGCGGCGAGGAACTGCTCCGCGTAGGTCAGCTTCTTGTCGGCCTGTTCGAAGGTCTCGGCGGGAAGGTCGAAGGTCCCTTCCTTCACGGTCACGTTGAAGCTGACGCCGCTCCGGATGTTGGTCCCGCCGTTGGAGTGTCCCTTGCCGCACAGCGCGAAGGCAATGGTGGTGATGGCGATGTTCCGGTGCTTCTCCTTCAGTTCCTTCAGCCGCTGGTAAGCCACGTTGCCCTGCGAACAGTACATCTCGATGTAGTCATCCAGCCGCCACGCCGTCGTTGCCGCGTTCAGCACCGCACAGTCCTTTGAGGTGAGGCCTGGAACGATCACATAGTTCACCGGCAGCCCTTTCTCACTGAAGACTTCCAGCCGTCCCTGTCCGTCCACGACCTCCATCTTTTCGTTGACGGTGATGACGGTGAACACCTGTCCGTTTGCCTCAACGGAGCGCCTGATCTTGGCCTTCCGTAACTCCGTCACGTCCCGGTTGCCGACCAGTTTCTGGAACCGCCCGTAATCGTAGGTAGTGAAGACGATGCCGACATACTCATCAGCTGCGTTCACCTTGTAATACTTTGCCATGGTTACTCCACCTCCGGCGGGGTGTAATCCATGACATCATCCGGCACGGGGAAGTCAGTCCTCATCAGCCGCGCCGTGATGTAGTGGATGCTCTGAGGCTTCACACCCCAGACCTTGACCACGTCTTCCTCGTGCGCCTCGAAGTCCGGAACAGCCACGGTCGCGAACGTCTCACCACCGGCCGCGTTCTGACAGGCAACCAGATCGCCGACCCCCAGGTACTCCCTCTTGAACAGCCGAGCCACGCGCTTCCGGCTGTCAGTCCCTTTGCCGTTCTCATAGCACGGAATCACGACCGCAAAGATCTCACTCATTTTCTTTCCTCCATTTGTTGTACTTGTCGCGAACATCATCATCGCTGCTCCAGTCCTCAAGCAGCTTCCGGACAAACTCCTGCGGCAGACCGCTGTAGATCACCTTGGCCACTTCCTCGGTCAGGTCACCTTCGCACAGCCCGAAGGCCGCAATCATTACGTCCGCCACCCGGTCGGTTTCCCACGCGAAGGCATCGAAGTCTTCCGCCGTCGCGTTGTCCGAAGGAACCTGAGCATTCATCCGTTCCCATTCAACGGCCCCGACCGTCACCATCGGGTTCTCAATCTCATTCATTCCAGTATTCCTCTTTCATGAATCTGTTCAGTTCTTTCGCATACTCGTCAGCGTTATCGAAATCCCACGGAACCGGGCGTTCCTGCCACGGCTGAACCGGTCTCAGGCCAGCCCCAGCAGGATCATCCACATGGGCAAGGTCAGCACCATTGCCCCGGCCAGCATCTCGGCCAGCCATCCGAGCCATCCCCAGTCCTCCTTGAACTTTTCCCACTTCGTCATGCATATCCGTCTCCTTTTCTCTTGCGCAATCCGCGCAGACATGATATGATGTACACGTCCTTTATCCCGGACACTCAAGCCGTTGCCCTGCCGTCACGGGGCATCGGCCCTTTTTGTTTCTGCCTCCGCTCTGCCCGTCTGCGTGAACCGGCCGTCAATCCAGTTCAGAAAGCCCTCGCGGGGAATCTTGGTCCGATTGCCGGACCGGAAGAAGGGGAACGGCAGCGTCCCGTCCTTCGCCCCCAGGCTGATTGCATACGGGTGGCATCCGAGAACCTCGGCCACGTCAGCAGGACGGAGGCACGTTACATCGCTTGTCCTCATCTCTTCCAGCGTCACGGCACCTCACTTCCTTCCACCGGCAGCCGTCGCAGGCGCCGTTGTGTTCCTGCTTGTAGTCGCCGCACCTGTAGCACAGCTCGTTCACGCAGTCCTTCAGTTCCTTGGCATGTTCGCGGAGCATCTGCCTCAGGGCCTCCATGTACGCCTTGGTGTAGGTCTCCGCCTTAACCGTCGTTGCCGTCGTTGCCGTCGTCCTCACCCCCGTTCTCCTGGTACCGAATCTTTAGATGCTCCAGCGCGTACCGGATGGCCCCGTGCAGCAGGTCGCACAGCCGGACGTTGGCGTCCTCGCAGACCTTTGCCAGATCCACATAGTCCTGCGCCCGTACCCGCACCATCATGCCGTTCCGGTTCGGCTGCTTGTACTTCGGCTTCTTCGCCGTCACGATGAAGTCGCTCATGTCGGTCACCTTCGCGTTGTACATTACCTTCGGTTGTACCACGATTCGTGTTAGTCTGTCTCAAAAAAAATGGTCTCAACCGCCACCCCGTAGTACTTGGCCAGCGCAATCTTGATCTCGTCGCGCGGGATTCGCTCCCCACTCTCGTACATCGCAATCGCGCTCACGCTTGTACCAACGGCCTCTGCAACCTCCGCCATCGTCTTCGTCCCTCGAAGCGCCCGGAGTTTGCGTCCGATGTTGGCCTTGTCCATTGCATCACCTCCCAACGGTCTACAGCTTATCACGATTCGTGTTATCTGTCAATAGGGTGTTTTCACTTTTTGCGAAAATCTTTTACGAAACGTGTTTTTGCCTCTTGATTTTTTCACGTTCCGTGATATACTCAAGGCGAGGTGATTCTCGTGGGTAATAAGGAAGATTTAGGAATCAAGATCCGCACGATGCGTCAGGCGCGTGGCTTGACCCAGACACAGCTTGCCGAACTAATCGGCCAGTCTCAGTCCAGCATAACCATGTATGAGACCGGCAGACGTGAGCCGGAACTCGACGTGATCGAGGCAATGGCTGATGTGTTTAATGTGCCACTAACCGCGCTAATGAGCAAGACCATTTCCGTTGACGATTACGATTTCCTTGAGGCTCTTCACCAGGACCCGCGCCTTGGCATGCTGTTTGACAGGCAGCGCAGGATGTCCAGCGAAGACATTGACTTCATGCTTCAGATGGCCGAACGGATCACAAAGGAGCGCGATAATAAGTAATGGATGAGTATGGAGAATGCACTGTCCGGATGGAAAACATGCCTCCACATATCAAAGGCTTTTGCTATCACGACGATGACGGCAATCCCTACATGATTCTCAACGCACGTCACACCCGCGAAACGAATGCCGGATCGTACTTGCATGAACTGAACCACATTGAACGCGGTGACATGTACAACCAAAGGTATCGCGAATACAAATGAGGTGTCGCCATGCTGTGTCCAAAGTGCCGCAAAGAATCGCAGGATGACGCGGCGTTCTGCCCGTGGTGCGGGAAAAAGCTGACTGCAACAGCAACAAAGAAGAAAAGAACCAGGCGTCCCAACGGCACCGGGTCTGTTCAACCCCGCAGGAATGCATGGGAGGCAAGAGTGGTAGATCATTACAAAGAAGTCGTAGTTGATGATAAAGTAAAGCTTCTTCCCGTTTGGAAAACTAAGGGTGGCTTCAAGTCTAAGCGAGATGCCATCAATTATTTGCCAACATTGCTGGCGGAAACACCAAACGCCGACAAGAAAGCCCCGGATTTGCTGTCCTACTGGAAAACATTCGACGCGAATGAATTGCCGAATCTATCTGTCAGTAAGCAAGTCGCTTATCGTGGAGCGTGGAAAAAGCTGGAACCGCACATCGGATACTACACTGTTGATAAAATAAGCGTTACTCTTTTGCGTGAAGCTGTTGAAAAAGTGACTACAAGTTATTATACTGCCCGGGATTGCAAGGTAGTGCTGTCTCACCTTTTCAAACTGATAGGAGCGGACGGATGGGCGGCTAAAGACATCCCATCCTTTATCGTGCTGCCAAAGCTGGAAGAAAAAGAGCGCGAGGTTTTTACAGAGAAGGAGCAAACCGCTTTATGGAAACTGTATGAATCCGGCGACATGAATGCCGCCATTCCTTTACTCATGATCTATACCGGTATGATGCCAGGTGAAATGCAAGCGCTGAAAGTTGAACACATAGACATTAACAAGCGTCAGATCATCGGTGTCGGCATGAAGACCAAGGTCCGCAAGGAATCACCCGTCTTCCTGCCGGTTGACATTGTGCCCGTTGTGGAGGATTTGATTAAGACAGCCCGACCGGATGGTTTCATCTTTACACGCAGAGAGAAAATCTGGTATGAACAATACTATTCGGCACTCCAAAAGGCCGGATGTAGAAGACTGGAACCGTACTGTTGCCGACACTCTACTGCAACCAGACTTGCCATCACTGAAGGCGTCGCCCCACAAACCGTAAAAAGGGTCATGCGCTGGTCAACAACCAAGATGCTTGATCGTTACGCTCATCCCGATACTGATGAAGTTTTTGCCGTCGTCGATATGATGAAAAAGCCTTCCGACTAAGCAATTTCTATTTACAACCTATTTACAACCACATCAACGTCATCCCGCATAATCTCTCATCTCATAATGCCCCTGCTAAGGGAGTAGTGGCTTTACCGCCAGCCCGGGTTCAAATCCCGGCTTCTCCGCACAAACCCTTGTAAACGCAGCGTTTACAGGGGTTTTTCTTTGTCTGATCCGATCCCAAAATTACCGCAGAATATGACTGAATTCCGCTGTATTTACAACCGCGTTTACAACCGAAAAACCTTCCCGAAGTGATCCGGGAAGGCCAGCGTGTGCGAGAATCATAGCACAATTATTTCCACATTTCAACCATCACCATTATTTTCGTCATCCTCACCCTCAACTCCGTCAAACCCAGGCATAATGACGGTATTGCCCCCGGCATGAGCGGCATCGGCCCATCCTTCCCCGATGATGTACGCCACGATAGAACCCGCCGTCAGCACGATGCCGCCGATCTGCTCGACAATGGTCTTGTCCACGCCGAACAGCAGGAGCAGGCCCGACACCAGCCCGACAATCGCCAGCCACAGCTTGCGGGATGAGAATTTCGCTTTCCAGTCAATCATGGTGAAGTCTCCTTTCACTTGTCAATCAGGTAGTCAGTAATCTCCGCCTGTGATGCCTTCAGCTTGTCGCTTGAATTGCCGTTGATCTCATGGCTCAACAGCGCCAGAATGCCCCGGCACAGCACCTTGTTGCCCTTGTCGATGGCCTCGATCTGCGCCCCGTGCCCGGCCAGCTTGCGGGTGTGATCCTCGATGAGCAGCTTGTCGTTGGCCAGTTTCCGGTCGATATCCTCAAACCTGGGCTTGAGACTGTTCATCACCTTGTTGCTGATGTCTTCCGCCAGCTCTTCAGATGGTGTGTTGGCGACGGCCTGACGCTCTTTGCGCTTGCGGAACACTTCCGCCACCTTGTCCACCAACAGGATCAGCGCACCGATGCCCACCAGTCCGATGACGGTGTACCACAGGATGTCCGGGGTCAGCCCCTCGACTGCGGGAAGTGTCTGCATTTTAGCCCACCCCCACGATTGTCTTCAAAAACTTCAGGTCTTCCTCCATGTGGTCGCGCATCTCGCAGAGGCGGTTATATTCCCCCGTGGACAGCGTCCTGACATAGGCGGTAGATTCCTCACCCGGAACGGCGGAGGGGGCTTCTGGCGCATTCTGGGCGGTCTGAGATGTGCTCAGGAATTTGCTCATCATATAGCCCCCGGTTCCGATGGCTCTCCAGCCGTTGACATCGTCCCCGGCCTCCACCGCTGTGCCGACCTTCAGCTTGGCAATGGTCTCAGAGGACGTGGACGGCTGTTTTCTCACCCGCACCGGGTTGCCATCCGGGGCGGTCACATACATGGTCTGCATTGGCGTATCCCCTTTCTTGTATTCCACCGCGTTCAGCCGCCCAACACAGCCCCACGCGGAGATTTTTGTGCGGGTGAATCCCGCTTTGGTTCCCTGTGCGTTCAGTACATACTTCCCGGTCTCATCCACCAGCCCGATGTGATAGTAGTCGTTCAGGTCTCCGTTATAGGCCGCGCCGCCCTTCTGGTACTTCGCCGGGAGGTCATAGCCGCTCTGCCCGGGCTTTTTCAGTTTGAACGCCGCCATACCGGGGATGGCCTCGGAGATGGGCTGTAGTCCTTCGACATAGCCTCTGGCGATGGCGTTGGAGCCGTGGGCGATCTTTTTGCCGAACTGACGATACGCCCAGACATATGCCCCAGAGCAATCCACTTCGCCCTCCTTGGCAGACCCCCAGACATACGGCCACCGCTCTTTGTACATCCGCTCAAAGAGGGCGATGAGTCGCGCCGCTGGAATCAGGGTCATTCGTCATCCTCCTCCTCAAACGATTCCTCCCGTGTCCCGTCATCGGGCGGGTGATGTTGGTGATACAGCACCTCCATCTGTCCCGCTACAATGGCGATAATCAGGATCACGGCCACCATCCCCCCGATGAGGATCAGCGCCGCCCCGGTCATGTCACTCGCCCTCCACAGGCTCGGAAACCTCGGGCGTGACGGTCTCCCGCTGCCAGAACTTGCGCTCCAGCACG
>Ga0326513_10003375_pt1 | contig 11603 bp, 7 predicted proteins | sample 2_2465_0518_D_FD_203654 | JGI IMG/M metagenome (GOLD analysis project Ga0326513, IMG submission 203654) | Bovine rumen microbial communities from UC Davis, California, United States - 2_2465_0518 | ecosystem: Host-associated > Mammals > Digestive system > Stomach > Rumen | place: USA: California... | reverse complement strand
GCAGGAGCTCGACTACGCCTTTGAGGACCACCCCGTGAAGGTGGTCTTTGCCACCCTGCTGATGTGTGTGCGTGGAACGGCCAGGCTGCGGCTCAACCTGCGGGAGTATGAGATACAACGCAATGACTTGCTGGTCGTACTGCCCAATACCATCATCGACAAGGCGTACTTCTCAGCCGACTACAAGGGCGCCACCATCTACGTCATGGACAACGACCTGCATCATCCGTCGTTTGGCAATATCGCCTTCCAGTTTCAGAACGAGCTGAGCTCTGCTCCCTGGCTCATCCACTGTCCCCAACAGGAATTCGACGACCTGCTGGCCATCTATACCCTCTGTCGCAGTGTCATTGGCAACGACCACCTCGCCTATCGCAGCGAGATACTGTCTGACTATAAGCATGTCATGGCAAGCTACGTCCTCAGCCTCATGCAGCACAGGCCACAACCCCGACAAACCCTCTCGCGGCAGCAGCAGCTGTTGAGGGTCTTTCAGGACCTCGTACGCCGTCACTACACCGAGCACAGGGACGTCACCTACTATGCCGACAAGATGTGTATCACGCCCAAATATCTCTCTATCGTGGTGGGGCAGGCCAGCGGACGACGACCCCTTGACTGGATACGTGACCTGGTGATCCTCGATGCCAAGGCCATGCTCCTCAGCGGTGACTATACCGTGAGCCAGATTAGCCAGCACCTACACTTCGCCAATCCCTCCTTCTTCGGCAAATACTTCAAGGAGGCCGTCGGATGCTCTCCCGGGCAATATGCCGCGGGCTGAGGATCGTCGCCTCCTCATGGCAGCTCATGGCGACCCGCTGACAACTCGCGTGGGGCCTTGCCGGGGAGCAGCAGCGTGGCGGTAGTCCCCTCGGGGATGACGAACGCGTATGCGACGGTGCCGTCGGACTTCACCGTCCAACGGCTCTCTATCCGACCGTAGGGCGTGTCGAGATGGCCTTTGGCATACGTCATCTGTCCCGTCGGGTCGGCTTCTGGTCGCAGGAAGAAGTGACGGTAGCCAGGCTGACGCTCATCGCGCTCTATGCCTAAACAGCGGTTGACCAGCCATTGGCCTACGGCTCCGAACGAATAGTGGTTGAACGAGTTCATTGCGTTGTTGCCGCCGAAGCCTGCCGTATGGGTGTAGGAGTTGAGCCGCTCCCAGATGGTGGTGGCGCCCTGCGTCACAGGGTAGAGCCATGAGGGATAGTCCTGTTGCTGCAACAGGCGGTAGGCCACGTCGCTCCTCTGGTTGTCGGAGAGCACCCTGCTGATCCAGGCGGTGGTGATGAAGCCGGTCATCAGCGAGTAAGGAGGGCATCTCACTCCCTGGTCAGTGACGTTCTCCCGTTGGATGGTGGCCACCAGCCGCTCTGTCATCTTCCGTCGTAGGTCGCCCTCCACGATATGGAAGGCTAAAGGCAGCACGTAGGAGCCCTGCGTGTCTATCGCCTGTCCCTTGCGCTCTGCGTATGCCGCCGAGACGATGGTCGTTCCCGTTGCCTTGTCCACATAGTTGTCGATGAAGAACAACTTCCTCTCCGCAAGCCTTTTAGCATACCTCTCCGCATCATCGTACTTCCCAAGTAGCAGTGCCGTCTGCCGCATGATGTCGAGGTCGTAGATGTAATAGGCCTCGAAGAGCAGTGTCTTGTCGTTTCTGCTGTCCTCGAGTCCGAGCCAGTCGCCAAGGTCGCCCCATTGCCGCTCCTGCACGAGGAGACCCGTCTCCCTGTCGAAGTAATGAGCGTCCACATAGTGGATATAGGCTCTCATGGCGTCGTAGTGCTCGGCCAGTAGCTGCCTGTCGGCGTACTGCAGCCAGCACTCCCATGGCACGGTAATGCCTGCACTGCCCCAGAGCAGTCCGCCGAAGCCTCCGCCGATGGGGGCTATGTCGGGCATGCGTCCTTCGGCGGTCTGCACGTCGCGCATGGCTTGCAGGTGCTTGCGCAGGAAACTATCCACCTGGGCCATCATCACTGCCGTCCGTGAAAACACGCTGATGTCGCCGCTCCAGCCCATCCGCTCATTGCGTTGAGGACAGTCGGTGGGCATGCTGATGAAGTTGGAGAGCATCGACCATTGGATGTTTTTCCACAGACGGTTGACGAGGGGGTTGCTACACTCGAAGTCGGCAGTGAACTGCTGGATGCTACTCAGCACAAGGCCTTTGACGGCGTCGAGTGGCAGGGGATGGTCGATGCCTGTGATTTCCACATAGCGGTAGCCGTGAAGGGTCTGCTCAGGGATGAACTCCTCGCTGGTGTCTCCGTGGGCGATATAGATGTCCTGGGCCATGGCTGCACGGATGTTCTCGAGCATCATGGTGCCTGCCTTGCCGCTGTAGGCAGGCAAGTCGGGATAGAGCACCTCGGCGTAGCGGAAGGTCAGCCGTTGTCCCTTGTGCAATCCCGTGAGGGTGATCTTAGGAATGCCGGCCATGTTCTGTCCCATGTCGTAGATATAGACGTGGGGACGTACCTCGTTGACGCCCTGGGCGGTGAGCGTCGTAAAGAGACCAACGCTGGTGGTGGAGGGCAGAAGCTGGAAGAAAGAATAGTCATCGACCTTGGGTGTGGTGCCTCCGCCCTCCGTGGGCAAATGCCCCTCCAGCGTCATCTCCTTGGCTCCCTGCCAGCTGTCAACGCCTGCGGTATTGTCATAGACTTCGCCTTGGAACATGCTGGCGTATTGTACCTTCGAATTGGAACATACCTGCCATTGGCCGGGCTGGGTGGTGATGACGGTGGAGTCGCCATCGGCATACCTGATGAGCAGACGGCCGATGAAGGCCAGTTGGTCACCGAAATAGTTCCAGTTGCCTCCCGAGTAGGTCATGCCACCTGCCCACCAGCCCTCTGCCAGGCTGACGTCGAGCGTATTGGACGACTGTAGCAGAGGGGTGACGTCATAGGTCTGATAATAGTGTGTCTTGTTGTATTGTGAGATGCCGGGAGCGTAGTACTCGTTGCCTACTCGCTGGCCGTTGATGGAAGCGTGGTAGATACCTCGGGCCGTAGCCGTCAGCGTGGCCTGGCTGACACGCTTGTCCTTGATGGCGAAGTGGCGTCGCAACAGCGGCATGGAGCCTCGGCGGGGTGTCGTCAGCATCCTCACGGGCTTGTTGGCCATGCCAATAGGTACGGGGGTGGCCTCTTCGTAGAGCACATGGCAGGGCGAACGGTAGTTGCGTACCGTCGTCCTCCAGAGCGTCGCCCTTTGTCCTGCCTCCATCTCGTAGCCGATGTCAGCCAGTTGCGGGAAGCAGATGTAGTCGCCCCCTGTTCCCATCGGATTCAGTTCCACTCGGCCCAGTTCGTTTCCGTCGAAGGACAAGGTGGCTGTCCCTAAGCAGCAGGCAACGGCTATCTCATGCGTGGCATAGATGTCGGCCATCTCGCACCCAAAGTTGGCCAAGAGCTCTTCTGCGGAGGATGCGGGGGCGCCTCGCCTCCTGTCTTTTGCGGTATAGTTGATACGCCACACTGAGAGGAAATGCTTGTCGGCCGACAGTTGGACCTTGATGTAGGATTCATCCTGACCGTTTTCCACGTCGAGGATATTCATGTTGCGGTCCATCAGTCGTGGATCGTTGCCACCGAAGAGCACGGCGGCGGTCGTAGAATGGCTGTCCTGGTCGAGTTGTATGCTCCAACAGATTCTGAACTGAGGAAGATAAGGTGCATAGACCGTGGGGACATCCGTCCCAATCCATTTGGCATCCCCCCATTGCGCATAGGATAGGAGTGGAATCCAAGCCAGCAGTAGTAGGTTGAGTAGTTTCATTTATTGATAGACTTTGCTGCTTCGAATACTGCCATCCCCTAATATCTCGGTCTTGATATAAAGGCCGTGCCGAGGGCTGACGATCCTGTGTCCATGCAAATCGTACCATTGAGTGGAACAAACACGCTGGTCGGTGGCACCCGTTGGCTGGCCGATGGAGGTGACAGATGACGTGCCTGCGGCTGCCTTGTTGGCATTGAGGATGACGCCCGTCGGCTTGTCAAACAGGAGGGCTACTACCCGCAGGTTGTTTTTGTCCTGAACAACGGGCTGCCCGCTGGTATTCCTGATCTCGCGTAAATCAAAGCTGTAGTCGCAAGTCTGAGCGACGTCGGCGACGATGGGCGATTGGAGAGAGTTCTCGATGCCTGACATGCTGGAACGGGCCAGATAGACAAAGTTGTAGGTGAGGCCGCTCACATAGTTGCCGCCTTTGGTGAAAAGGTCCATGGACGAGGGCCATCCAGTTTCTCCGCTGTAGTAGTTGGCTTGCTTCCAGTTGCTGGAGGTTCCTGTCAAACCGTCGCTTAGCAGTATGAACCCCACTTCGTAGGGACAGTCGTCACGGTCGAGCGGGAAAGTGATGCGAGCTGTGGCTGTGAGGATGCTGTCTTCTGTCCATACCGATGACACTTCGACCTCGGCAGGGGCCACCACATTGCAGGCCCGGCTCCACAGGTCTTCGATGCCAAAAGTCTTTCCTCCTGCATTGCCACTGAAGGCATCCGTAGATAGCTGACGGTCGAGGAAGGCGGAGGGGAAGCCTGATATGTTGCTGGGATATTGGGCAGACGACATCACTTCCATGGGGTCTTTGTTATGATAGGAAATGCCGATGAAATCGTCGGGATGTAGGCGATTCATTTCTTCCAGCCCGACGAAGCCTCGCGGACAGTAGCCACACCATGTGCCAGTGTATTCCTCCAGCACAGCACGGTGAACGGGGAGCGTGTGATAGAGATTGGCCAAGCCTTGGCCTTGGGGGGAAAGGTCTTCATTCTGAAAGCCATCGACGCTGGTAATGGTCACCACGACGGGGTAGGCACCCTTCTCTGCCACAGCCGGCAGTTGCACCTCAAACGTAGTGGAGCGTCCGAAGATACCAGGCAGGCGCTTGCTTCCAAGGTCTTGATGGACACTGCCCGACAGTCCTGCTATTTCGTAGGTATAGTCGAGCGAGGCGACTCCCTGTGTGCCGTGGTTGATGATCTCGATGATGGTGCTCGTCGGTTGGCCGGTACGGCCTTTGTACTCTTCCACGTAGCTGACGCCAACGGCATGCTCACGGATGCCTTCGCCTTCAAGCACCACTTGCAGGGCAGCATCGGTGTAGGTGTCGGCCAGATCGTGCCAAGCCGTGCGGTAGATATCACTGGTATGGAGAAACAGGCCTCCTTGCGAAATGTGCCCCGTCACTACCAATGGCCTCTGGGGGCTGTTGCCCTTTGCCACTTTGAATGAATAGCCTACATAGAGGCCGTCTTCCGTGATGGTATAGGGGGTGGCAAAGTCAACCTGCGTATAGCCCTTGGACGCTTCGAAAGGCTGCACGGCAATGTCGGGCTCCTGCATGCGCTGGCTCTTGATGGAAGGGAGCTGGAGGGACAGCCATGCTTTCGCATCGGAAAGGTCGTTGCTGGATGGGAAGACGATACGCAGGGCCTTTACTTTCAAGCCCACTAAGGCACGGTCGGTCAGATGCATGGCCACATCGTAGGTCTCAGCCTTTGCACTGCCAGTTCCTATCACAAAGGCACTGTCACCGCGGCTGTAGACAATTTCGTTTGCAGCAGCCTGCAGGTTTGGCGTGCTGCAAAAGAGCAGCACGCCGATAAGCAGAGCCATGAGGATATGATGTTGTGTAGCCTTCATGATGATTTCGTGTTATTTATTGATGACTTTGATATTCTGAAGGGTGCCATCGGAAAGGGTCACGCTCTTGATGATGAGACCTTTGGCATCTGCGTTGACACGTCGGCCTGTGGCATCGTAATAGCTCACGGCCTTGACGTCGGTTGATGTCTGTGCAGGGGCTATGCCGACAGTCTCATCATTCCATGGCTCGGTGACGATTTGGCTGGTGGCCAGGTCGAAGTACACGATGTTGGAGCGACGCTCCACACCAGCACCTCGATAGATGCTCTGGATACCCACGTTCTTTGCCGGCTCAAAGTAGATGGTGAAGAATGACAAGTAGATGTCATAGTTGGCATCATACCAGCCGAAGGGAATCTCCGTCATTTCCTCCGTCAACCCTTCATAGTCGTCTGGGGAGAAGATGAAGGGCTCGTCGTCAATATAGGCTTGCCACGAAAGCTTCTCAGGCACGATATAGTTTCCGTCCTTATCGGTAGCCACTATATTAAATTGTAATGCGTTATATCCCCATTCGGAGAGCGTGGAACGGTAGTTCGTGATGACAGGATCGGCAGGTATTGCGGGAACCTCTTGGAAGAAATAGAACTTAGGAGCCAGCAGGACGGTATAATATAAGCGGGCAGTGTTCTTTCCTACGTTGATGACAAAGGCTTCGTCGGTGCTGAAAGAGCGAGTGGAAGCATCATAGTCAAACACCAGTTCGTCAAGCAGGCTGGCAGTGGTGACCTCCTGATCTGTAGCTTCATCATAGTAGGTATAATAATGCTCGCCGACGAAGAACAGATGATAGGTATTGTAATAGACGCCTACATACTGGCCACTCTTGAAGGTCAGTTTGTCGCCTTCGATGGTTCCCTTGATATAGACACCTTCAGCAAAGACGTTTAGGTAAACCTCATTTCCGACAAAGGCCACCTCCACTTGCTCAGCAGCCTGATTACCCCTACTGTTGATGTAGCTTACCGTGATGTTCTCCAGCACAGCTCCTTCTGGCAGCTTTACGAGCTCATCGGTCAACGGCTGGAAAAGTATGTTCCAGTTGGCAGCCCCTTCCCAGGTGAAAGTCTCCCCGTCGAGAGTATAGACGGCACCAATGGCGTAGCCTCCGTCTGCCCATGGATCTACGTTTTCTTCTACGCTGCGAAGCTCTCCATCCTTGTATATAAGTTTGATGTCGGTGTCGCCCTCAGCTTCAACAAAACGTCCTTCTCCAGCTTCTTCGTCGGTCCATTCCCACACGACCTTGGTGATATAATAGTCGTAAACGCCCGTACTGCCTTCGCGCTGGTCAATAAGTTGCCGATGGATCACAATGGTGTCGCCCTCGGCCCGTTCGGCTTTTACCCAACTCTCGGCAGCGAGATAGGTAGGCAGGTTGTAGATGTATATGTTTCCGTCTTCGCCTTCAACAAGTTTGGCCATTCCACCGTCAGAACTGACGTCCATGATGCCGTACAGCCAATTGCGGCCGTAAGCCCCATAACTGGCTACAAAGTTATCGATAAGCTGGCCAGCCGGTTGCTCCCTGATAATTGTCGAGGGGTCTGCGGTACGCAAGCTTTTCGCGGCGGCAGGGCGATCGTTTGTCAACTGGGTCATGTTGCGTGTCACTTGCTGGGGGTTGAAAGCCGAAATGGGCTGTAACTCACTTTGGGCTGAAACGCTAAAGACTACAGCAAGAGCTGTAATTAGTGATAGAGTATATTTTTTCATAAGCCTTTTTCTGTGTTGTTAAACAATGATAAATTAGAGTAAAATTTTTTTGAATGGCAAAATTACCATTATGTTATAAAATACATTTACTATCTCTAAAAAAATTTATACTATTTAACAAAAAAACAAAATAAAGCAACATATTTGAAACTCATTCTCTTGTCACCAAGATAATATATAAAGAATTAACCCAGTTCGTCGCAAAATACTACACCATGATGAGCGAGGCTGATTTCTTCCGGCTGAGGACTGCTGACACCACCAACGAGTGCCACGATGTAAGTAACGTGATTTTGATGTGGAGTAAATTATTGTTGCAACAGCCATTGGGCAAAGAATTGATCATAGAGCGTATAGGTGCCCATGTCATGGGTAATGAAGTCCTTTTCCAAAAGACCTTTAATGGCCCCTTGCACCATGCTGGCAGTAAGATGATAGCGCTGGAGGAACGGACGAGAAGTCAGATTGGTGGCCTTGCCCTCCTTGCAGATAGCCATCAGAACTTCTTTTTGCTTTGGAGGTAATTGGAAAAGCAAGGCTTTGTAAGCAAAGCTCTGCTGGGTGATAATCTGCTGAATAGCGGGCTCTATCATCTCCTCTGTACACGATGCATTAGGCTCTGTCAATGTAAACAATGCGTTCAGCACGGACTGTACATACCAGGTAACTCCTTCATATCGCAGATAGATGGCAACAATGGCCTTTCGGCTTATCTCCTTATGGTATTCTCTGAACAATCCCTGCGCAAACTCTACATACTTCTCGCAGTCAATAGGCTCGATAGACATCAGGCTTGTACTTTGATAGAAGGGACGGGATGGAGAGACGAATATCTCAGTCATCATGTGACGTTGCGAACCTGAATAGATAAACCACGTATTCCGACACTTCTGAATTCTTGTGCGCAATATTGCTTCCACTTTATTGTCTGGATAATCAGCAATGACCTGAAACTCGTCGATAGCCACAATACAGGGCTTGTCGGCATGTTCCAAATAGGCAAAGATCTCGTCGAGCGTAAACTCCGGCACTTTGATGTCGCCGACGCCAAATCCCCACTCAGGATTGCCGTTGATATCAAATGAAATGTTGCTACGCAGTGAGCCTAATGTGCTTAAAAACTTCTCCCAAGCCTTGCGCCCCCTTGATTTCAGCACGCCAAGGACAGCCTTACCCAATTCATAGACAAACTCTTGCAGATTCTTCGTGGCATAGATATCAACGATAAAAGTATAATAATTGTCTTTGATGGCTTCTTGTCCGAAACTGTGATATATCAGTCCTGTCTTTCCAAGACGGCGAGGCGAAACAAGGGCCACATTGTTACCATTAGTCACTTGCCTTGTTAGCAGTTTTGTCTCTTCCACACGGTCACAGAAATATTGCGGAGAGACGTATCCGTTGGTAATGAAAGGATTGGGAACCATCATAATGCTTTTTTGTAAAGGGGTAAATAATTCAACTTTCGGAAGTAAAACAGGGAGTTAAGTGGGAGTTAAGTGGGAGTTAAGTGGGAGTTAAAGTGGGAGTTAAAGTGGGAGTTAAAGTGGGAGTTATACAAGGACAATACCAGGTTGGCGGGCAGCATCCATAGCTATTGTCCAGCCAGCGTCGCTGGCTTATCTTCCTGCGCGAAGCGCATATCTTCCTATATAACTTCATTTTATAACTCCCAAAACTTAAATAAATAACTTTATGCAAAGATAATTATAATCTTATTATAAAGCAAACCTTCCTATGCTGCTTTAACATTATTTGTCTTCTTTCTAACTCGTAGTAACTTTCCTTCAATATAGTAAGAATAAACAATACTACAAACTAACACTGCCCGAACACCTCGCTGGGGAGATGTTCGGGCAGTATTCTAAGTGAGCGTTCCAAACAATCATAAGTCTGCGTACTCTGAGCAGTCGAAGCAGGGACAATCTTTCTTTACATTAGGCAAATCGCGGTGACCCACGATTTTTGCCTGTGGATGTTTGGCCTTCAGCTTCTTCAGCAATGCCAGCAGAGACGCCTTCTGCTTGGCTGTCCGTGTGTCTGCAACATTCCCATGCTCGTCGTAGCCTCCTTCGTAGCACACACCCAAGGAATGACTGTTGTAGCCTTTGGCGTGGGAGTCAATCATAGACGGAACCAGACATCTCCTTTCGAAGCTTAAATTAGTAATAGCCGTCTTCTTCGAAGTCCTCGTCAAACTCATCATCGTCGAATCGTTCTTCATGTTTTCTTCTGGAATCATAATGGTTGGTATCGCCACCCATGTCTATTTCAGAGGTGACACACAGGCATTCCTTATCTTCCAGACATATACACTCGATGCTGGGTGCAAGATATTTCCTCTTCATGGCGCCCTCTACTTTAAGACAACTTTCTTCACTCTTCCGTCGGCATATCTGACGATACAGATGCCTGAAGCCTGCGACGGGTTGACCTTCTCACCCCTGAGGTTGTAGTATTCCGCAGGCTCCGTACTCACGCTCAGGTGAGCGACACCCGTCACCTCTTCGCCTTCTTCACCCATCACCCGCACGGCTATGTGCCTTGAAGGAGCGGTATAGTTGTCTGTGCGGCTCTCTGGCTTCAAGTACCAGCGGTAGGTTCTGAGGGACACATCCGACGAGGACGGATGGCTCAGTACGCCGCCAGCCAGTGCATAGTAGCCGTTGCCGTACATCTCCGTACCACTGACACCTGTGTAAGTGCCCGTAAAGGTATACTTGGTGCGCACCGAAGAGCAGTCGATGGAGTTCGAGGCAGTAGGATAAAGCGATGTGTTGCTCGCTGTGATGGTCTTCGTTCCCGTCTGCTTCGCACGAATCAGGTAGGGCATATTAGGCAGCGTGCTGCCCGATTTCACGTAGAGCACTTCCAGCGTAGTCCTGTCCACCATGCCATCCTCATCATCGTCATACTCATGGAAGTTGTTGATTTCGGCCACGTCGAAGTCATCCTTCCATTCGCCATACGACATTGAGAACGGCACATACAGCGCCTGCCATTTGGTGTTGTTGAAGGTGCGGGTGTAGGTCAGTTCGACATTCTCCAACGCCACTTGGTTGTCATAAACCTTTCCGTCCTCAAAGTTCGAACTCATCACCATGCCCGTCACGATGACATCGTGGTCAGGCATGTATTCAGGTATCTCGCTCCACCCCAAGAAGAGATACCCGTCCAAATCGGGGGCTGGCTCAGAGGTGATAGGCTGACCTTCATATATCTTGTACATTTTATAAACATCATTACCTATAATATACGCCAAATTGTGTTCTTGTCCAGCCACAATAATCTTGAATTGGCTCCACGGATCAGTTGTTTGATATGCCTCAACAGCTGAAGCAGGAACATGGAGAGTGGCGTTTCCAATGTTAGAGTATTCAAATGCATTGCTCGAAGTAATTGGTACAGTCCCAGCATAACAATAAACATCCGTCACTTTAGGACTTCAATCGAATGTGTAAATATCGATGCTCGTCACGCTGTTGGGGATGGTGATGGGGGTGAGGCCTGAGCAATTATAGAATTGCCTTCGCCCTTAATGCCCCACTTATCTCCAGCAGGAACAACATGTTGGTTTTTTCTCATCTATTACACCTCCTTTCTGCGCCCAGTTTTGACAAACATGTCATAGCGCTTTATATTATCCATACAAATATTAAGCCAGAGTCAGATTTCTGATAAAACAATGTCAATAACTGACAAATAGACAATGTATAACATAATTTTTTGTCGTATTTATACATATTTAACGCGGGTAATTGTCAGAGTTCTGAAATAATTTGTTATCTTTGCAACGAAATTTCACGAAATATCAGACGTCATTATGTTATTGTCAGCCAAATTTGAAAACATTTACTCGTTTAACGAGGAAACACGTATCTTGTTCACAGCCAGCAAGAGCGACCAATTGCCGTTGCAAGTGTCACGTGCGGAGAAACGGGATGATATATCCGTGCTCCGTATGGGATTGATTTATGGTGCCAATGCTTCCGGAAAGTCAAACATCATAAAATGTTTGGCTATTATCAAGGAGTTTGCCTTGAATGGTTGGAGCAACCTCAAATATAATTACTTCAAGATGACGGATGAACCCCAAGAGCGTTCGAGTATCGAATTGGAGTTTAAGGCAGACAACCAGTTCTTTGCTTACGGAATAGCTTTCTCTAAAGGCGGTTTGCTTGAGGAATGGCTATATAAGACTGGCAGCCGCAATGACA
>Ga0326513_10003374_pt1 | contig 11603 bp, 29 predicted proteins | sample 2_2465_0518_D_FD_203654 | JGI IMG/M metagenome (GOLD analysis project Ga0326513, IMG submission 203654) | Bovine rumen microbial communities from UC Davis, California, United States - 2_2465_0518 | ecosystem: Host-associated > Mammals > Digestive system > Stomach > Rumen | place: USA... | reverse complement strand
CTGGATATTCAATTAAGCCCGCCTATTTCCGAATCTGAATCAAGAAGCTCTTTTACGTTGAAGTTTTCAAAATTGATGTTAAGCGGGTCTTTGTTTTCATTATGCACTGTAATTTCGTTTCCGAACTTCTGGCGCATTATTCTTTCTAGCCACCATTTTGAAGTTTTTATATCACCTTTTTTTATCGCTTTTCTTATATTTCCATAAGCTAAACTTGTAATATCAAGTTCCCCGCCTTGCAGTTCTGCTTCCAGGTTATATTTTTGAATGTATTTTTTTGCGGCTTCATCATCGCATTTGCCTGTTGCAGAAAAATGCCTTGCAAGATAGTTAGCTACAGATATATAAGTGAAGTCTGAATGCTCTATAGCTTCTTTTACTTGTTCTCTTGTAAATTTGTGAATATAAGGCATTTTACCTCCCTTCGGTTATCGGTTTAAGCACTTAAACCAAAGTCGAATTCTAATTGTGTATAAGTCGGTTTTCTTTCAATTAGTTCCAGCTGGTGTTCCGGAACAAATAAGCGTTCTGTCGTGTTGCTTCCGCCTTGAGACATTGACAATGTACAACGGTGCTTTATTTCCTTAATGCAAACAAAATCATTAGGCATTGTGTAACTTGAGATAATGACAAGCTCTTTTTGCTTTTTGCACCAATCAAAAAAAGATTGATAATCAAAAGCCCCGCAAGTATACTGCGACGTGCCTTGATATGGAATGTCGCAATATATTACACTATCGGGCAGAATGTCTATTTTCCGATAATCTAAAGAACTAACTTTTAAGTTTTCCAGCCTCTGCAGCCTCTGCAGCCTTTCCAGACTTTGCAGACTTTCTAAAAGTTCTTGCAATCCATAGATTGAATCGTAAGACTTTGGAAGATATAAAAAACCTTGTAACTTATTGTAAACTTCTCTAGTCGGGAACTCCCATTGAGATTTCCCGAAATAATGACCTGCCATTCCATTAGTGCCTAAGAATCTATCAACATCGCAAGGGCGTTTATTTGCTTTTTTCAAACCGTCTAACAAATATTGCTGTAGTTCTTTTGTGTTTTTTTCAATCTTTGCATTTAAGTTTTTTCTAAGTTCTTCTGTATCGATTTTAGATTTGTTAATTTTTTCTGTGTACCAGGAAATATATTTCTCTTTACATTCTGCAAAATGTGCCTTAATCCAGATTCTAGAAGCGTCGTTTGTATCAATTCCGAACTCTTTTAAAAAAGAAAAATCATTGAGAACTCGTGCATAATGCAAGGCTTTTTTCCAGAGTTCAATCTCTCTTGCATAAAGATAGGCTTCCCCTTTATTTCCGAAGCTCCAGCAGGTTTTAACATAGCCGTCAGAATCTTTCAGTTTAAAAAAATCTTCTCGACTTATCCAGCGCTTTTCATTTTTGTATTTTCCATTTATCGAATCTAAAAAAAGTTTTGGCATAAGCGGATCAATGTCATTTGCAAAATAGTTTTCCCATTTACCTGCAAGAAGTGCAGCGTGAGTGATTGAACACCCACCGCAAAATAAATCATAGAAGTTTTTTCTCTTTGGGATTTCTGCAATAATCGTATCTGCTATTTTTTGTTTGCTTCCCATATAAGGGATTCCGTATTTATTCATTTTTTGCACCTGCCCAATCTGTGCCGAATCTGTCAATAATAATCTTAAAGTCTTCTAAGTCGTGTTTCCGTGTCGAATAGACAAAATCGCCTTCTTCGTTCTGTTCAATACCAACGTGCAAAAGTTCGTGAAACAACAGGATTCTTTTTTGCTCAAGAGAAAGATTTTCAATATTTGGCGAAAAAAGAGTTATCGTAAAATCATAGTTTATAGCCCATTGATTTTTTGCAAGAACTTTTTCACACTGGCCCAATACTAACTTGTCTTTATCTGATTTTTTTTCTATATCAGATTCAAGATAAGCGATTCTTACAGGGCTACGCTTGATGTATTCAAGTTCTTCTTCTTCCTGGATAAGCTTTTGTGCTATTTGTTCAAATTCTATATTTTGCTTCCTTGTTTCCATAATTTAATAGTTATTTTTTTATAAAAAAAATAATAATTTTTTTTAATATTTTTTTTGTTTTGCTATTGACGAAACAAAAAAGATGCTGTATATTATAACCATAGAGCAGGGGAATACCTGCAAGGAGTTAAGTATGAAAAGAAACAATTATTATGCAGTAATTCTTGAGAATGGTTATCTTGAGGATGTATGTTTAAGCCGGAAAGAAGCAGAAAAAATAGCAGCAAGCATTAACCGTGGAGATTTCAGCGGTCCAGATTATGCAACTTATGCAGCTACTGTAGTTCGCGGAATTGAAAATATAAAGTCAAAAGCGAAAGGACAGTGGACATCTGAAAAAATAAAACAAAGAGCTTTAGGCTGCTAATTGTCTAGGCAATTTCTCAAAAGAAGAGATTATAGACATACAAGCCCCCCAAAGGATACAATAATGCAAGAAAAAAAATATACCGGCTATGGCTACCACGGCGGCGGCCGCAAGAAACAAGGTCCAGAAGCAAAAAGAGAGACTGTTTCTTTTGTTTGCACGCCAAGCGAAAAGCAGCTTCTGAAAGAACTTGCAAAAAATGCAGGTCTTTCACAAAGTCAATTTATATGTAAAAAGATTTTTGGATAAAATAAAAAAGTCCTGCTTAAAAACAGGGCTTTTTTTATGCTGGTTGAATTATTCTTTAACTCTATACTGTTCTGGAATAAACCAATACGACGGCTCGCCTGTTAAGTCGAACCATTCATCAGATTCTACGCAAGAACGAAACTGAATTGTTTTCCCTTCTTGTACTGCCTGCTTAATTACTTCATAATCCATTCTTTTCTCCTTGCGGGGCTTCCCGCTAATCATATAATTTTTGAAAATCTTCTTTGCTTACTCCCATAGATACAAGCAAAAGAACACAATACCCGATAACATCTGCAACATCATTAAACTTGAGTTCTTGAGAATTGCAAATTCTGCTTAATTTATCATCAAGTCTTATTCTAATAGAACTTTCTGAATCACCTTTGTAAAATATTTTCTTTGGATTCAAAGCAGAATCGCCATATTTTGTATTTTTATATTCTAGCAACTCTTTCATTGAATCGCAAATAATTCCTATTTTTTCAACTGTTTGCATTTTCGCTCCTTATACCGCTTAAAGTATTCCCTTGCCCCAGGGTTCAAAAAATCTTGCTGTCCAGAAATAAACTTCCACGTAACACCGTCTTTAGGCTTCGATTCTCTTTCATTTCCCATACAGTAGAAATACAAGAACTCTTGTTCAGATTCTGCAAGAATACAACCTAGTAGCCTAATATATCCGTTCAGCATAAGCACCTCGATTCAAATAAAAAGCAATTCCTTTGCATAAGGTAAACTTTCAGCCCATTCGATGAAAGACTTGCTCCATTCTGATAACTTATGATTTTTTCTTGACTTTATCATAGCATAAATATTCTCATAATTCATCGTTATTGTTCTTTTCTGGAGCCAAGATTCAGGAAGCAGTCGGATAAGTTCTTTCCAATAGCGTTTATCTTTTGTTTCATTGTATATTTTTCTTAATCTTTCTAAATCAAATATAAGTTGTTCCCAAACTGTAGAATTGTCAAACAATGGCAATTTTGAAAAATCGTCCATTTCAAAACAATCTCTCGTTATTGGTGTACTTGCCAGCTTGTGCATTGTACTTGTACTGTTGGCAACAGTTCCGACTTTGTAAGTGTCAAATTCCTTCCACCAGAAGAGCGGAGCTGTAATATCCACACTTACAAATATCTGCCGTAAGAACTTGCGATGTTCAGAACCTGCACGAATCAAAGATTGTGCAAGTTTCAAGTCGTTTTCACCAAGTTTACAACAATCAACGCTTTCTGCGTTAATATCAGAATGTGCGTTTTCAACAGATTTTACATAATGAAAAATGCTGTCTGATTTATTCCAGCTGTTCAAAGGGTTTCGCATTCCACGAAAAGCGCCTTCAAAATTAAAAACCTCTGTATTTGCAAACTTCATTTTTTCTACTCCTTCAAAAAGTCCATTGCTCTCTGTCTTGCGTATTCGTTAGCCTTGTCTGCACCGTCTAAGAATCCGCACTCATAGGCTATTTGTCGCTTCTTGTCGTCGGTATAATCTTTTGCCCTTTCTTCTGCTTCTTTCTCAAACATAATTTACTCCTCCGTATATTCTGGTATATCGCACCAAGCAAAAACTGTCCCTATTTTATCCCACATATTTTTTCTGTAAAAATATGCTATGCAGATTTCGTTAGGTACCATTAAAGCAAGAACTATAGTATCTTCTGGCGGTAAATCACCGTCTGCAACCTTATGCCACTTTGGTCTACCTGCTTTAAGCCCCGCAAGAAACCCGTGTTCATATATCTTTTCTGTTGGCATAGCTCCAGAACAACAATCGTCATTCCACCAAGATTCTTTCGCTAATTTTCTAATTTCTTCATCTACCATTTCTTAATTCCTCTCAAACCCATCAACTATCATTTGGTCTAACATATCTGATAAAAACTTTGGACTGATTATTGGTTCATCATAATCCTCGTCTTGCTTACATAGATGGAATTTTATGCAGTTGATGATTTTTAACAATGTAACGTCATTCAATCCTACTTTATCTATTCTTTCTTTCAGTTTTGCATTTTCTTTTTCTAGTTCATCAATCCGCTTTTCAACCGGATTTAAATATTCATCTTTACTCATCCGTATATTCTGGAATATCGCACCAAGCGATAACATCTAGATTGACGAGCATACATCTAACTATCCATGCTTTTTTACGATAGTCATAATGGCCTACTTCAGTTCCCCAATTTGTAATATGAATCCAAACATTGTTACTTATTTCTCTTTCATCTTCCATCATTAGAGGTAAATCACCGTCTGCAACCTTATGCCATTTTGGTCTGCCTGCTTTAAGTCCCGCAAGGTAGGCTGTCTCCATTTGCAATAATTCATCGCACGGCAAATTCTCTTCACTCCAACCTTGTGAACGAATCCAATTTATTGCCATTTCTTCATCTGTCATTTTCTACCTCCTGTAAAAATTGCTCTGCTTGTTTGAGCTGTTCAACTTCATCATCAAAGTTTCTTTCTATTGGCGGTAAACGATTTACGCGGATATATTCTCGCAATAGTTTTTTTACTTCATCAATCCGCTTTTTTCTTTTTATACAAAGTTCTGCAAGTTCGTGATTAGTTTCCTTGAAGTCTTGAATCTCTTTCTCCCGATACTCATACATCGTCTGTATCATCAGATTCTTGCTAGTTGCGTCATTGAATGCCGAATAAGTCTTGATCCTCTGCAATGTCGCACTGTCTATATCATCATACCAGGCTTTCATTTTTTTTCTTCCGCCTCCTGTTCTTCTGTCTTAGTCATCATTCCGATTAAGTCCATATCTGCTATGTACTCTTCATTGTGATATTCGTCTTTGTCGAGTGGTTCTGTCATATATAACCCCTTTATAATGTTTCGAGAAATTCTGTTAAGATTTCTTTTGTAACACCGTTTTTATATTTTTCTTTCAGTGCAAGAAGCTTTTCTTCCGTGTTCTTGTAATATTTTCCACTGAATCGCCACTTACAAGCACCCTTTGTATATTCAAGCCGGCAACTTTTACAACAGAACTTTTGACTGTTGCTAGTGCCGTTGAACTCTTGCCCGCATTTTATACAATATGTTTTCATAAAAGTTGCCCCTTTTAAGTTGTCGTTTCCTTCAACAGCTTAGGCAAGGGCGGCCTTGCGTTTCACTACTAGAATTTATAAATATTTAAGAACGGTTCTTGCATTTTTTTACGTGGTGCAAGATTCCAACAATATTTTTTAACCGTCAACGACGGATTTTTAACTTGTTTTTTTCAAGACATTGGTCTAAAGCTGTTTCAATGTCGATGTAATACCTGGAAGCAATAATCAAGCAGCACACAATGACATCGCATAATTCAAGAGAGAACTCGAATGTATCACAATCTCTGTCCAATCGCTCGAATGCTTGTGCAGCTTCTAACACTTCCCCCGCACAATGTTTCATCAAGTCAAAAGGACTTTGTGGCACGTCTCGTTTTTTAGAAACATCATCAAATTGTTTTGCTATTTTATTTAGATCTATCACTTCTTCCTCCAGCAGGCTTTTATTCTTGCTCCTTCGTAATTGTTCGCTATTGCTTTTGCTTCTTCCTTTGTCTTACCGGCGGCAATTACTTGCCAATAATCGCCAAGTTCAACAAGTACTCTGTAATATCTCTTAGGGATTCTTGCTTCTCGTTGTGCAGTTGTTACAGGCAGCTTAATAAGTTCAAGAACAGAATCTTCATATCCGACTTGCTTATGTCCGTTAATCATTCCTTTGAAGATTGGCTTTATGTTTCTTGCTCTAAGCCTTTTTTCAACTCCAGATGCAGCAAATCCGCTTCTTGCTATTAGCTCTTGCTTAAGAATCATAGTGCCGCCCTACATATATTTTATATCAAAGATAATTTCTTTAACTTCAGCAAAAGAATAGGTCTTGTCTTCTAATCTGGAAGCAAAAGAATCTATGTTCCGACGTCTTTTTTCTGTGTCTTGAATCAAAGAATCTTTGTTTTTCTGCGCCATTCCACAAATCTCTTCTAAGTCCTTGTATCTATTTGCGCTCTTCTCGTATCTTGCCATTCCCGATTCCTGGTATTTTGCAAACTCTTCTTCTGCTTTTTTTGCAAAATCAGCTCTATATTTTTCTATGAACTCAAGCATTCTTTACCTCCTCATTTCTGTAAATCGCACCATACAAAGAAGATATAGCAGAATATTTATTTTTATTTTCTTTGAAAAAAGCCAAAAAAGCCTTCTTTGCTTCTTCCAAAGTAGGAAAAACCCCAATTCTTACCCTTTGCTCAAAATCATTATTAAGAATAGCTTCTGCATAATAATCTTTATATTTTAAACTTTCATCGAAATTCATCTACGTTCCCCCATAAATCTAAACCACAATAAGTCGCCATTCTGTGCACGTCTTGAATAGAAAATGAGACAAAATCTATTATTTTGTCAATTTTTCTTTGATAGAAACATTCAAATAAAACTCTTAAATATATGTAAGCTGGCGCATTCTCCTTCACGACGAAGAACTTATCTTCTAAGATTTTCTCAACCAGGTATGTTGCAGCATCTTCTGCTTTCTGCTCTTTGTCTTCTTGAGATAAAGTCCTTATATGTCTATTTTTTCTCCCGATTTTTTCAATAAAACAAAATGCTATTTTTTTCGATATTGAATAAAACCGGTTTAATGTCTGCTTCCCCTCTTGCCGATATTGTCTTTGCAATTCCAACAACTTTTCATTGTCATTTTTTGGCTTTGCAAAACCCGGCAAACTTGCATATAATTCTTTTAACTTTTTTTCTTCTTCTTTTTTCTCTTCTTCAAAAAAATCGAATGGTAAAAAAAGTTCTTCTGTCTTATCGTCTTCTGTCTCTGCCATTTATTTCTACAATTAACGAATCTTGCCTTAACCTGCTTAAAACATCATTATCAAAGCAAAACTCGAACCCCTCTTGCTTTTTACCTTCTGGAAGAGAGCGCACGCACTTCTTATTAGAGATTAAAATCAATCTAGTTTTCTGTGTGTGGGCCTTGTCGATTAGGTAACTTAGCCAATTCTTTTCCGCTTCGCTTCCCTTCGAGCGTCCTATTTCATCAATCGCAAGGGCCGGAAAAAACAACAAAGAATCTAAAAAATCTAAGTCGCTTTTGCCTGTTGCATAGCAAGCTCTTATTTTTGCGCCAAGTTCAAACATCGTTAGCCGAATGCCATTAAGTTTTTTTACAGCCGCACAAGCTAAATGTGTCTTACCCGTTCCGCAATCTCCAAGCAATACAAGTTTGTGAACATCTCCAGCAATAAGGCTTTTCGTTGCGATTAACGCTTTTTTTTCTGAATCAGATTCAGCATTGTAATTTTCGATTGTTGCATTGAAAAACTCTTTGCTTATTCCTCTTCTTTCAAGTTCTGCTTTTCTTTCAGCAGAAAGTTCTTCTTTTTCTTGTTTCAAATTTTTCTGTAAACACGCTGGGCAAGTCGTTCTTATCACAACTCCCATTACTTGAATCTGCATAGATTCATATTCCCCGTGCTTTTCGCAATAACCTACCATTTTTTTAAACCTCCTTACAAAAGAACCTTATCATCTGGAACAGGTCCCGCCCTCACGTCCTGCCTTTGCTCCCAGGTTCTAACGCAAGCCTTCCAATCTTTCATTCTTGATGTTCCAACTTTCCAGCCTTTCGATTCGTAAAAATCAAAGAAGCTCCTAGCGTTGACTTCGTTTTTTCGCTCTTTGCAGTAGTCTTCAACTTCTTCAACGCTAGGCTTCTCGAACTTCTTTTTGCTTTGTCCTTCTTCTTGATTCTTTTGTTTATCTGCATAGCGTTTTCTTGCAGCTTCCCGCCTTTTTTCTTGAATCTCCCGATACTTTGCAGATTCTGCATCAATGCGCCTTGCTATTTTCTTCCACAAGGAAAGTTCCAAGCCCTCAAGCTGTGGCCGTTCGTCATTCAAGGCGTAGTTAATGGCATACATCGCAAAACGGGTTTTGTATTCGTCCGGCAAGTCGCAAATATAGTCAGCGTGAAAAACAAAAGAATCTCGCATACATTACCCCTTAACAGCTGTTACAGGTTCCCCGACAACTTTCTTATTAAGTTCTGGAGCGTCGTTTCTTCGATTTCTTAAAGCGTTTTCAATAAATGCAATAAGTTCTTTTGCTGTTTTGTCTTTGCGCATTGAACTATAAGTATTTATTTCATCATTAGAAAAAATCCTTTGTCCATTAGCATACAATGCGTGTGTTAATTCTTTGATTCTTGCTATTTCTTCTGGTGTAGAGTTTCCGCCTTTTGGCTCAAAGTTCAATGTTTGTTTTTTCTGCTGGATAAGCGTTTTTGCATTAGCGTCAGCGTCTACATCTTCATCGCTTGTGATTCCAAGCATTGCACAAAGTGCATAACGGCGCATATATGTTATACTCATTCCTAGTGTCTGTGCTGCGTTATTCTTTGAGCTTACAATTACAGGAAGTGCAGCAGTGTCTTCAATGTATTCGCCTTCTTTGTTGAATATTCTTGTTGTTAAGACCATTTCTGAAGCTGCGACACCTCCGACACTCTGCATATATCCGATTCCGTGCTTGTGCAGAATAGGCTTAATTGTCTGTGTAATTGTGTCTAATGTTGTGTACTTATATCCGTATCCGTCCGCATCTTTCGGCATTGTCGGAAGTTCGTTCTGCACTTCGGCAAGAGTTGCAAGAAGGTTTTTTACATTTTCACTTTGAATCATTTTCTACCCCCAAAATCCAGGTTCATCTTCTGGAAACTCAGAAAGCTTTGTTTGAGCTAGTGCAGGTGCCTGCGCTGGTGCCGGCTCTGCATTCGGCGTTGAATCTTGCCTGCTTCCAAGAAGTTGAATTGAATTAGCAATTATTACTACTTTAGAATGTTTCTTGCCGTCTTTTTCCCAAGTCTGCTGCTCAAGTGTGCCTTGAACCGCTATCTGTTTTCCCTTTGCAATATAAGGCTTAATTGTTTCTGCCAGCTTCCCAAAAACAGAAATATCAAAAAAACTTGTTTTATCTTTGTTCTTGTTAACCGCAATACTCAATTCCATAATAGCAGTATTGTTATTCGTGTATTTAAGTTCTTGAACGTTGTGAACAACACGCCCGATTAGAATTACATTATTAATGTCCATTTTTCTTCATCTCCTTGTAAAAATTACAAAAATCTTTGCATAAGCAATAGTTTTCACATTTCTTAGAAACTGCGGGGCGATGTTCAACAAAGTAACTGTTGCCAAGTTCCCCTGCATAAGCTTCCGCATCTTCAACTAAATCAAAAAGTTTAACAGCCGTTTTTCTGCCGTTTTTCATAACTGCAAATTTCTCATCGTCTGCCCAGCGTTCTTCTTGTGTGCAAGGTGCTATTTCATCATCAGAAAGGTTTGCAGCTTCTTCCAATTCTTTTACTTTTTTTTCAATTCTTGTCTTTGTCTGTTCAAGCTCTTCTTGTGTAACTTCAAACTCATAGACAAAAACAGGTGATTCTGGATAATTTCTGTCTGTTAAGGCTTTTGTTTTGCTGTGGTCTTTAAGAAGAACAACGAATCGGCATTTCCTTACATCAAGCCCATTTTGACTTAGAAGCCAAGCGTAAGTCATACCTTGTTTATACCAATCAGAAAAATCACCCTTTAGAACCTTGAATGTGCTTGCTGTTTTCCAATCGTTAATTATTCCGTGTTCTAAGTCGTAACTGTCTACAATTCCCGTTACATAAGACTTTGATACAGGAATGGAAAACTTTTCTTCGTGGAAATTATTATCTTTGAATTGTTCAAGAATTGCGTGAACAGCAGTTCCGAACGTCGCCCATACCTGGTCTGCTGCATCTACAGTAAAATCGTCCCAGTGTCTCTCTTGCAAGATAACTTCTTTTGTGCCTTTGTTTAATGTTGTTGCAGAATAAGAACCTTGCTTGTTGTGTCGCTCGACACTTACAGCTTTGACAAAGGCTTCTGGTAAATGATACTTATTGGTTACTTTCATCATTGCCTCCCTTGTCTTGTCTTTTTACTGCCTGGATTTGAACGTTATATATGTCTTCTGATTGTTTTTCGATATACAGGACCTCAAAATATTCGTCATCTGTATAACCTCTTAATCTTTCACAGATTTTAAGAATTGCATTTTGCATTTTTTATACCCTCTTTATAAAAAAACTGTGTTATCTATTGCGCACTAGATAACGATTTTTCAAATGCAGTCGTTTACTCTAAGTGTCTCAAGAACTTCTTGTCCACTTGTCGCAACGAACGCAAGCCCGCCTTTTTCATTTATGTCTTCAATCCGCTCTTTCTGAGCTGGAGACAACCTGCCGCCTTTAGGTCTTTTGCATTCAACAGCAATAAATCTTCCGTGCTTGTCGTAACCCTCATAATCACAAGTTCCCGCTTCTGCGGTCTTAATAAATCGCCGATTAACTCCAGAACCAACAACAAAACAGCCTGTATTGATTCTTTGCAGCTTGATTCCTGTTAGCTTAATAACTTGCTTTACTTGTTGAATTACGTCTTTTTCAGTCATAGAAGCCCTTGCAAATAGCAAAATCTACTTTTCTTTTAAATTCAAAAACGGATTTTGCAGAATCTCTTATGTCCTTTTTTCCCCGTTTTCCAATAAGCCATTTAATTTGTCCGTTCTTAATAATTGCGTTCCGTCCTCTATACATAACTCCTACAAGATTGTTAAACGCAACACCACGGCAAGAAAAATCAACAGCGTTTATCTTCTGCCAATTTTCAAGCCATTTAATAAATTGGTTCCGGTCTATTTCTCCAGAACGAAACATTTTAAAAAGTTCAATAGGATATTTCATTTTTTACCTACCCCCAAAAGTAAAAAAAAAGCCACAGGATTGGTTCGTTATCCCGTGGCTAGTGCTTGTTATGAACAGACTTTAGCTGTTACATAACTGTCTCTGCACAAAAGACAGTTAAACAACGAACCATAATTTAACTGCCCTTACATAGACAACTATATAGCTTGTTGTTGATA
>Ga0326513_10003372_pt1 | contig 11608 bp, 12 predicted proteins | sample 2_2465_0518_D_FD_203654 | JGI IMG/M metagenome (GOLD analysis project Ga0326513, IMG submission 203654) | Bovine rumen microbial communities from UC Davis, California, United States - 2_2465_0518 | ecosystem: Host-associated > Mammals > Digestive system > Stomach > Rumen | place: USA... | reverse complement strand
ACCAATATGGGCTATGAAAAGCCCGCGGATGACCGCGCCGTGGTAGTCAAGATCCAGGGCGCCGGAACCGATGAATGGTCCAAATAAACGGACCGATCCGGGCACGGGCAACTGTTCGCTAAATGGATCTTTAACGAATAGTTTCAGCGGTTCCGCTGCATAACTGCCGCATATCGATTGCATAGCCCCGTATAACCGCGGGGCTTTATGCAAGGCAAGCGGGGAAAGCGGGACTGCATAAACGGTCCGGGCCGACGATGAAGGGCTTGCCTCTTGTGTTGGTCCTTGTGTTTGCTTCTTTGTTTTTTGTTTGTTCCTTGCGTATAGGGGTCGCTTTTTTTGAAATCGTGATCCCTCTATCCTGATTCACCAAGGGGCCCCCACGGGTACCACCACCGCCACGGGAGTATATATATACCGTTTCTGTATGTATGCGGTATATACCTAACCTCACTTAATAGTCTTATTAATGGGGCTCCCCTATATAACACTAATAGTATTAATAATAGGGGTTCCCCCACTATACAGTACGAACTATTAAGCGCTCTCGTAATGAGGGCGCTTTTTTATTTAGGCGTCTACGACTTTCTACGATTCGTATACGAATCGCTACGAATCGTAACAGGACAATTCAACAGGAGGTTTTTATGTACAAAGTCATCAAAAAGGAGCTCTGTGCTGACAGTGATCCCCTCGTGACGATCGTGATGGATTCCAGCAGCGACGTCTCCGATCTTCCGACGACGGGCTGTGCCGCGGGGAGCATCGCGATCATCGCAGACAGTGGTCTGCCCGTGTACGTTCTTAATGCCAGCGGCACGTGGACTGCGGCGCAGTAAGGAGTGACAGCCATGTTTGACATCAAGACACTGGCCCTCCTCAAACATGGTAAGGTGTGGGGGGCGAAAAACATCGTTGAATCCGCACTTCTCAACAAGTGGAGTGGTGGCGCCTCCTACGAAAAAACCGTAGGCCCCGCGTCTATCATCTCTATAAGTGATGCCAAACCGAAACCCGCGAAGAGCCTCATAGTGAGTATGGAACCCATCCAATCGGGAAGCGGAGACCCCTCTCCCGATAATATTCGACCCATCAGCGGACGGACTGGAGAGAACATAACGCATACAGGCGTAAATCTGTTTGAGCCTACTGCGTGGAACAACTATAAGGTACACGGCGTATCGTTCAACGGTTCTGATTGTACACCGCTTGTTACTTTCTTAAATACTCTTCCTGCGGGCGACTATACTATCTCCTTTAAGTTTGATGTTGAAACCACGGTTTCGGGTTCAACATCATGGGGAATCCTACTACACAGTACGAGCGGATACATAGACGGCAGAACAAGCGGACAGCATAACGCGGGTGAAACACTTACATTCACGCGGTCGGTTACTATTACTGACGCGAACAAAGGCACATTTGACCACGCTTATCTTTATTCGGGGGGTGGCAACAAAGCTGATATTTATATGTATGCGTTTCAGTTGCAAGTTGGCAGTACCGCGACCGCATATGAAGCCTATAATGGCACGACTATTCCCATCAGTTGGAACACCGAAGCGGGAACGGTCTACGGCGGCACGGTGGATGTGGTGAGCGGCGTGCTGACGGTGGACAGGGCGATGGTGGATTTGGGGACGCTGACGTGGACGAAAATAAAAACCAGCGGCGACCATTGGCGGTTCTGGGCGATGCTGAACACAATGCGTTTACTCGGTCAAATAATATCCAGCCAGTACAGACAAATCAGCGCAGCGGAGCAGTATATGGGGGCGCAAGGCATCGCGAATCAGGCATCCGCGAGCTATGTGCTCGCAATGGTATCGGATGAGCGCTATGCCGACGCTGTCGCTTTCAAGACTGCTATGTCCGGCGTCCAGCTGGTCTACGAACTCGCCAACCCAATCACCCACCAACTTACGCCACAGCAGATACAGATGCTCAAGGGGAGCAACACGCTGTGGTCAGATGCGGACGATCTAACGCTCACGTACATAGGCACTACCCCACCGAATCTTCTCGGGGGAATGCTCGGTAACACGCAGGAACCCACAGAGGAAACGAGCGAGGAACCCGAAGCCCCGCCGGATGAGCAGGAGACGGAGGAGACAGAGGAGCCCTAACAGGGGCTCCTCTTTTATCGGAGGCTTGAAATGGCAAAGACGTTTGAGCTCAAGGGCGAGCCGTCAGAGCGGCAGATCGAGTTTTTCAAGGCGACGGCGAAGCACATCGCCTACGGTGGAGCCAGGGGCGGCGGGAAGTCGTGGGCGGCCCGCAGGAAGAATGTACTGCTCGCCCTCAACTATCCGGGGCTGAACCTCCTGTTCCTGCGCCGCACTCTGAAGCAGCTGTACGAGAACCACGAGAGGCCGTTGGCCGCGGAACTGAACGGGTTCGCCAGCTACAACAGCACGCGCCACGAGTTCACGTTCCCGAACGGGAGCCACATTCTGATGGGCTACTGCGAGAACGAGAACGACGTGTACCAGTACCAAGGGCAGGAGTACGACGTCATCACTTTCGAGGAGGCAACGCAGTTCACGCCCTGGCAGATGCAGTACTTGAGCACGTCGTGCCGCTCGACAAGGACGGACTTCAAGCCGCGCCTGTACTACACGTGCAACCCCGGAGGACCGGGGCACGACTACATCAAGAGGCTGTTCATCGACAGGAACTTCACGGAGGACGAGGACCCCAACGACTACGTGTTCATCCCTGCCAAGGTATACGACAACAAGGTGCTGATGGAGACGAACCCGGAGTACATCAAGGTTTTGAAGGTCCTGCCGGAGCATCTCCGCAAGGCGTACCTAGACGGCGACTGGGACGTGATCGAAGGTCAGTACTTCTCCGAGTTCAACAGGAACATCCACGTCGTGGAGCCTTTCGAGATACCGCGCGAGTGGAAGAAGTTCCGCGCGATGGACTGGGGCTACAACGACCCGACGGCGTGCCTGTGGTTCGCCGTGGGCCCCGACAGGCACATCTTCGTGTACAGAGAGCTCTATCAGAACCACATGCTCGCCACGGAGGCCGCGAAGAAGATCAAAGCCATGACAGGCTTCGAGCAGATCCAGTACACGGCTGCCTCACCCGACATGTGGCAGCAGAGGGGCGTCAAGGACGCGCTGGGCGGCGAAACCATCGCCGAGACGTTCGCGAAGCTGGGCGTGCCGCTGATCAAAGCGGACAACAGCCGCGTGATCGGCTGGCAGAGAGTAAGGGAGAACCTTGCGCTTGCGGACGACGGCGTTCCGTACCTCCGCATCTTCTCGTGCTGTACGAACCTCATCCGCACGCTGCCCAACCTCACGTATGACGAGCACGACCACGAGGACGTGAGCGGCAAGTGCGAGGACCACGCGCCCGAAGCTCTGCGCTACGGGTGCATGTCGCGGCCTACCCCCGCGAAGATCGTGCTGGACGCGGAGGCGAAGCACAAGGTGCTGAAGTTCGACCCGTTCCGCGAGGAGAAGCGCGCCTCCGGCGACGGGTTCATGGGGCTGTGAGACGGATGAGCAAGGAAGAATTTATCTCGCGGATGATCCGCGACGCGGAGAGGCGCATGCTCCGCGAAAAGGAAACGCAGCGCCGACTCGATTTTGAGGTGGTGGACTACATCGGGCAGACCATCGCCCAACAGGCGCACAAGTATCACAGGCGGGTACGGCATTGATTTCGCGGCCCCCGGGCTTTGCTTCTTTCACCCGGCAGAGGCCGCGAACGGCGGGGACGGATGCTATTTCTTCCTGCCGTCCCCGCCTTTTTAAGGAGGTTTTATGGAGATCCTGACAGGGAAAACGCTGATGCAGACCATCCGCGACGGGCTCAAGGAAAAGCACCGTCCGCGGGACGACAGGAGCCCGTTCGCCGAAGCGGTGTACGGGCTGTTCCGCGAGTACGCAACGGCGTACAGGACGGAGTGGGAGCGCATCGACGACAACGAGCGCATCTACCAAGGCGACCACTGGAGAGGCGAGGACGACCGTTTCCTCGGCGGGGACGAGCGCATCCCGCGGCCCAGCACGCCCATCGTGACGAGCACGATTGAGAACATCAAGGCAGACCTCTCGGACGAGTTCCCGGAGGCGATGATCGTGCCGGAGGTCCCGGACAACGAGATCGCCGCCAAGGTGCTCACGCAGGTGGTGCGGCAGGAGCTGTCCGCGTGCGGGTTCGCGAGGGAGTATGACAAGCACACGCAGGACGTGCTCAACGACGGGTGGTCCGTGTGGGAAGTCGGTTTCGACCCCGACATGAACCAGGGCAACGGCGGGACGTTCCTGCGGTACGTCATCAACAAAAACTGGATGTGCGATCCCAAGACCCTCGATATGCAGCAGGGCCGCGCCGTGTTCAAGTTCGACAGATTGCCAATCGATTGGTTCTGGCAGCACTACCCGGAGTACGTGCCGTTCATGAAGGGCGACGACGACCTCGTGAACAGCGACCACGACGATTTCAACGCGACGACCCGCGTGAGCAACGAGGGCAAGGAGTTCCGGCTGATCGAGGCGTGGTTCAGGGTGTTCGACCCCAAGACCCGCAAGTACAAGGTGCACATGGTGCTCCTCGCGGGCGGGCAGGTGCTGGAGAACAGCTACGAGGAGAAGCCCGAGGGCTACTACCGGCACGGGATGTACCCGTTCGTCATCAGCCGCCTGTACCCGCAGAAAGGGAGCGCGCTGGGCATCGGCATCACGGACCTGTTCAAGGGCGCGCAGAGGTACAGCGACAAGCTGGACCAGATCCTCATGCTGAACACCTTCCGTGCCTCAAGACCCCGTCTGCTCATTCAAAAGGGCATGGTGGACTACGACGACGCGCGGGATTTCGGCAAGGAAGTCATCGAGACGGACGGAGCGCCCGCGGCGTCGATGCAGTGGCAGCAGGCGAATCCTCTGCCCTCGCACATCATGAGCTACATCATGAGCATCCGCGAGACGATCAAAGCGGAGTCCGGCTCCAACGAGCAGAGCCGTGGCAACACGGCATCGGGCGTGACGGCGGCTTCTGCCATCGCGGCTTTGCAGGACATGAGCACGAAGCGGAGCCGCATGGAGGCCCGCGCACTGCACTACGGGTTCGAGGACGCCATCAGCATGCTCCTCGAGGTCCTGCGCGAGTTCTCGGTGGTGGAGCGCAAGATCACCGTGACCATCGATGGCAAGCGCATCGTGCTGCCGTTCAGTAAGACCACGATGAACGACGTGATCGAGGGCGGCAAAGAGATCCCGATGACGTTCCACGTGAGCATCAAGACGAGCAGGCAGACCAAGTACACCAAGCAGGCACACAACGATCTGTGGCTGCAGATGATGCAGACGATACAGAACGCGGACCCCGTGGTCATGCTTGAGGGTCTCGACTACGACGACAAGGAGCAGCTCTTGGACAACATCCAGCGCGCACAGCGGAGTGGGATGCTCGCCCTGCAGAACCAGCTCGCGGAGCTCTCCGAGGCGTTCCAGCAGGCGCAGGAGGAGCTTGCCCAGTACAAAAAGACCAACGCGGAGATGTCGAACCTCATCCGGCAGAGCAACGACCGCATCCAGGGGCTGACGGAACAGCAGGGCGCGCCCCAGCAGGGCGGCGCTCCCCAGCAGCCGATGATGGGCGGCATGCAGATGGACCAGTCGGACATGAACCGCATGACGGGATTGATGGGCTAGTCCCATTGATATAAACGGCCCGCCACCGAATGGCGAAATATCACAGGAGGAAATATGGAACAGGTCGAAAACGTGAACACTATCCCGCAGGACGACAATGCGGGGGACTACGTGGGGATCGAGGATCTGATGAGCGAGAGCGAGGAAAGCACGGTCGAACAGGCGCAGGCAGCGCCCGCCCCGGACGACGCGGGGACAGCGGCACCGGCTCCCGAGGCACAGACGGCGCAGACGCAGACGGACTTCGACAAGGTGCTGGGCAAACGCCTGTACGACGAGAGGTCCAAACAGGAAGCGCGCTGGAGATCGACTCCGCAGTACCTCCTCGGCGAGGAGCTCCTCAAGGAGCGCATGGCGAAAGACAACCTCTCCGAGGCAGACGCGTACGAACGGATCCGCGCCGAGCGCAGGGACGCGAAAGCGCAGCAGTACGCGAGGAACCCGCAGGAGTTCTACAACGACTACCTTGCGGAGAAAGAACAGCCACGACAGACCCAGTCCGGCGGCGCGGAGGAGTTCACGCGCGCGCTGATCGAAGCGGGAGCCCCCGACATGGGCTTCACCGCGGAGGACATCACGGCGAGCTTCACCGAGGACGTGCAGAAGTACGGCGTGCAGGCCGCTCTCGCCATGTGGCAGCGCACCCGCGAAGCGGGAACGCGCGCGCAGGCGCGGGAGCAGATGAACGTGCAGAGAAGCCTGCCGCGCCCGCATACCGTACAGGGACAGCCCGCAGGCGCGCCCGCGTATGACTACTCGACGATGTCCGACGAGGATTTCGACAAGGTGATCGCGAAGCTGAATCAGGCGACGCTCGACGGACGGAGGGTCAAACTATGATCTAAAACATAAGGAGGCCCAATATGCCTAACATCAATACCCAGACCACCATCAACACCGCTGCTCCGACGACGTATCTGAACAAGACCTTTTACGACCGCAACCTGCTCAAGAACGCCCAGACCGTGTTCGTGCACCAGCAGTTCGGTCAGAAGCGGGGCATCCCGGCCCACAACGGCAAGCTCGTAGAGTTCCGCAAGTGGACCCTTTTTAATGTGGACACGGCGGCGCTGGAGCTCACCGAAGGTGTGACCCCGGACGCCCAGTCCATCGCGCAGACCAAGGTCGAGGCGCAGATCAAGCAGTACGGTGCGTATGTCACCGTGAGCGATCTGCTCGACCTCACCGCGTTTGATCCCGTGATCGGCGAGATGACCAGCCTGCTCGGCGAGCAGATGGGCACCGTGCTCGACTGGGTGACCCGTGACGCGATGATCGCCGACGCCTCCAGCCAGTTCGCTGCGGGCAGGGCGAACATGAACGCTATCACCGCCAGCGACAAGATGAGCGTGGACGAGGTCCGCAAGGCGGTCCGCACGCTGAAGAAGGCCAAGGCCCGCAAGTTCACCACCGGCGGTTTCCCGCACTTCGTGTGCATCGTGGACCCCGACGTCGTGTACGACCTGCAGGGCGACAGCAACTGGCTCGACGCGCAGAAGTACACCGACTGCACGCGCATCTACAACGGTGAGCTCGGCAGGATGTACGGCGTCTTGTTCGTAGAGAGCACCGAGGGCAAGGTGGACGACCAGTCCGTGTTCAACGCGGTCAACGCGAACGTGTCCGCTGCGACCAGCTTCGTGCTCAAGAACACCCCGACCGCCAAGGAGCTTGCGTACCTCAAGGTTGCGGGCAACAAGCTGTACAGCGGTGCCACGGAGATGACCATCGTCAGCTACGCTGCGGACACCAAGACCGTCACCGTTGGCGCGGCCGTCACGCTGTCGGCAAACGACATCGTGTACTCAAAGGACTGCGGCGCGATGGATGCCTCCACCAAGGCGGGCATCCCCGTGCATCACAGCCTGATCTTCGGCGCGGATGCCTACGGCGTGATCGACATCGCGGGCAAGGGCGGCATCCAGTCCCTCATCAAGCCCGTGGGTTCCGCGGGCACGGCTGATCCGCTCGATCAGCGCTCCACTGTCGCGGCCAAGATCCCGGCGTACACCGCCAAGGTCCTCAACCCGCTGTGGATCATCGACATCATGAGCGCCGCTTCTTAATCAGCGGCACACCGGGGGAGCTCCGAAAGGGGCTCCCCCTTTTCCCATATCACAAAAGGAGGAACAAGCATGGCTGCAAGAAAGAAACCGCAGGACGGCGAGCAAGTGATCCGTGAGGCCCTCAAGGTCGGCCCCGATGAGATGGTCACGTACATCCTTCCGCTGGATCCCAGCGCGCCCGATGAGGACCAGTGCTTCACGCGGAGCATCAATGGTGTGTTCATCAACATCCGCAGGGGCGTTCCTGTCCGCATCCCGAAGTGGGTAGCGGACTACATCGAGGAGCGTGAGCGCATTAGGAGCGACAGCCTGCGCCGCGCGAAGGATTTCATCCTCACCGAGAAGAACCGCGTCGGAAAGGAGCTGTAAGGCATGACGCTCAATGAGATCATGGCGTCCGCGCTTCAGAGGCTCGGACGCGGGAACGACCCGCAGACGATTGAAGCCTACCGCGACGTGTTCGCGGACTACGCAAACGAAGCCGTGCGTCAGATCGCAGAGCGCTTCATCGCACAGAGGGCCGAGGAAGTGGACCTCAACACGGACGACAACGGCAAGCAGTACGTCAAGCTCTCCGACCTCACCCACGGGTGCAGGCGTGTGGAGGGCATCGTGGTGAACGGAAAGCCGCGCCCGTACATACAAGTTCCGCAGGGCACAGCGGAGTTCTATGTATACCTCCGCGAGCATCAGCCCGCAGAGAAAGCGACCGTGTACTACCGCCCCATCCCGGCCACGCTGGAAAACACCGTAGACGTGCCGGAAGTCCCGGAGTACACGCACTATCTGATCGTCCACTGGATCGTGGCTATGGAACGCGCAGGCGGCGACCCGAACATGCAGGGAACAAGCGGGATCGACTTTCAGCTCTTTAACCAGGGCTTGAACAGCATCACGAACGCGCACTACGGCGAACCGAGAGGGAACCGCCTGCTCAATTATTGAGGTGATCGCGCAATGGCATACGCAACACCGGCTTATTTTTCCATACAGCAGTTCGGAGGCATCCAACAGCAGGCAGACGGCACGTTCCTGCCCGTAGGCTCCGCGAGGGATGCCCGCAACTGCTGCACCTATGACGGCGACCTCAAGGTGGCTGCGGGCTACACGGACTACGACACGCTGAACAATACGACGCTGGGGAACATCCCGACAGAGGGCGTTCCTCTGAAGCTAATCCCCGTCAAGGGAAAGACCCACAAGTTCATCTCCGTCTGCACGGACGGCATCTTCACGACCAGTGGCACGGGCGGCGCGTGGGCAAAGATGCTTTCGTTCTCGCCCGCGCTCGCCACGGATGAGCAGATCGACTACGTGCAGATGCAGATCGGCACGACGGAGTACGTGGTCGTAGCGACAGGCGCGACCCGGATGTACAAGGTTGCCGTAGAGAGCCTCGGCACTGCGCCCGCCGCGTTCGGCACGGGAGCCACGAGCTATTCCGGCGTCGTGAGCGCCTACGACAGCGACACGCTTGTCGTCACGCTGACGCCGAGCCTTGACGACGAGGCACAGCGTCACGCGCTCATAGACGGCATCGTGGTCGCCGGGAACAACTACCTTGCCTGCGAGGCCGCGAGCGCAACGGGCGTCATCCTCAAGGAGACGCCGGACACCCCGCCCGTAGCATCGCAGACTTGCACCATCCGCGGCGGCGGATCGGACGCAAGCACCAACTTCATCACGCGCTACGGCGGCAGGCTGTTCGCCGCTGGCGACCCTCTCGCGCCAAGCCGCCTCTACTGGAGTCAGGTGCCGGGCGACGGCAGGAGCGTGGAGGACTGGCTCGCCGCGGACGCGAGCCCGGACGCTTCGGGCGGCTACGTGGAGATCGGCGACGAGCGCGGCGACTGCATCGTCGGGCTGTGCTCGCTGGCGAATCAGATCGTTATCTTCAAGAAATACTCCACATGGCGGCTCTACGGCGACAGGCCGTCCACGTATTCCGTGGAATGTGTGGAGAAGGACAGCGAGACGATGAGCAACGCCTCGGTGGTCATCCGCTACGGACAGCCGTACTGGCTGACGCGGAGCGGGCTGTGGGCGTACTCGTATGACGCAGGCGTAGGCCCCGCCGACAACGGCATCCGCTATCTGCGTGAGTTTTTCGGTCAGGCGGGATACAGCAGCGCCCGAAGCAAGGGCTGTCACTGCGACAACCGCATGTACTTCACATGCACGGAGAGCGGCTCCCTCGTGGACGATGCCGTCATCGAGTACGACCTCGGCACGGGGAGCATCATGGTCCGCGACGGATTCCACGTGTACGACCTCTGCGTGCTCGACGGACGGATGTACATGCTCGTGGACAAGGGCGACCCCGTCGAGTACAAGCTCGTGCAGTTCAACGTGGGCGAAAGCTACGACGGCGACCCGATCCACGCTTACTGGTACGGACAGCCCACGGACATGGGGATGAAGTTCGTGAAGAAACAGGTCCGCGAGATCCACGCCCGGTGCGGCAGAGGCAACATGCAGGTCCTCGTCAAGGCCGACGAGCTGGGCTGGATGAAACCCCGCCTCACGTGGGAAACGCCCGAGAGCGGGTACATCGCCGTGCCCGTCCGCATCGACAACGCGCGGGTCATCAGCATCGGGTTCGAGAACATCGCGGGCTCGCAGTTCTGGATCAAGGGCGGCATCAACGTAGAGTTTGAAAGGGTGCAGAAGCCATGAAGTCATTACCGAAGGTACGGCTCCCGCGCCCGCGCCAGATGAGCGCCGCGGAGGAGCGCCTCGTCCAGCTGAACGAGAGCACGCTGAACGAGAATTTCGACAGGCTCGCCATCGAGCTCAACAACATCGGCACGAGCGGCGGGAGCGGAGGCGGCGGCACGGAAACGCAGTCCGACTGGAACGAGGCAGACCCGGCCTCGCCCGCGTACATACAGAACAAGCCCACGAGCATGGCGCCCACGGCGCACGCTTCGACGCACGCGGCGAACGGATCGGACCCCATCACGCCCGCCTCGATAGGCGCTATGGCGGCAAACGCCGTGCCCTCCGCTATGGGCCTGACGTTGGTCACGGACCTCAACGACGCGTACACGGAGGACAACAACGCCCTTTCGTTCTACGCGTTTTCGGACTCGGCGACGAACGGGCCTGGCTATGCGGGTTTCTGCATCTATTTCAGCTACTCCTACCCACGCGCTGTGCAGTACGCGTTCGCCGTGAGCAGCGCGCGGATCTCGCGGCGCGGCAGGGCCACGAACGGGACGTGGGGCAGCTGGACGCACATCACCTAAAGGAGGGTAACCATGATCACACAGTTTTATATCGTAGAGATCAAGCAGAGCACGGCTGGCGAGTACGAGCACATCGTGCACTGGGCGTTTGATGCGGACCCGACCAAGGCTTTGCAGAAAGCGTGGAGCCAGTACTATACCGTGCTTGCCGCGGCGGCGGTCAGCGAGACGAAGTCCCATGCCGCCATTCTGTTCAATACGAACGGCGAGCCCATCGCGCATGAGTTCTTCGAGCATGAGGTGGTGACAGAATGAGCGTCATCAAAAAGACCTTCGATGTGGAGCTCGACATGAAGCAGCCGCTCACCAACCATGAGCTCCGCGTAGTCGAGGGCGACACGGGCAACAGGCTTGTTATCACGCTTGTGGATGACGGCGAGCCCGTTGATCTGACGGGTGCGCGCATCGTCATGCTGTTTTCACGTGGAACATCCATCGCCATGCAGACGAACGTGTACCCCGACACGAGCATCACGGTCAGCGGCGATAACAACAACATCATCACCGTGGACCTGCGGAACGGGTCTTTCGCGCCCGGCTTCGTAGAAGCGCACATGCAGATTTCCACCAAGAGCGACCCCGACAGCGAGGAGTACGACGTCCTCGTTACCACGGCCAA
>Ga0326513_10003371_pt1 | contig 11609 bp, 11 predicted proteins | sample 2_2465_0518_D_FD_203654 | JGI IMG/M metagenome (GOLD analysis project Ga0326513, IMG submission 203654) | Bovine rumen microbial communities from UC Davis, California, United States - 2_2465_0518 | ecosystem: Host-associated > Mammals > Digestive system > Stomach > Rumen | place: USA... | reverse complement strand
CCACAAGAAGACAATTCAGAGACTACAGAAGAAGACAATTCAGATCTTGAGATTGATAATTATTGGGTAAACAACTGGAATGATGATCTCAAAGAGAATAACTTTTTCTATGCTTTATATGAGAGAGCAAAAGAAGACGAAGGTGAGTTTATCTGTGAAAAAGACAATGACTACTAAGGAGTAAATAAATGGCAAAAGCATTTAATGAGACTTTTAAGGATTATATTAGTAAGCTTATAGAAACTATAAACAAAGAAAAAGAGGGTGCCTTCAGTTTATATAAAAACGAATACACCGAAAATAAAAATATTATAGATGCTGCTATGAACCAATATTCGTCAGAAATAGATGAACAGTGGGAAAAGATGGCTGAAAGCATTAGTACAAATGTGAATAATATTTTTGAAAAAGCAAAAATCATTGCTTCTTGTTTCTATAATATGAAACAAGACTATAAACAGTGGTGCTGTACAATAGCTTATCCAGAATTAAGCGATGAAGAATCATATAATGAAAGAAAAACTCAGCTTTCTATGATTGGTGATGATTTAATAGACTCACAAGAATACAAACAAAAAATGGAAAGCGTTCAAACAGACGAAGAAAATCTCATAGAAATTTTAAATACATATGCCGAAAAGATATTCTCTCAGAATTTAGCTAGTTATGATTCTACAAATAAAATGGTTTATGGCTATAGCGTTTCTGAGTTTGGTTATTCAAAATTAGAAACAATTCAAGAAAAAGCAGCTAACTTATATGCTGAATTTAAAGAGCTGAAGAAACAAGCAGAAACCGCTTATGAAGAGATGATGGAAGAAGTAATTAATGGTGGAGAAAGTTGTAGTCAATATTTTGATGATGAAGGAAATGTTAAGCTTAATGAAATTATAAATTTTGGAAAGGAAGAAGAAGTAAATAACTATGTAAAATTTGATGAACATAAGATTAAGATTCCATTTAGTGATTCGGAAAACATGTTTGAGACAGAAATAGATCTCGACAAAAAGCAAATTACTAAAGTTGTGGATGTATTTAATAACAATACTGATATAACAAAAGCAATAGAGTTCGATTCATATGATGATCTATATCCATTTAATGAAAATTCAGAAGTTACATTCTTACAAATTCTTAGATTAAGCCTTATGCTATATAAAAAGGCATATAAGGAAGGAGTTAGAATAAACAAAAATATAGAAATTTTCTATAATTCGATTTTTAATACGGAAAATTCAAAAAGCTTGGCATATAAATTTGAACTGATTAGCAATGAGTATAATAAGCTTATGTATACTAATTTGGCAGTTGATTCATCATTAGAAGAATGTATAAGAACCAAATGGGAATATACTATTTTTCCAGAGATTGTAAAAGCGTTTGGAAATAAAATAAACATAACAGAAAATGATGTTGGAACGGAAAAATATATAAGCCTTTCTGATTATTTTTTAGATGTTGTTATTACTTTGAGCAAAGGAGGTTATGTTAGAGGTATTTGGAATGATATTTTTGGAACAAAGACAACAAAGAAGGATTTGTATGTTAGCTGTAAATTAAATGATAAAATAAAAAAGAACAACGGTTGTTATGTTTTGGATTTTTCAGAAATAGCAAAAAAGTTGTATCTTGATGGCGAGTTGATTACAAAAACAATTGTTGTTTTGAAGGCACTAAAAGAATCAGGCTTATCAGATGATAGAGTAAATTTTGCTGATTCTTCAAATGCTTTTAGTTGTGATAACATAAAGAGCAATATTACATCAGAAAACAAATGGGATGGTGAGTATAGTATAATTTATTCTGATAATAAAAAGAAAAAAACATTATGTTCTACATTAAGTGATTTTCCAGAAAAGGATGATAAAACAACCTATGGAGCTTACTATACTTATTTGTCTCAAAACGGTAGTGATATAAAAGACAGTTTCATTAGACTTGTCGAAAGTGAAAATGAGGTAAACGAAAGTGCTGCCGCTGTTGCTATGAGTGCTGCTACAAAAGTTATTGATACTGTTAAGGATACCGTAAGCTCAGCCGCTCAAAGTGTTAAAGACACAGCGAGTTCGGTTGTTTCAAAAATAAGTGGTAGTGTGTCTATTTAAGGAGTAAAAGATGGAATTAGTTGAAGAAATTTGTAGACTTGCCAATATTGATGATATTGGAGAATTATCAGATGGATATCATACATTCAATTCTTTATATCATCAAAGAGCTGTTTTGTTTGCTACTATTGTAAATACATACAAAGAACTTTCTTGGAAGTCAAGAAGACATGAAGATGGAGAGCTTTGTTTTGGTGGAGAATGGTTTATAGTTGGAGTAGATACGCCAAGTGGAAGTTATACTTACCATTATAAAATGGAATATTGGGAAATGTTTAAATGCAAAGAACTTCAAGTTGGTAGACATTGGGATGGACATACAGATAAAGACGTTGGACGATTATTGAGTTTATGCAGAGGGTAAAATATGAATATCGGAGAATTACAGAGAACAATATATAATCCAATATTAAAACAGAATACAAAATCTTTTCTTGATAATGATGAACTTGAAGATATAAAAAACAATTATTCGGAAGGCGTTATTATGAATGGTATGCAGTATAGACCTGATGTAGTAGCTGACTACTATATGGGTGATTCTAACTATGCTTGGTTGATTACATATATAAATGATTTCTATAACGGAATTAAAGATTACACTTTGGGAAAAAAAATTAAAATTCCTCTATTAAGATAATATAGAGGAAAAGATGAAAGTATTTTTAGGAAGAGTTGTAGAAAATAAATACTACCCAAAAACTGGCTATATAGATGTAATGTTGCCACAAGAAGAAGAAGAGATGGGTGGCGAAGACTTTTTCATAAATGAATTTAAAAGCAAAGAAATTCCAGACATGTTACCTTCTTATAGCGAAGGCTTAAGAGGTGATGGTATAACACATAGATGTTCTGTATTGTCACCTCTTGGAACTGGTGCTAATTATGGAGCCGCTCATATACCACAAATAAATTCTGTAGGGCTTGTAATGCAGCTAGAAGGCGGCAATATGCCAAGTTGGACATCTGATGATTGCTATATTTGGCTTGGAGGTTTGTATGGAACAAAACTTTATGGTAAATATAGAAGCCTTCCTATGGATGATACTCTAAGCGAAGAACTTAAAAATGTAGATGAAGAGCTTGTGGCAGACGATGATGGAACAGATGATATAACTGGTTCTGGCTATGTTGAAGAAGGCATGATGCTTGTTAAGCTTAAAACCTCTAGAACTGCTGGAGATTATTTGAATGCAGATGATATGGCTGAAAAACATATACATTATTCAACAATCCCAACAGAAAACACAATTGTATTTAGAAAGACAAAGGCAGGTTTTAGGCATAATGCTTATGATAATGAAGACAAAAGAATTTTAATAGCAGACATAACATTCACCAAAGATTATTCAAAAATATTTAGATATAAAAACGATGAGAATAATGACGATGAAAGAACAGAACAAATTCAAGTATTTAATGATGAAAAGGTAGAGCTTCAGTTCCTTAATAAGAAAACAAAGATAGATAGAACTCTTACCTTTGATGATGATAAAATACAATTACAATTTAGCGATCCAGAAGGCAAGAAGAATCATGTTCTTGAGTTTAATAACACAGATAAAAAAATGACCTTGGATTTTAAAAATGATGATTCAAAAAAAGATCACTATTTAATTTTTGAGGATTCAAAAATAACATTAAAAATGGATAATAACGGCGAAGGAAAAGATGTAACACTTAGCTTCGATGATACAGGCCAGCTTAAATTACACACATCTGCTGAAATAATTGCTCACAGCGAAGGTGATGTATCTATATCCATTGATAAATCATGTGATGTTACTGTTAAGGATGATATAACAGTTAAAGCAAATAACATAACTTCAACAAGTAATAGCGCCACAATAGATTCTGCTATGACAGAAATAAAAGGTGGACAATTAAAAACACGATATTCAACAGTAATTCCTGATAAAAAAGGTCCTTATTGCTGTTTGCCTTTATGCCCTATTTTGATGATTCCGCATACTGGTAGTATAGCTAGCGGCTAATAGGAGATTTGTATGCTTGATGGAGAAAAGATGGGCAATGCTATAGCGAATGCTGTAATACAATATGGTGGTCATAGTGATTCGCAAGGTAGTGCTGTATGTAAAAAATATTGGGTTTTAATAAGCACTGAAATATGTAATCATATAAAATCAAATGCTATAGTTATGTCAGCTGGTATGCCAACAGCAGGACATGTGTCTACGACACCAATGTCAATAACTGGTTTGGATGGAACAATTATGGGTAATGCTATAGCAAGTTCAGTAATATCATATGGTGGTCATAGTGATTCGCAAGGCAGCACTTTGTGTAGAAAATACTGGGTCTTAATAAGTACTGAAATATGTAACCATATAATGGATAGTGGAAAAATAGCGCCTGGTATTTCTGGAAATCACGGTGCTTCAACTTCTAATGGTAATTTTTTAAGTGGCAGTCTTGATGGTGATGTATTAGGTAATGCCATAGCAAGATCAGTAATATCATATGGTGGTCATAGTGATTCGCAAGGTAGTGCTTTGTGTAGAAAATACTGGGTCTTAATAAGTACTGAAATATGTAACCATATAATGGACAACGCCGAAGTACCACCAGGAATTGGTCATAGTTGCGTTTATGGTGAACATGGCTGTACTAATGCTGGTGTTTATGTGTCAAATGGTAAAATAACTTGACTTTTTTATATATATAGTAAAAATGATAACGATCTGCAGAGGAGGTAGATTATGGTAAAAATTAAGACTGTTAGCTGTCCGAAGTTGGAATATGCTCCAACTCCATTGTTTGAGGTTTACGAGCTCACATCAGAAGATGACTATGTAAATCAAATTATAGAAGAAGCAAATACTTGGCTTTATTCTACACTAAGTTCAAAAATAAAAAATCCAGTTTATCAGATAATGCTTATTTCAGATCAGAATCCAGAAAAAGCATTGCGCAAGATGAGAACAATTGTAACAAAAGAGGAACATGATATAATTCACAATGCTACTAACAAGCCGTATCTTGGAATGGTTGTTTCTGGGTTGGAAAAAGATCAGCTTCTTGATTATTATTCAGATGATGTTGCTAAAACAGAGGCAAAAGCAGCAGCTTTGAAATGGATAAATACTACGAAGAAATTTCTTGCTAATACATTTGAGTTTAAGGGTGATGTAAAAACAAAATGTGCTTTTATTAATGGGACGCCAGAATATTTTGAATTGACTTTAAGTGGCAAGGGAACGACTGATTATTTAGTTTCAAAATTTAAGTCTTTGCAAAGTGAGACAGGACTATTAAATTCTTGGTTCACAGATTGTGGTTTGTTTTATAATTCATCAGAAGATGATATTTTCGCCATGCTAAAAGAGTATTTTGAAAGTTAATTTTTATGGAGAAAGAAATAATGGATGATGAAAATAAAATTATAGAAGAGGAAATTTCTGAAGAGGTTGAACTCGTAGCAGAAGAAGAGACTCTTGAGAATGGTGAGAAAAGAATGTGCTTCAAGGGAATTATTTCTGAAGCAGATTCTGAAAATGGTAATAAGAGGGTTTATCCAAAAGATGTCTTGCGCTCCGTTTATACAGAGGCCATGGAGAGATCTAAAAAAACTGGTAAGCCTATTTTTGGTGAATTGGAACACGCTAAGAATGCTCATATTAACCTTGAAAGAATTGCTGTTACATTCCCAGAACTTGTATGGAACGAGGAAACAGGTCAGATTACTGGTAAAGCAGTTCCAACTTTAACAGATGCTGGTGAAACAGTAAGAAAGTTGGCTTTGTCAGGTTTCCCAATCTGTTTCAGTACAAGAATGACAGGTAAGGTTAAGCCTCTTAGTGAAGCAAAGAAAAAGGAACTGAACATTACAGAGGATAAAGTTGTAGAAGTCCTTCCAGGTGCTAAACTTATTTCTATTGATGTTGTTGGTAATCAGTCTTGTCAGAAAGCTCAGTCTGAAACTGTTTATGAAGAGCAGCAGACAATTACAGAAGAAACTCATAAACCAACTTTCAAACAGGTTTTTGATTCTTTGATTTAGCCAAAGTTAATATTTAGTAGAGGATAGGTAACATGACTTTAAATAATATTTTTGATAATGTTCAGTATGGAGAAAAATACTTTAAAGATAAAGCCTTGAGAGAAGAAGCAGAAAAATTCTATGATAAAGAATTTGATATTTACTATGCTTCAAAGAGAATTAAGAATCTTTCTGGCAGAGTTGTTATGACAGAAAGTGAAGAGCAGAAAGTAAATAGAATTGTTTCAAAGCTCACAATTCTTGAAGGAAGAATTGAAAGCGGCAACACAATGTCTGAAGCTTATAGAAAGATGCAGACAGCAGCTATCGCCGATGATTGTAAGACTTTGATGGAAGAAGTTACAAAAGCCAGAAAAACAGATTCTAAAAAACTTGAAGTATTTGGCAAAATTGTTGCTGCTACAAAATACTTCTCAAAAGAGAATCTTGATGAAGGTATTGTAATTAAGGAATCAAACAATCCATTGTTTAACAAAATTATGAACGATGAGATGAACCTTATAGAAGAAGTTGTTTCAGAGTAAACAATAAAACGCTTGGTAGAATTTTAGAAGAGAATTCTACCAAGCATAAAACACCCATAGGAGTAAAAAATGACAGAAAACGAAAAGAAAGTAAAAGAAGAAATGGAAAAAGAATGGGGTAAAGCTCCAGAAATTGATTTGTCTTTGGTTCAGAATTTGAACGCGGCAAAACAGACAGGAACCGTTTCTGAAAAAACAGCAAAAAATATCCAGTCTTCAAAAAAAGAAAAGAAAGCAAAATTCTGTTTTACAGAAGAACATGAAATAGAACTCCCAACAAAAGGCTATTTGTATAAAGATCAAGAAAACGAAGATATTAAGAATGGTATTGTAAGGTTGCAGCCAATGTCTATTGACGACGAGGAGACCATTTCAAACCAGAGTTATATTAAGAATGGTACTGTGTTTACACACCTTTTGAATTCTTGTATTTTGAACGAAGGTTTTGACGCAAGAAATTTGTGTGTTTACGATGTATATTATTTGATTTACGCTTTGAGACAGATTACTTATGGAGAGGATTACAAGTTTGAATTGAAGTGTCCTTCTTGTGGAAAGAAATACGACTTTAATCTTAATGTTGGAGAACTTACTTTTGACGAACTCAAGTCATCAGAGACACTTACAAAGAAAATAACACTTCCAGTTTCTAAATACACGATTACGATCAGGGCAGAAGTCCTTGGTGATGAAGAGAGTGCTTATAAACTTTCTAAGAGATTTGAGGATTTCAATGATACAATTTTGAAATATGTATCAAGAACAAGTGAAGTACTGTCAAACAATGGTGAAGCAATTAATCCAGATGATTGGCCAGAATTTTACAAAGCATTGCCTGGTAGAGACCGCGCAACAATTACTTCAAGCTTCAAGAATATTGAAGACTTAAGAATTCCTACTATCACTTGTACTTGCCCTAAGTGTGGAGAACAGGAAGAAAGAACAATTCCATTCAATAAGGAATTTTTTCGTTATTAGTCCTGAAAATGTTAACGATTATATCGTTAGCATTAGAAAGAACATCCTTGATTTGGTTCATTATGGCTTTTCTAGAGAGGAAGTATATTTTATGCCTGCTGGAGAAGTCATGGATTATATAAAAATAATAAATGACCGAATCGATAGAGAAGAAGAACAAAGAAAAAACAATGAAATGAATTCTTCTAAGAAACCAATAACTCCTGATTTTCAAATGGCAGGCAACACATTAGCCAGAGGTTAATCGAAAGCATCTTGTAGAACGCAAGATGCTTTTTTTATAAAGTTAAATTACATGAAGGGAGATGAATTTTCTGGAATCATGATGTCTGATAAAGAAGGCATCGTTTTTTCATCAAATAAAAAGGAACTTATAATTGAGAATGTAAAAAGAATTCTTAACACAAGAATAGGAGAAAGGCCAAATAATCTTGAATTTGGTTCCAGGGTTAAAGAATTTTTATTCATGCCGCAAATATATATTCAAGATTTAATGGATGAAATAAAACGCTCTATAGAAAGATGGGAACCGAGAGTAGAAGTGAAAGCTTGCACACTGGAAACCACAGACGAAAGCATACAGGAAGATGTAGTAAGTATAAAATTAGAGCTCCTTATTAAAAGCAGTTCAGAAACATTAGATACAGAGGTTCAAGTTTAAATATGGCTAACGAATTAACAAAATTAACAAAATTACCAACTATACAATATACAGGTCTTACATATGATTCAGTTGTTCAAGAAATAAAAAACATAATTGAAAATAATCCAAACTGGAAAGAAAACTGGACACAGTTCTATTCATCAGAAGCCGGAACGATGCTTGTTCAATTGATGGCATGGATTACAGAAAACCTAGCCGTTAGACAGGACTTATTGTATAATGAATTGTTTATGACAACATCTACTTATGATGGTGACAAAACAAGACTTATAAAACAGATAGGATATATAAGAGAAGGCAGTAATGGCGCTACAGTTCCAATAGAAGTTTCTTTGGAGCAGCCTGCTTTTAAGAAGATAAATTTAAGCAATAACAGAAAAGATCAGAGTTTAAGTTCTGTTAAAAATGCTATTTTAAAATTTACAGCAAAAGATATAAACGGAAAAAATGTTGCTTGGGAGATTCTACATGTTGATTCAGATGGAAAGATTTCATATACAACACCTATTCAGCTTACAGGCAACAAGGCAGTATTTACTTCATATTATTTTAGCGATGAACAATTTACATTAAAAGCAATCCAGGGTGAAACAAGATATGACGAATTTTTATCAACAACAGATGATGGAGTTATATTCTCAACTGGCTTGAAGAATTTTGATTTTGATAGTTTTGAGGCTTTTGATTTAACAGAAGGGGACAATATAAAAGCCAACACAAAACATGTAAGAGTAAAGTCTTTTCAGGATATAGTGACACTCGCTGATGACAACTATCAGCCTTGCTATATTTTAGAGAGAGATAAGAATGACATTATTACTTTTAGATATCCATCAAAAACTCTTATGGATAATAACTCTATTATAGCAAAGCATGGATTTAAGGCAGGTCATAAGATTGCTATACTTTATAGAGTATCAAATGGAACTGACGGCAATGTACAGGCAAATTATTTTGGAAAAGTAAGCAAAACAGTAAAAACAATAGATGGTGATAGTGTTGATATAGTAATCAATAATACTCTTGCTGGATATGGTGGTAGAGATGCTGAAACAACAGAGGAAGCATCAAATAATGCTCCACTCTCATTAAGACATAATGAGAGATCTGTAAATGTCGAAGACTTTGATGTGTTTATGCTTAAAAATTCTTTGGTCACATCGTCTAAGACATATATGCCTTATAATGAACCAGAAGAGTTTAAAACTGCTTTTGGTAGAAGGATTCATCCGCATGAAAGCTATTCATTGGTAACATTGAATAAAGGTAGTCAGAATATACCATCAAAGAGATTAAATGATTACCCTTGGATAGATTTAGTTAAAGAGCATGTATTGAATGAGTATTACAATTTCTTTAATGTAAATATTAATAGGGAAATAGATGTAATTTCTCAAGGAAATAGTTATTATTTAAATGTAAAAAAATACGACAATAAAGAAATGAATGATTATAGTGTTTCCGATTTGGTTTCTAAATTGTATAGAAACAGCACTGTATTCAGTACTTCTGGAGCTTTGTCATCTACAATACAAGAAGAACAGGAATTGGCTGGAACCCCTAAAGAAAATTTCTACATGCAAGTAAAGGTTCACCTAACCAAGTTTGATGGAAAATATATAAAGGATATAACAAATGATTTGTTTAGTAATGATGGTTATAATTTTACATTTAAAACAAATGATAATGTTGTTGTAGATGAAGGAAAACATGCCACATTGACTTCTCTTACTTCTGTATCTTCAAGCAGTGATTATGTAGATGTATTATCATATGATACGATGACTGTTGTTTTGGATGATAGTATTAAATTTGATGTTTCATTAAGAGGCGAGAATAATTTCACTGATTTCTGTGCTTTGTATGATATAGACACTGAGGAAACAGAACCAGAAACTTATTACTTAAAATGGGATAATGATACAAATTTTGAGGATAATTTCAACCAGGAACAAAAAATCATTGATAGCTTTGAAAGTTTGTCAAAAGCCAAGAGCTACTATGAAGGTGAAGAAATTGCTTCTTATAGAAGAGGCATTTTACAGATTTTTAGAGATGCCTATAACAAAGTAATTCTTAATGATGATGAAGTAAAAGCAAAAATAAATGGCAATGTAAAATATGTAGATTTAGGATTACAATTCCCAGCAAAAACTCTTTCTAAATATAACAATTTTGGCGAAGATGATTTTGAGGATAATATAAGCAAAGGTTTGTTCTATCAGAAATATGAAAATGATGGAAAAGAATTAGGCTTGTCGGATTTGAAGAAGTTCTATAGAATTAAAATAAATGGAACTATATATGCTGTAAGAATTGATGGTTATAGCATAAATCTTATCTCTAAATATTTAAGAAATGCTTTTAAAAATGGCGATAATAATTCTTTAAGAGTTTCTGAAGGAAAATACTATGACTTGTTTAATTATATAGGTTATGGCGACACATATTCTCCAATAGAAGAACTTCAGCAGGCAAAAAAAGTAGCTACTGAAATATTTGAAAACAGCTCTTATGATGAAATCTATCAGGAAATTTATGATAAGCTTTATGGTGAAAAATATCAAACTTTAAAAAATGAATATATTCAGTCTCTTACAGAAGAAAAATGGGAACAGATATTAAAAGAACAAGATTATTTAGACGCTATAGAAGCCATTCAGTCCGATGAAAAAAGACAGAAAATTAAAGAAGAATTGATAGAGGAGCTCATTAAAAAAATTTATGAGGAAAAATATACAGAAACATACTGGGCAAGCTATAAGGAGAAATATTTACAGTCATTAATTGATGAATATTTGGCTTTAAAGAAAAAAGAAAAGTTAGAGACTGAATGGACGGCATATCAGAAAACTTCTGCTTACAAAAAAATATATAATAGTAAATATGAAGAAGCATATGATAAAATTAAGTCGGATATCATAGCGGCAGATAACGGTGGAGAAGAGTTTAAAAACACTTATTTCTATCGTTCAAGCGATGGAAAATTATATCCAATGGAGTTTGCTGCGAAGTATCGCATAGACACAAAATCATATGATATATTATTTGATGGTGAAACGGTTCATCATTCAACAGGCGAAGTAGCTAGCCCTACCGAAGAAACAGAGCTTGGTAATGGTTTTAGTATTTACTCAAGTGACGATGAAGGTATTTATAATGTAGAGAAACAGAACCATGAACCAGATTTGGCGTGTCGTTTAACAATTTCACCAGATACTAATGAGATTAATATATCAGAAGAAGATTCTATTCACATTCCTAGTCGAGATGAATATGAAACTGATTCTATTCATACTTCTGAATCTGGCTATTAT
>Ga0326513_10003370_pt1 | contig 11610 bp, 18 predicted proteins | sample 2_2465_0518_D_FD_203654 | JGI IMG/M metagenome (GOLD analysis project Ga0326513, IMG submission 203654) | Bovine rumen microbial communities from UC Davis, California, United States - 2_2465_0518 | ecosystem: Host-associated > Mammals > Digestive system > Stomach > Rumen | place: USA... | reverse complement strand
CTATTGCAGTCAACAGTCCATTATCACAGAACGCCATTTCCACGCTGTTGTCGTACTCCCCGAAGCAGAGCGGTAGTGGCGATCCGTCACCTTCGAATGTTAGACCGATTGAGGGGTGGACGGAGGCGAACTTGGGCGTAAATTCCGAAACTCCGACAAAGACAATCTCACTCGGAGGCACTTACTACGGGTTTGAGATTGATGTTGAGAGGGGGGTGTTGAGGGTAAACCGTGCAAAAATCGAATTTACGGGAGGCGATGAGGAAACATGGACTTTGTATAGTTTGGATAATTTACAACAGTTTTCTTGCAATAATTTGGCGATTCAGTCTGTCGAAAGGTCATCCGCATATTCGAACATTACTCCGTATGGTATTACTGTTTCAACTCGGCAAAATAATAACTATGGTTGCTATCTAACTTCTGGGGGAACAATAATATCGTTCCAAATGCAAGGATCACGGGCAACCTTTGGAACAGTCGCAGATTGGAAATCATACCTTGCAGAAATGTACGCCAACGGGACACCTGTTTGTGCGGTTTATGAACTCTCCACTCCCATCGAACTCCCCCTCACTCCTCAGACCGTCGCACTTTTGGCGGGAAACAACACGCTTTGGACGGATGGGGATAATATCGAGATTACTTACAGAGGAGAACCAGTGACTACTCCATTGTTAGGTATGTTGGGAAATGCAGTTTTAACTCAGAGCAATGTGGAAGAGTCAGAACCTACTGACGAAGAATCAAACATTTTAACAGAGGAGGAAGAAGAAAATGTTTTTGAATAATTACTGGAAGTTGAGAGCATTGTTTGAGAATTATCCAAGGGTGTATAAAGACACCTACAATCACGTTCGTGGATATCTCATAGGGGTTAAAAATATAGAAGGTACATCAAACGATTTGTACATTCCTGCAACCTACTCAACAAATGTTTTAGGAACTGATAGTGTCGCCACACAGGCAGGAAAACAAGATAGATTGCTCAAGGCCGATAATTCTGTAAGGCTTGCAACTGGAGATCATGTGATTTCCGCTGATGATTATACAGTTGGTGGTACTGATATTACAAGTCAAATTCGAAATCTTTCAATTACTTCCACGGTAAGTTCTGAAGATGGCGGGGAAACTTTTGTATTTACAATAACGGGAACTTATACAGGCTCAAGTGCCGTGGAAGTAAAGAGAGTTGGAATTGTGAAAAAATTGCAGTACACTGGTCAAGCTGATTGGACTCTTACAAACATCTACACAACCGATTTCATGCTTATTGAGCATGAGTTAGAATCACCGATTGCATTAAATCAAGGTGATCCAATCAATATTATTCTGAAAGTAACACAACAATAAATATGATAGAAAGGACTGAAATGCTATTATCCACAATAATATTATATACAATCGAATATAGTTAAATCATTTGTATATAATATGTTCGTATTGAACAGGGTAATCAGACTAAGTTCTTCGAGAACTACGTTACTAAAGAATGATATAGGCACTTTCGGATGTACTTCCAGTCTGAAACACTGCGGATAGTGATTAAAAGTTCTTTTATTGTGAGAACGGTGTTGCTATCAAAAACCTTTGGATAACATTGTCGTGGGAGACTCAACCGGAGAAATCCGTGTAATTACTTCTTAAAAGAGGTGAAATTTATGGTATATGTGATAAGTGCAGATGGTACTCCATTGATGCCTACAAACAATCATGCTAAAGTTAGAAAATTACTTAAAACAGGAAAGGCTGTAGTAGTTCAAAGGATACCATTCACAATTCAGTTGAAGTATGATACTACAAAATATACTCAACCAATTTCATTGGGCGTTGATGCAGGAAGTAAGCATATTGGTTTATCTGCAACAACAAAAGATAAAGTTTTGTATGAATCTGATGTTGAATTACGAAATAATATAGTTGAATTACTTTCTACACGAAGGGAATGTAGACGAACTAGAAGAAATCGTAAAACTAGGTATCGTAAGCCGAGATTCAATAACAGAAAATCTTCAAAACCTGATGGTTGGATTGCACCATCTATACGACAGAAGATTGAAACTCACCTTTCTGTAATTTCCGATGTCCATAAGATTCTTCCTATAAAAAGGATTGTAGTAGAAGTTGCATCGTTTGATATTCAGAAGATTAAAAATCCTGAAATATCTGGAATTGAATATCAACAAGGGGAACAATTAAATTTTTGGAACGTTCGAGAATATGTACTATTTCGTGATGGTCATACATGCCAATGTTGCAAAGGTAAATCCGGTTGCAAAATTTTAAATGTGCATCACATTGAAAGTAGAAAAACAGGTGGAAATGCTCCAAATGATTTGATAACTTTGTGCGAATACTGTCATACTAAATATCATGGGGGGCGAGTTAAAATTACCAACCAATATCAAACGTGGAATGTCATTCCGTGATGCAACATTTATGGGAATTTTGCGTTGGAAATTATACAACAAATTAAAGGAGTTGTATCCAAATGTTTCTATAACATATGGATATATTACTAAGAATACTAGAATTTCAAATAATCTTCCGAAGGATCATTATATTGATGCAAGATGTATAAGTGGTAATCCATCAGCAAAACCGACAGGTGTTGTACATTATCAGAAAAAGATAAGAAGGCATAATAGGAAGATTTATAAGGATAAGATTTTATCAAATAATACAAAAAAGAGAAATCAATGTCCTTATACGGTTTTTGGGTTTCATCGGTATGATATTGTTTCATACTTAGGAAGAATTTGTTATATTAACAGTCTTCGAGAACGTGGTGATTTTCAGTTAAAGGATTTAGTTGATTCTAAATTCAAAAAGGAACTAAGTTTCAAAAAATTAAAGTTGATTCAATGTAGAAATTCGTTTGTAACAACTTTAATTAAAATATAATATTATAATTTAATTAAGTGAAAGGATATTGTGATATGGCTACAAAAATCAGAGTTTTAGAGTCAAGTAGTGGTGGAGATACCCCTACACCGATTCCTACCCCATCAGATATGGACACTATTGCAAGTACCGCAATTTATGATAAAGCAAAAAGTGGTATTGCACAGTTAATTGAATATTATTCCGGTTGCGGTCAGACTTGCTGCACAATTTGTATTAAGTTTCCACCTGGTTTAAGAGAAGAACTTGAAGAGGACGGATACACAATTGTTGAACGTGGTGATTTCAGAAAAGATATGGAATCCTATGTTTATGATATACTCTGGTGAAAAACCTTTTATAATCCTAGAAGAAAACTTTTCCGTGAAAGGAGATCAAATTTATGTTCACACCTTTAAAAATGGGAACAAATCACATGCTTGGTGTTGATAACTATGTTCCTTTGATGCAGAACAATTTTGAAGTTCGTATCTATGATAATGATGGATCTGATCTCGGTCAGTCCTATGAATACCTTACATTATCAACTGATTCAGTTGGACAGATTTCAGAAAATCAGGATGAAATCACTGTTCATTATGGAAATGGTGTTATTAAGTTTCCTACCAAGATTGATTATGGTGATGTTGACTGGAATCTTAATTGCTATTGCTATCCAAATGTTTTGGAATCTCTTCGTGCATGGAGACGTCAGATTTATGACCCGGTTACGGAAAGGATGGGTCTTCCTTCTGAATACATGAAGCAGGTTTACTTCATTAAATATGATGGTCAGGGAAATCCTAGAGATGTAATTAAGTGTCCTGGTACTTGGATTAAGGGACTTAATAATGGTGAAATGTCACAAGGACAGAGTGAAATCGTTCAAGTTTCTGTAACCTTTGTAATTTCAAGAGCAATCTATCTGAATCCGAATGATGATGCATCTTCCGGTGGTGGAAGATTATTTGGTGCAGTTTAATTTTCTGATAACGACATGCTAAAACCATTCGGTTTACTTCCTTTCATTATGTGCAAAATGTCAATCGGCTTATCGCAAGTCGGTTGGCATTTTGTTGTTTGCAACCTTTTATAATGGTAGATTTACCATCGTTATATTACAGAAAGGAGCACTTTCAAATATGCCTATTAGTAATAATAATGTAAAATTTCATTACATTGAAGAAGGTCATACCGTGGTCGGTCGTGATGGCGATACTGTTTACTTTGATGAAAATGATCACAGTATTTCTGTAGGTGATGTTCAATTTTCCGGTGAAGTTCCAAAACCGGATTGGGAAGCAAGTCCGAATGCTGATGATGGAATTATGAACAGACCTAGTATTTTTAAGGGTAGTGTTGATTCTGCTTTAAGAATGAATACTACGGATGTTGCAAGTGGTGTAAATTCATTTGCTGAAGGTTCTGGAACAATTGCGGCAGGTGCAAATCAGCATGTTGGTGGTACCTATAATATTTCAGATCCATTAAATAAGTATTCTTTTATTATCGGTAATGGTTCTGATAGCAGTCATAGGTCAAATGCAATTGCAGTCGATTGGTCTGGTAAGATTTATGTACAGGATGATACAACCGGAATTGACATACGTGAACTTCTTTCTACAGAGGAATATGATGCAGGTAAAACAGTTCCGGAAGGTACAGAAGTTGTAATTGATGGAACTACATATACTGTTGGCGAACACGCTGAGATTTTCAACGATTATGAAAATCATCTTGCAATCGGAAAATATTCTCATGTAGAAGGACTTCCTTCTAGGCAGTATGACACTGACCCTACATCACCAATTGTTCAAGCAAATACTGCATATTCCCCCGGTTCTCATGTAGAGGGTGTCGGTAATGTTGCTGGTGCAGGTGGTAATCCTATAATTATAGATGACTACACTTTCGGTATTCATGCAGAGGGATATAAAACCGTCGCAAATCATGGTAATGGTGCTCACAGTGAAGGATATGAAACGAAATCAATGGGAAGTGGTTGCCACGCCGAGGGTGAAAACACGGTTGCTGGTACTAATCCCGATAACCCTACATCTTACCATTCTGCTTGCCATGCAGAGGGTTGTGGCACAAAATCTTATGGGGATTATTCCCACAGTGAAGGAAGTTACACGGTAAGTAGTGGTTCTAGTTCTCATAGTGAGGGTGAGAGCACAGTAAGTAGTGGGTCATGCTCCCACAGTGAGGGATGCCAAACAGAAGCATCCGGGTCTTCTGCTCACAGTGAGGGTAGAGAGACGAAAGCATACGCTTACTATTCCCACAGCGAAGGTTATCAATCAGTTGTAGGTATATCTGGACGTAGTGATTATGGTCAGTATGGACATGCCGAAGGTTACAATACAACGGTCAATGGTGATTACGGACACACCGAAGGTAATTCAACATTAGTAAAAAATTCTGCTTGCCATGCAGAAGGTACACATACACAGGCAGGTGGTGCTCATGAAGATTATCCAACTGTAGGTGGTGGAAGTTATGCTCATGCAGAAGGATATTATTCACTAGCCCTCGAAGATTATTCACATGCAGAGGGCTATCAAACAAAAGCATTTGAAGATGCTGCACATGCCGAAGGCAATTCTACTTCTGCTACTGGAAAGAATTCTCACTCAGAGGGTTTCCATACTATATCATCTGGACAGTCATCACACGCAGAAGGTTCTTCTTTATATGAAAATGATACATTAGTTGCACAATTGTCTGCAAGCGGACCTGCGTCACATGCAGAAGGAATGGGTACAACTGCATCTGGTGACCAATCACACGCAGAGGGTCTTAGAAACACTGCTAGTGCATGGTGTTCTCATGCCGAAGGTGCTTACACAACAGCTTCTGGAAATGCTTCCCATTCCGAAGGATATTCCACTATGGCATCTGGTACATATTCTCATGCTGAAAACTGCGGAGTTGCAAGTGGTCAGTCTTCACATGCTGAAGGTCAAGCATGGTCCGAGACATTACAAAATCCAGCTGGTACTAATGTTACTGTAGGTGGTTCAAATACTACTACTGCGGCAGGCATGGGAGCACATGCAGAAGGTCTTTCAACAGTTAGCGGTGGATCAACAAGTCGTGGAAGTCACGCAGAAGGAATTGGAACAAATGCATTTGGTGATGCCGCTCATGCCGAGGGTATAAGCAGTCAAGCAAGCACAACTGCATCTCATGCAGAAGGTTGGGGAACTGGAGCTCATTCAAATGCAGCACATGCTGAAGGGTTCAACACACTTGCAACTCAGCCTGTTTCACATGCAGAAGGTTGGGGATCTCAGTCACATATGGCAGCAGCTCATGCTGAAGGATATGGTACTAATGTTGCAGGTTCTGGTCAGGCTTGCCATTCAGAAGGATATTCTACAAGTATCTCAACTGGTGGTGCGTATGGTGCCCATTCCGAAGGATACTATACTATGATCAGTAGTGCTACTGCATATGGCACCCATGTTGAAGGAACTTCGATCATGGATACTGACAATCCGACAACTGTTGTATCAAGACAGCTTGCAGGCGGTGATGGTGCCCATGCGGAAGGTAAAGGAAGTCAAGCATTATCTGAAGCATCTCATGCAGAGGGATATAAAAATGTAGTTTCTTGGGGGGCATCACATGTTAGTGGATTCAACAATGTGATTAATGTTAATCCGGACTCTACAGATCCTGATTATACACCGGATGTATCAACTGCTAATCCTAAATTTGTTATTGGTAAATTCAATGCTTATGCCTATGATGATTTTCAGGATTCTGCTTTTGTAATCGGTAACGGAATCGCTGACAATGCACGGTCTAACGCACTTACTCTTGGATATGATGGTAACATGACATTAGCAGGAACTTTGACCGTAGCAAATGATCCTGTATCAAACATGGAAGTTGCAACAAAGCATTATGTCGATGATATTGTAGGTTCTATCAATACCGCACTTGCAGCTATTTTAGGGGGTAACTCATGACGATTGAACAACAGATACAAGCATTAGCACAAATAAAATCTGATTTAAAAGATGCTATTTTAGCACAAGGAGTTGATATAGATGATTCAACTCCATTTGCAGATTATGCTACAAAGGTGTCCTCTATTTCTGGCGGCGGTGGAATTCCGGGATATGAATTTAAGACAAATTTAGATATCGAAGTTACTGGGGAGGTAAATGAATAATGTTTGTTAAAGCTTTTTGGGAATTACTTAGAAATGTTTCTGTACATGATGCTATAAATAACAAAACCACCCAAGATCAGGTAATGATGGCTACAGGAATCAAAAACTTATCCGGTTCGGACGTCCAATTTTTAGTGTCAACTCAAACTCAGGTCTCAATTTCATATGGGGCATATAGTGGCATAGGTCCTGCTGCTCAAAATGCAAATTTCTGTTTACTAAAAGGACTTACTGCTCTGGTAGGAAGTGGTTCTACAGCACCAACATACGACGACTATCGTTTGACTACGGATAAGACATCATCATTTTCCACAACTTCTACTGCTACAAGTTTTGCTATTAATTCTGCCGGAAAACTTGAAATGACCGTGACTTGGGTGGGAACTAACTCAACATCTAGTTCAATCACAATTAATGAGTTCGGTTTGAAGAAAACAATTTATAGAAGCTATACGAGTTCCGGATATACAGAACATATAGACTCTATGGAAGTTTTAATCGCTCATGAATTACTTGACACTCCCGTTGTTGTACCTGCTGGATCTGGAACTACTATTACTGCTAGAATTGAACTATCATAATTATATCTGTTGTGGTAATAGAATTTGGATGGATTATGAATAATAATTTGGTTAAATGTATTGACTTTTCATTGACTTCCGTATATACTGTAAATGGAGATGAAACTTATGTTGAACGATTCCATCAAGATTGTTGAAACAAATTGTGGTAGTGATTATAACAAAGCACTATTAGAAGTTCTGAAAGCTGCTAAAACACTTGATCTGTTTGAACGAAAGATTGGATGTTTAGCAGGTTTCTCCGACCTTACAGTTGCGGAAGTCAAAGAAATTTTAGATTATTGCAGAAACAGTGTAGGTGATCTTCAATGAAATATTTAAAAACAGATTCCAAAGAATACAAAGTAAATTCTTATAAAGATCTTCTAGAAGTGTTATCTGAGGTATTTCCAGGAAATACTGTCTATGAGTTTGAAGAAATATTTTATGATTATGTAGAAGATATGTTCCAAGCTGATATTGAAGCAATTGTGGAAGAAATTCTTATGGATTATGCACCGGAAGAATCCGATGATGTTAGTTTTTAATTAAGTCATTACCAAAATCAACATAGTCATTTCTAAGGATTTGACTATGTTGATTTATGCTATTTTCTAATAAAAATTGTAATAATGTATTGACATAAAAAATGATTTGAAGTACAATATTGAAAAAGAATAGGTGGTGATACTATGAAAAGATATGTCAGATCATCAGATTACATTTCTGAAAATGACCAACTTGAATTTAATATAGAAATTGTATTGGAACTAGATCAACCATATTGGTACGATAAAGTAGTTTCAACCATAAAACCAATAAAAGATTCTGATGGAAACATTGATGCACAAGCATTAGCCGATTACAATGATTTTATAACAAATCTTTTTGGTGTGTTGGATTCCTATTTTGAAGTTGTAGATGTTACACAAAGCCCAAAGGATGCAAAGACATCTTGGTACTTTTGGTTATTCGCAAAACATCCTGATGGTACGGTTGCTACAAAGGTAATTTGTCGTTTGCGGATTTCTGATCATGAATATGAAGACTATCACGATCCTGAGAAAGAACATGAATATGTTGAACAAGAATCTCAGAAATATAAAACACCGAAAGATAAAACATTTCAGAAATGGAGATTAAAGAGCATCATTGTAAATGGTTATTTCTATGATTCTTATGATGATGCACTTGATTCTATTGATAATCAATTGGAAGAATATTCAATAAAACTTGCAAAGAAATAGAGGAACTTTAAAATGCCTGATTGTATTGTAAAAGTAAAGAAACTCAGAGAAAATTCAAAGATGTTGTTTAAAGCAACACCTGATTCTGCTTGCTATGATGTTTATGCTTGCCTAGATGGACTAGAAAGTGTTACCATTTGTCCAAATCAATCTGTGAAAATCGGAATTGGTCTTGCATTTAAAATTGAACCTGGTTGGTGTGGATTGGTTTATGCTAGAAGCGGAATGGCAAGTAAGTACAAATTATCTCCAAGCAATTCTGTAGGTGTACTAGACGCTGACTACACCGGAGAAGTCATTGTAGATTTATTCAATGAAGGAATAGTGACACGAACTGTCCATGACGGAGATCGAATCGCTCAGATTATGTTTGTCCCTGTTTATTCAGTTGAGTTCATGGAAGTAAATGAACTTGATGATACTGTTCGTGGCAGCGGTGGATTTGGTTCTACGGGAATGAACTAAAATTGTGCATATTGCACAATTAGGTCTGTGTTTATCCTAGACCTAAAACAACACTTACTATACAAAATAGCCAAAGGATTATCTTAACAATGGATGAAAGAATTAAGAAGGTAACGGAATATTACGAAAAGGAATTTCCAAAGGAACTTCCAGTTGCTAAGTCATTGGAAACAAAATTACATGATTTCTACAATGAATATGGTGAATTATTAAAGAAAATGAGTAAAACTCTTTCAGATCTTGTCGAAGAATGCTATACCACATATTCCAGAATTGACAATGAAACATATTCCCTTGATACATCGATGAGTGAACTTGAATTTGATGAATCAATTAGTGATGAAGATTATGAAATTGCAAGTAAATCATGGAACAACATCGTAGGTCTTATGAATTTCATTGATGACATGAAAGACTATTGTGCAAGAACTTCATCTGATTTGGAAGACATCGGTCACTGGGATGAATCATTTTTAAGAGTGAATGGTTATATCAATGAAAATGATTGATTGTGTCACATTCTCATTAAATTGAATAGTCAATAGTCAATAGTATTGTAAAAATTTATACAATACTATTGACTTTTTTCTTGTTTCCGTATATAATAAGTGTTGAAAGTGAGGTGCTTATTATGATTATTGAAATGAAACAACTTCCGAATAATAAAAACACTCGTGTTCAAGGCGGTCAGAAAGGTCAGATTCTTCGAGATATTGAAGATGCTGTATCCCGTGGAATTACACAGTTTGAATTAGTTGATGACTGTTATAACTATAAGTATCTTTCCGGATATGTACGTGAGGTACTTGATCGTTATTATGTGAGAAACTATATAAGACCATCTTGGAAAAAGTATGATCTGGAACTGAGATCAAAGTACAAAGATACAAGGGGTGGAAGTTATTTTAACTTATACTCAGAAACTTCATTGGCAAGTAAATTTTATAAAGTTACTACAATGAAAGATGAAGAACTTGGTAGAACAAGGGTCTTTGTAACATTGATGTTTTCTGAAGAGTTGTTGGAGACAGAATTAAAACATGCACAGTTGTCTGAGGAAAACAAGCATTTAGAGTTTCTGAAGAAATACTATCCGGATGAGCTGGAGAGAATTAAATGAAAGTAAAAAATTTGATGGACTTATATGTTCCTGCGGAACAATCATTTGAGTTTGAACCGACATCTTGTACAGAACTTTCCTATGAAGAATACATACCTGCAAAGTATGTTGGTAGGTCAAGCTGCGGATTTAAACATGATCATAAATACCTTGTAAAAATGCTTCAAAAGGAATCTGGTTCCTATGGAATAACGGTTCATGCAATTAAGGATGATAACGGAAATGACATTGATATTCAGATTCGTTTCAGCAATATTTCAAGTGCAAATACATTTTTCAAAATTTGAAAGGGGATTCTTATGATCAATCAGAAGTTACAGGAAGAACTTGTTCGTGAAGCCGAAGTTATCAAAAACATCTTAAAGTCATATGGTGAGACAAATATGCTTAGTCTTGCCATTGATTTGAAAAGTTGCGAATATGTTTCATTTTTCATTACGAATGATAATGATGAGTATATTGTCAAATACACAGATTTCGGTGATCCCGAATCAGAAAGTGAGGAATAACAAATGAAAGAATTTGAATCTGATAGTTTATGTAATGCCAGTGGTAGGTACTTAGGTTGTCCTATCTGTGGTGAAAGATCTTGGTTGAAATTACGTAAAATGGTTACATTCGATTTCAACAAGACTGATAAGATGACATACTATTCCATTCATTGCGAACAGTGTAAATTAACCTTCGGTGAAGTTGATGGTGAACCTGTTTATGAAAGTGAAAGTGATCTTTTGGCAGATTGGAATCGGAGAAAATACTGATGAAAAAATATATAAAAGGTACAAAAGAAGAATGTCGTGGTGTGTTTTGGATTATTGATGGTGAATTATATGCCTATCAATTTTATGCAAATAATCCAATTTATATGGATTCATTAGATATGCAAACATATAATCATAAACGACTTTGGGAACTTCTAAAACCAAAGAATCATGATTTTGATTACTATCCAAGAGGTCGTGTCGATTTCAAATCTGACGGAACTCCGATCATCTACATGAATCCGAATATTGATGAATCCATGATTCCAGAAATTAAATCTGAATTCGGTTTGAGAAAAGATCCGATTATTCACTATGATTACAGTGACCACTATAAATGTCATTTGGATGATGGTTATAATGGAAGATAATTTTTTAGAAAGGTTGG
>Ga0326513_10003369_pt1 | contig 11615 bp, 12 predicted proteins | sample 2_2465_0518_D_FD_203654 | JGI IMG/M metagenome (GOLD analysis project Ga0326513, IMG submission 203654) | Bovine rumen microbial communities from UC Davis, California, United States - 2_2465_0518 | ecosystem: Host-associated > Mammals > Digestive system > Stomach > Rumen | place: USA... | reverse complement strand
CGTCTCCTTTGGTTATGCTGATGCACGCAACGAAGGTGTCGCAAACCTTATCCATGCTTCTGGCAACGCTTCTGAGGCAGAGCAAGAAGTTTCCTACTGGTTCAAGCCAGAAGAAATTCAGATTTATAAGACTTTGTCTGAACGCTTTACGCGTTAATAATTATTTGGGTGGAACTTGTGTCGATTCGTCGATTACATCCGAGGAGGGAAAAAGTTGCATGTTTAGCAATTGTGCTATTCGGGGCTTTTTTAGCACTTGGTGGTGTAGTTTACATTCAATGTAAGTTTATTGCAAATGCGGCGACGGCTAAGCTGTCGTCGTATTTTTGCTCCCAGTCGAGCAGCGCGTCTGGTTACGGAACGGCGCGGGCAGACAATACGCATAGCTGCAAGAGCTCAAAGATTACGGACATGCGCGGCAAATATACGACTTTTTTGCAAAAAAGTAATTATATTCAGCCAGACGAGAAGTTTGGTGATATCTTTCATGCTGGTGAGAGTATGGCGTTTTCATATGATAAGTTAGTCGTAATTCAAGTGCCGTCGGCTAGTGACAAGAAATATTATCGTCATTTATTTGCTTTTGATGTGAATACGAAGCAGCAGGTCTATCATACGGCGGCGGATGGCAATGGTGCGAATAGTAGCGACTATACGAATCGCTATGCGGCTAACACGCTCTGGGTGGGGCATGCAAATGGTATGACTTTCAATAGCCGCACGAATGAAATCATGACTACGAATAATTCAGGCGACATTTCGTTGTTTGATGGTGATAGCGGCGAGTACAAGTATGGTTATTTCCGTGACGATAGTGGCAATAAGAATGTCGATTTGCATACGAATGCGCTTGCGCATTGCCCGCTTTGTACGAGAGGTGACTATATTGAGCTACAATCAAAGGGCAGTACGTCCGCAGTGAATAAATACCGTTTTGCGACTTATAAAAAGAGTCGTTTTGATACGCGTGATAATGGATATTATATGAACGATAGTTTCACGTCAATCGTAGATTATCCGAGGTCTTCATTTCCGAAGGGCTATTCGAATATCGTGAATGATATCGCAACGAATGGAAAGTATTTCTTCCATGCGGCGGTCGGCGCTTGTATTAATAAAACCGGCGATGACCAGAAGAATTGCTATACCAATTATGGCGAGTATGGCTTTTATATTTATCAGTTTGATATGTCGGGCAATTTTGTGCATGCATATTATTTCCCGCCGGATTCGGGTGAGTATCAGGGGATGGATTTTGGTCCCGATGGCACGCCGTATGTGTTGATGGATTATTATGACAAGACCGCAGGTTGGGAAAATCGCGATTGGGCGGGCTGGCGCGTGTATCAAATTACTGACGAAAGCGTCAAAAAGCAGATGGGCGTGATGACGGCGACAATAAGTTATGATGCAAATGGCGGTTCGGTCCCAGTGAGCCGACAGACGATTGCTGGTTTTAAGTATGCTCGCCTAAATAGCGCGGTACCAACCAAGAATAACTGTGTATTTAAGGGATATCGGGCGACGAAATTGGACGGTACGGAAGTAATTTTGCAGCCGGGCGATATTCTTTTGCCGACGGATTACGTGCGGATTGCAGTTGGTACGTCGGCTTCGATTCGTCTTTCGGCGGTGTGGCTGGAGAAGAAATCTACGGAGACGATTACGGTTTCTTATAATGCCAATGGCGGTGTTGGCGCGCCATCGGCGCAATTATTTATGAAGGGCGGTGAGGGGAAGCTTGCGAGCAAGAAGCCTTCGCGCAGTGGTTATAGCTTCCTCGGCTGGAGTACGAATCGTGCGGCCGGTGCGGCATCATATATGTCGGGTGCCAGTGCGAAGTTTGTTGGCGACACGGTGTTATATGCAGTTTGGAAGCGGAATGAGAGCGTGACGCCATCAAGCGGCGGTTCGTCTTCTAGTAGTCGCAGCGACGAAGATGTGGTTATTGAAGAAGAGCCATACGAAGAAGGCAGAATCAACGAAGAGGTTTTGGAAGAGGATGGTAAACCAGTTAATGAAGACAACCCGAGCCTAACGCCAAAGTCAGATTTTGGCGGCAGCGTTGGTAATGGTGGCTCAGATGATGAGTTGCCGATTGCTGGAGAAACGGTAGTGGGCATAGTCGAAGTAGCGTCCGGTACAGCAGTTGGCGTGAGTGCTATGGCAATACTCGGATCGGTTCTGTATCTGCATGCACTGCGCCATCGTCATTAATTTGGTATAATACAGGTGTTGGCCCAGTAGCTCAATGGATAGAGCGGCTCCGTCCTAAGGAGAAGGTTGTGCGTTCGACTCGCGCCTGGGCTACCACATACGCGCTGCGCTTGCCTCAATCTTCTTCTTCTTACAAGAAGAAGATTGGAAAGAAGAACTGATTGTGAAAAGAAATCCACGCACATGTCGCGGATTTCTTTTTGTTTGTATATGGCTCATTCTGCGCTATGTAACATTTGTTGCGGAATTTGCAAAAAGTAATAGATAGAGTAGATTAGGCTAGGTGTAATAAAATGCAGAATGCACAACGAAAGTCGTAATACGCGAGATGAGATGCATGTGCCTGAATGTCTGGGGCATGTTCTGGACATTATGAACCTGGTTGTAGAAATGGAAACTAATTCTAGGGGAGAGTAAATAGCTATAGAGGTAATTAGTTGCCGAAATGGAAACCAGGTTTGTAATGCGCGAGATGGGATATGGAAGAGTTTTGAGCATTAAAAAGACCGGCCGAGGGCCAGTCTTTTTAAAATAGAGGAGTGTTACTTTTTGAGTAGTGCGAGTGCCTTCTGAGCCATAAAAGCTAAGAGTGTTCTGATCTTTCATAACGATATCCTCCTTGTATAAGAACAAATTGACAACAATTAGTAGTCTATTATACCATAAGCGCTTAAAAATGTCAATAGCCATAGCAATAATTGTTGCTTATGGTAAAATATTGGTATGGAATTCGAAGGCCAGCGCAAGGGGGAAGAGGTAATCTGTATCTTTCGGCGCCATATTGCAACCTCTTTTAAGGGGATTTTGTGGCTAATTATCTTGGTGACAGGTGGTTTTTTGCAGGCTTTATTGATACCGAATAACCAATATGGTCTACTAATCTGTATTATTGCGATCGTTTTGGGCTTTTTGGGGGCAGTATACAGCTGGCTGCTATGGTATTGCAGCTATTACATTATTACGAATGAACGCTTGCGTCAGACGCATCAGAAAGGCCTGTTTAAGGTAAGTGTGGTAGATTTGGAGCTAGAAAACATCATAAATATGAGCTATGGCGTACATGGGATGTTTGCGACCATGTTTGATTATGGCTCGATTTTAATCCAGACCGAGGCGGGGGATTTGGTTATAAGCATGGTGAGCCACCCCGAGGCGGTGTATAATGAATTAGAGAATATTTGTCATGATAAAAAGTAAGAAGAAAAAATCATCCGCAATTACTCAACAAAACTTGGCTGAGAGCCGTGAAGAAATTTTGTCGAAGGGCAAAAAGTTTCGCTATCCATTTCAGTATTCGAAGCACCGCTTAGTGATTAATACGATTTTGATTTCAATTGCCGCTTTGATTGCATTTGGCATTTTGGGCTGGGTGCAGCTATACCAGGTCCAGAATACGAGTGATATTATTTATCGTTTTACGAAGGCTTTTGGTTTTCCTGTAGCGGAAGTTGATGGCGCCAAGGTGCGTTATAGCGATTATTTGATGCTTTATCGCAGTAGCATTAAGTCGATTGAGCATCAGCAGGGTGCGCTCGATAATTCGGATGATTCTAAGTTGTTACGCGACTATTACAAGCGTCAGGCGATGTCGAATGCTGAGGAATATAGCTATGCGTTAGCAAAGCTTGATGAGGCAAAGAATCCGGTCACGAATGAAGAGATCGATGCTGTAATAGAGGAGCATAAGACGATTGATGGTGAGAAACGTAGCGACTCGGCCTTTGAGGGGATTATTCGTGATAACTTTGGCCTGAGTATTTCGGAATATCGCCGCATGGTGATGTTGTCATTGGCAAAGAAGAAATACTCCGAGAGTATTGATCAGCGTGCGCAGACTTTGTCTGAGGATATTACGAAGAAACTCGAAAGCGAGAAGGATTTAAAAAAGATTGCCGAGGATTACAAGAACAACGATATCTTTGAGATTGAATCTTTGAGTGAGATGGTTGATGCATCGAACCTTGATTCGGGGCGCGCAGCCAAGGCGGCTTCGCTGGCGAATGTGGGTGACGTGTCGGAGCGATTTGTGTCGAAGAATGGCGACGGTTATTATTTCGTAAAATTGACCGCAAAAGATGGCAATAAAGTGAAGTATGACTCGATTTGGGTTCGCTTTACCGAGTTTGATAATGTAATGAATCAGATTCGCAATGACGGTAAAATAAAGGAATATATCACCGTCGAAGCGGCAGCCGATACGAATAAGGACGAAGGCCCAACCGAAAAAGACGCCGAATAATTAGCGGCGGAAATGATGCATAGCAATGCCGGCAGCGATAGAGAGATTGAGGCTGTCGACATTTTCGCTTTGAGGGATATAAATTGGTGTGGCGCCGGTTTTTGCGCAAAAATCTGCCGGTAGGCCAGCGGCTTCGTTGCCAAAGATGAGGGAAATGCAGGCATCTTTGTAGTCGTTAGCATTGATTGTTTCGAGTGTTTTAGCTTGGTCGTTTAGAATGAAGGCAAACTTGTCGCAATGAGCGGCATTTTGGGCGGATTCGTAGTATTCGTCTTCGCTGCGGGTAGTGATGACGAGATGGAAGATTGCGCCCATGGATGCGCGGATAGTTTTTGGATCGTATGGATCGATGGCGGGCTGGACGATTTCGAGAAAGCGAAAACCGAAGGCGACAGCGGTACGCATGATGGTACCAAGGTTGCCGGAGTCGGATGGATGAACGAGGGCAATGCTGCTGAAAAAGTTGCCTTTAGTATCTGGCGTGACTTGCCAATCCATGACTGAGATTGCGGCTTTACGGAACTCTGCCATCAGCAAACAATTATCTTTGGCACCAAGAATATTGAAGGCTTTGGTCGATTCGATGATTTCGATGTTGCGTTGTTTTAGCGCGGACAGGATTTTTTCGAGGTCGTCGCCGTGTTTTGCGACAGGGCGGAGAAAGATGCGCGTGATTGCATCGGGGTGGGTTTTGAGCAATTCGGCAACCAAAGTTGCGCCCATGGCGTAGCTAAATTCGGAGTCTCGTTTGTATTTCTGCAACTTCATATACTATAATTATACCAGCTGCGGGTATCGTATAGCGGCTATTATATTTGCTTCCCAAGCAAGAGATGAGGGTCCGACTCCCTCTACCCGCACCAAGAGATTATTTATGGATGATAAGATTTCAATGCTATTAATTGTGGACTGCGTGTTTGCAGTTACTTGTGTTGGTCTGATTATAGCTGGTCTGATTGTGCGGTCGCGAAACAAAGCAAAGCACGAGCGTTGTACGCTAGTGACGAATGGCAAAGTAGCAGATATTACGATTAGCAATGACAGCGATGGCGGTAGTACGCAGCATCCAGTTTTTAGTTATGAAGTGGGTGGGAAAAAGTACGTAAAAACTTCGTCAGTCGGCTCGACGAATACGCAGTATGCGATTGGCGATGATGTGGTTGTGCATTATAACCCGAGCGACCCGCATGAATACTATATTGAGGGATACAAGCTCGAAGGTTTTACCTGGATTATTTTGGTAGTAATGGGGATTTTTATTGCCATTACGGCGACAGCTGTTTCGGTTATTTTGCTGAACGCTAATTAATAGGGGGTAAGGGGAAAAATGAATGATGAGCCTCGCATAGAAGCCATATAATTTTGGCCGATATAGGTTTCCCGGTTAGAAGCTACACGATTAAATAATCGATAAGAATAAAAAATACGCCCAATGTGGCGTGTTTTTTATGTAATGGCGGGCCCGACGCGACTCGAACGCGCGACCTCCTCCGTGACAGGGAGGCGCTCTAACCAACTGAGCTACGAGCCCTTACCGTGATTATTATAGTGGATTGTTGCCGGAAAATCAAGAGTTATTATGTCGCGGGCGGGGTGGGGTATGATATAATAGCTTTGTTGCCGCTGTAGCTCAGCTGGTAGAGCAGCTCATTCGTAACGAGCAGGTCACAGGTTCGATCCCTGCCAGCGGCTCCATAAATTTAACCCGTGAGGGTTATTTTTTTATAGGCTTTCGCCGTTTACGTAGAGCTTGTAGCCGTTGAAGTTGATATTGCTCTTGTTGCCATTGAAGCTCGTAACGTATGAATCGCCGGTGAGGGTGATTTTGGAGCTATCGCTGATGCTTAATGCGATGGACTTGGCGGTATTGGCGCCGTTAATGGTGCCGGTATAGGATGTATTGTTCATATTGATTGTGATGGTCGAGATGCCGTCGGCCTCGATGTTGCCGGAGATAGTTTCGTTTTCGGCGTTGAAAGTTAGATTACCGCCATTGCTACCGGATTTGCCCCATTCGGAAGTGCCTTTGGCAGAGATTAGGGTGTTGCTGCCATATTTGAGGGTAGTGGAATTTAGATTGATGACGGCGTCGGTGTTCGTAATGAAGAACATAGGCGCGGTCTTGTAATAGCTAGAGTTTTCGTTGATTGTGAGGCTGGAGTTGGTGGCAGTGAAAGTGCCGGTGCCTTCGCTTGCGTCGCCAGACATCGATTGGTAGATCATGACGCCAGCTTGATCAGTGTCGCCGCGGTTACCTTTGGCGCTAGCGGTGAGGCTAGAATTAGCGACGGTTGCAGAGTTCTTGCCCTCGATGACAACCATTTGGGAGCCGTTGGCGGTACCGTTTGATCCGTTAATCGAAATGTCACCAGTAGAGTAGATAACTGGGGAACCAGAGCCGTTGGTGGTGAGTTCGGAATTACTGACCTTGACGGTGCCTTCGCCGCGGTCGGTTGCGAGGGTAGCGCAAGAGCCGCCTTGGGTGGTGATTTTGAGGTTCTTGCCTTCGATATATCCGCCATAAGTCGCATCTAGGCCGCGAGCGCTGCTGGAACCAGTAGATTCAATGGTACTATCGCTAATATAAATCTTGGAGTTTTCGCCAGTAGAGAAGACGGCGTTAGCACCTTTGGCGGCAGTTTTGATGGTGGCGTTTTTGATGGTGGCGGTGGAATTCTTCGTGACGAGAATAGCAGCGTTGACGCCGTAGAATTCGGAATTTTCAGTATTAGTACTATCGCCAGATTTCGTGATGATACCGCTAATCGTAGCAGTGCCACCGTCTTTTACGAGGATGACACTTTCGTCGCTAGTTTCGGAATTATAGGAGCCATCGAGTGTTTGCGTGTCGGTGACGGTTTCGGCGCCAGTGGCGGAGACGTTGCTGGCCTGAGATTGTCCGCCGCCTGGCTGAGTTTGCGATTGCGGCGTATCGGTACGGCTGCTGGAAATGGCGTTACTGATAAGCATTTCGGAGACTACGAGGGCGGCGCTTAGTATGATTGTGCTAAGGATGAAAATGAGGACTTTGTCGGAGGAGTGAAGGGTTTCTTTGAAGGATTTTTTATTAAAACCGCTCATGATGAGGTAGATGATGGCGAGGGCGGCAAAAATGGACTCGACGCTAAATAGGGTGATTTTTAGAGCGGTATTATCTGGCGATGCGTCGCTTTGTGTTTGCGCGTTGTTATCGTCAGGTTTTTCTGGTGGTGTGCCATTTGGTGCTTGGCCGTCGCTATCGCCGTTTGGTTTGTCTGGCGGCGTTTGATCGTCATTACCTTCGGGCTTTTCTGGTGGAGTTTCGCTGTTGTTGCCTTCGCTAGGTTTTTCTGGTGGCGTATCACCTTGGCTTGGTGCATTTTGGGCGCTTTGTTGGCTTGCGCTAGTGCTTGACTGCGAAGTGTAGGCGACTGTAAAACCAGCGGCGACGCCGAGCGCTGCAATGGCGATAATCGTCAAAATATTCTTCGTAATGCGAGCGTTTTTGGTAGAGGATTCCATATAAAATTCTCCTTATGTTATTACAATTATATTATCTTTTTAAAGTTAAAATAAGCTGAAAAAATGGCCCATAGAAGGCCGGAGATAAAAAAATGGTGGAGCGTGCGGGAATCAAACCCGCGACCTCGGCAATGCGAATGCCGCGCTCTATCAGCTGAGCTAACGCCCCAACGAAACTATTATATCACGAGAGAAATGCCGATTAAAAACATAAGCGAATTATTGTAAAATAAAAGTGGATGATAGCGCTTAATATCATTTTACTTGCAGTTGGTTTAATCGCGCTAGTGAAGGCGTCGGATGTTTTTGTTGATGCGGCGTCATCATTTGCGACGCGGCTGCGTGTGCCGAAGATGCTGGTAGCGCTAACGATTGCGGCATTTGGTACTTGTGCGCCAGAGCTAGCGATTTCATTTACTTCGATGGCGAGCCATAACGTTGATATGACACTTGCGAACGTGATTGGTTCGTGCATTGTAAATATCTTGCTCATTGTGGGCATAGCGACGATTGTGAAGCCGATAGAAGTGAAGGAGTGTACAGTGAAGCGCGAGTTACCGCTACTCGTCATCGTGACGACGGCGTTCTTTGTGATGCTGAATGATTCTTTCTTTGGCGGAAAGAACGGTTTGTCGCGATGGGACGCGCTAATTTTGATGGGACTATTTGGCGTGTTTATGCTGTATATCATGTTTGCGGTGCATGTGCGCAAGGTGAAGCGTGGGCGTTTACCAAAGACGAAATATACGCTCGGTCGCTCGATAATCTATATTATTTTGAGCCTTGCGACAATTGCGCTAGCGGCGGATATTGCGGTAGATAATGCCGTGGAATTGGCGGGTGCGGTTGGGATTTCGCAAAAGGTGATTGCGATGACGGCGATCGTGATAGGTACGTCATTGCCGGAGTTGACGATGACGGTGGGTGCGTCGCGTAAGGGGGAATTTGATTTAGCGATCGGCAATATTATCGGAACGAACATTTTTAATATCTGCATTGTGCTGGGTCTGCCGACTCTGATTTTTGGCGGTTTTGAATCGAGCTCGTTCGGCATTATTGACACTCTGGTGGTGTTAATTGCGGCGGTGGCGTATTATGTGTTTGGTCGGAGCAATAAGAAACTTACGCGCAAAGAGGGGATTTTCATGGTGATGCTGTTTGCGGCGTATTATACTTATGTGCTTTTGGTATAGAAAAAGCTCCCGCTATTAGCGGGAGCTCCTCAGCTTTTCTGTGATCAGATCTGATACATTGCGTACGATACGAGTGGACGGAACGCGCCGAATCACGTCTGGATGGGCGCCTTCGACAGCATAGCCATTGAACGATTCGAGCATTTCGAGGTCATTGCAGCTGTCACCGATAGTGATAATATTATAGCCGTTTCCGAGCCTTGCCATGATAGCATCGACGCCAGTCTTTTTGCTGGTGCCAGCTAAGTTTACCTCAATCAGATGTTGCATTTCTTCGCTAATCCAGGGTAAGCGTACGTCGTAATTGAATTTTGTATTGACGTAGGCCATACCGATGAGCTTGCCTTTGAGGTCGTGCTTGAAAATGCCATTAGCAATCAGGCAATCTTCGGCAGAACTGAACCAAAGCCGGATCTTACAGATGCCTTCTCTGATAGAGTCGTATTCGCGACTGCTGGTATAGCCAATGACGGCGCGATTGCCAGTGAAGCTGCATCTGCGCAGGGCCTCGTCGAGATGTTTGGCGGTACCCCAACTGAGACGATCGATGTGAAGCGGTTCGCTATGTACGGTCATGACTACGGCGCCATCATTAAGGATGAGATAGTCGCAGTAGTCGCGATAGTCGGGTAACGAAACTTTGAGCTCGTTGAGACTGCGGCCGGTTGCAATAACAAACAAATTGCCTTGCTCGCGCCAACGTTTGACGGCGCGAAGATTTTCGGCGGTTACATGAGAATTGTCGTGATCATACAGAGTATAATCGAAATCACAGAAAAAAATGTTCTTAAGGTTCATAGGCCCACCTCCTTATTCAATTAATTTTATAACTTTTTCGACATTTGTCAATGGGTGGTAAAATAAAAGTAATGAAACTATATTTGGTTCGACATGGGCAAACGGATTGGAATGTATCGCACTTGGCGCAGGGGCGGACGGATGTGCCATTGAATGAAATGGGTATTATACAGGCGAAAGAGTTGCGCGACAAGGTGCGTGACATGAAGTTTGATGTTTGTTATAGCTCGCCACTTGAGCGCGCAATGGAAACAGCAAAGATAGTGGTGGATGGGCGCTGCAAGATTATTAAGGATAATTTATTGGTTGAGCGTTGCTTTGGAGACTATGAAGGACGAACGCCGCCAGGGGATTGGTTGAAGTATTGGTCATTTGGCTATAATGAAGATTCGGCCGGTATGGAACCATTGGAGGATGTATTTGAGCGGACGAAGATTTTTCTGGATAAGCTCAAAAAGACACACGCGCCTGGTGATAGCATTCTAGTAGTAGGGCATGGCGGGACGCTCAAAACGATGCATTATAATATCGTAGGCTATGATGAGAATACGGATCTGATGGAGACTCATTTTGGTAACGGAGAGATTTGGGAGTACGAAATATGAATACAAAAGAAATGCAAAAACGCATCTATGATAATAAAGTCAAACATGGCTTCAATGTGACGGATATCCATCATGAATTTTGTCTGTTGTATGGCGAAGTTGGTGAGGCATATTCGGCGTGGCTAAAACATCGCGAGGACAGGGAAGAGCTCGGCAACGAACTGGCGGATGTAGGGATTTTTCTATTAGGTTTATCAGAGATATTGGGCTTTGATTTGGGCGAGGAAATCGAGAAGAAGATGGCAATTAATGAGAAGCGCGTCTATACGAAGGACAAAAACGGCGTGCCGATAAAAATTCAGCAACAAAAATAGACCGGCTGTGATAGCCGGCCATATTTTTCATAGAGTGATACGTTTTGCGTCGGTTAGACACTGCGGGCAGTAAATTCTGCCGTAACGCCGTGCTGCGTGAGCGTTATCTAGCCACTGGCCGATGTTTACGCCCTGACGCATAATGCAGCCAGGATTGGTGCAGTGATTACCGAAGTTTTCTTCGGTGTTGCTGCGACGCGGGTCGGCGGCCATGCCAAAGACGTGCCCCAGCTCGTGAAACATCACCGCCTTGATGGCGAGATTTTTGTCGGCTGGCGCTAAGCCCTGATAGCGAGCGGTACTCTGGACGGTGCAATGACCGTTGATGCTGGTTCTGCCGAAGCACCATGAGATCCCGCCGCCGAGATCGATTGACGTAAAGAGCACGTCAATCCTCGGGTCCCTACGAAGGTAGGGGTTGTTTTGGATTAGCTCCAGCAGCGAAATGCTGTCAAGTTGGAGCGATTCGGGATTGTTGACTAGGTTGCCGTTCATAATGAACCAGTCAGCGGAGGAATACTCCTCCCAATCATACATTTTATTATTTCCGACGATGCGGATTTTCCGTCCAGGGAACATCCGCTGAAACACCACGCAAGCCTCGAGGATGGAATTTGCATCCTCCTGCGAAACGCCGCGATCCCACATAACATTCAATGGTAGCATCATTCATATCACCTCCTAACGTACGAGCTACCTAAGTAGATATGTTTCTATTATACCACAAAATGGCGAAAAATGCAAGCGT
>Ga0326513_10003368_pt1 | contig 11616 bp, 18 predicted proteins | sample 2_2465_0518_D_FD_203654 | JGI IMG/M metagenome (GOLD analysis project Ga0326513, IMG submission 203654) | Bovine rumen microbial communities from UC Davis, California, United States - 2_2465_0518 | ecosystem: Host-associated > Mammals > Digestive system > Stomach > Rumen | place: USA... | reverse complement strand
AAAGTAAGTCGTTTTCTAAATGTACTTCAAAAAAACAAGATGGTGACTCAAAAACGAAACGCAAACGGAACGGTTCTATCCCTTGAAAATTACAGCCGTTTCCAAGATGCGCGAAACGCAAACGAAACGCAGACGGAACGCTCACGAAACGCTGACGAAACGCTGACGAAAACATTAAAGAATATAAAGAAGGGAAAAGAAGGGAAAGAATATCTTTCTTTGGAGGTCGTAACAGATGAAGAGGCTGAGCAAGCTCTCGAGAGTCTCAGAGAAAGAAACAGAAGACGAAAGGAGAAACAACAATGAAGAATGTAACAATCAGAGAAAAAAACGCATATATCGAAATGCTCGAAAGTTGCTTCGAGGTCGTCACAGCGTCGGTAATCAGTCCGACAGTCGAGATACCAGTAGGAACAAGGCTCGCGCTTTCGTTCGTTCTGCGAGACCTGATCGGCATCGCTAAGGAAGCAGAAAAGGAGGAAGACAATGAATAGAGTTATAGAGGTGGGAAGGCTGACGCGCGATCCTGAACTGAGGACGACAACGGCGGGAAAGTCCGTCTGCTCGTTCACGCTCGCTGTCGACAGACCGAGAAACAAGGACGGAGTCAAAGAGGCTGACTTCTTCAGATGCAAGGCTTTCGGCAAACAGGGAGAAATGATCGCCTTCTATAAGGGCAAGGGCGATATGCTCGCCATCGAGGGAAGGCTTCAAAACAATAACTGGGAGAAGGACGGAATTCGCCATTACAGCGACGAAATCATCGTCGAGAGAGCAGACTTCCTTACGAAAGAAAAACACGCTCAGAACGAAGAAAAACAGCCTTCTACGATGCCGTCAGGGTTTGAGTCAATCAGCGACGACGATATTCCTTGGTAGGAGGTGCGGCTGTGTTAGACTTCGGCTTTTACAATATGGACTGCATGGAAGGAATGAAAGAATTTCCCAACAAGTATTTCGACCTTGCGATCGTAGATCCGCCGTACGGAATCGGCGTGCAAACTATGCAATACACAAAGACAGGGAATCGGCGTGCTTCAAGAAAATCCGCCGCCGCCTGTCGTGACTATCGGCGAACAGATGAATGGGATATAAAACCGAGTGAAGAATATTTTCGCGAATTAAAACGCGTTAGTAAATCGCAGATTATATGGGGTGGGAATTACTTCTCGGACATTCTGCCGCCGTCGAGATCGTTCATTGTATGGGATAAACGAACAACGGACGCGATGCGGAACGACTTCGCCGACTGTGAGTACGCATGGATGTCTAAAAATCTCGGCGTTGCGCGCGTATTTCGTTATTTGTGGAACGGAATGTTACAAGGCGATATGCAAAACAAAGAAGAACGATTCCATCCGACACAAAAGCCTGTCGCGCTTTATAGGTGGATACTTGCAAACTATGCGAAACAGGGCGACAAACTACTCGATACGCACGTCGGAAGCGCGTCTTCGCTGATAGCGTTCGAGGAGCGCGGCTTCGACTATGTCGGCTTCGAGATCGACGCGGACTATTATCAGAAAGCGCAGAAACGGCTCGAAAAAAACCGCGCTCAAATCAGCATGGACTTTTTATGGAAACTACCATAACAGGAGGGGAAAAATGAGTTATAAAAGAACTTTGCGCGGCGTTAGTTATCTGATCGAGAACGAACTCGACTTCGCGGCAGACGAACACGGAGCGACCTTCGCAAGTATGCACGAAGGAGCGGCGGTGCTTTTCGAGGAAGTACAGGAAGCACAGGACGAAGACGGAAGCATCGACAATCTCATCCCGTTATTTTGGGAAGCCGTAAAGAATGAGGACTCGAAGCGGGCGCGGATGTTTGCTGAAGAAATCGCAAGCCATGCCGAGCGTCTCTCCTGTGAAGCGATTCAGGTCGCGGCGATGGCTATGAAGTTTGTCGATACAGTAGAGGAGGCGGAAGATGATAATACTCGCGATTGATCCCGCGCCGGTCTATGACTCTTACTGCATCATAGATACTGACGACTATTTCTGTGTTGAGTGTGGAAAGGTGAATGTCGAATCGTTCCGCCGGATTATGAGCACAAGACTCGAATTCGACAAGGTCGTTATAGAGGGTATGTCTTCATACCATGCGGCGGTAGGCGAGACGACCTTTGACACTTGCTACGAAATCGGTCGGCTGATGGAGATCGCAGAAAGGACTCCAGTTGAAGACATCGAGAATGGTGGTCTAACGATTCGACCGGCTGACGTGATAAAACGGCGCGATGTAAAAAGACTTTTGCATCTTCCGAGCAATACCAATGACGCGGGCATTATACAATACTTGACGCACAGATTCGCGCCTAACGAGCCGAACTATGGCAAGGGTACAAAGAAGCGTCCGTCTTGGTTCTACGGATTTAAGGCGGACATTTGGCAAGCCTACGCGCTCGGTGTGGCTTACATCGACAGAGAAGGCTTCGAGCATCGCGAGTGTAATAGGTTTGAGAGGTGATCGAATTGGGCGACATTTGGTATCCGACAAGGGCGGAAGAAAGCGGTGTCACGCGAGAGCAATACTTTTCTGCGATATGGTTTATAAGGGACTACGACAACATGGTGAGAGAAGCACAAGACCTTTTAGACCAGTCGCCGACACACGACGGACAGCCAAGAGGAAGTGGGACGAGTGATCCGACAGCGGCGGCGGCTGAAAGAAGGGAGCGAGTCCTTAGAGATATTAAGTGTATCGAGGACGCTTTCGACATCGTGCCTGAATACTTCCGAAAACCGCTCTATGAAAATCTTGTGCATCGAGTGCCGGAGTACAAGCTGTCGCTCAATCCGAACGACATACGCAAGAAGCATCCTGACGCGATCCGCAACGGTGAGACGACTATCCAATATTGGCGGGTCAAGTTGGTCGTCGCGGTGATCAGGAACAGAGAAAGAGCAGAATGGAGGTCTTACTGATGGGAGATGAATACATCAAGAAAGAAGACGCTGTGAAGGCGGTTGCGAACGCATACTGGCACGGAACGGACTGTGAGTGTTATGCTTTCGCTCACAAAGCATTGGACAACGTACAGAACGCAGATGTCGCACCAGTTAGACACGGACATTGGATATACGACCGCTGTGATATTGTCTGCTCGGAGTGTGGGACGGCATTTAGCGACGAGGTCTGTTATATGATGCGGGACGACGTAAGCTACCATGAGCCGAGACATTGTCTGTGGTGCGGTGCAAGAATGGAAGGAGACACTAAATGATTACATCGACAACCTTATTAATTGCGATTGTTTGCGGATTCAGTATTGCTCTTTTTGTAAATGTGTTGGTGGATGCGTCTGCCGGATGGAGAGCCGAGAGAAAGCTGAGGAAGTTTAGAGAACAGGAAGCAAAGAGAAGGAAAGACAATCCGTCGACAGGGGAGTAAATTCCATGCTATACAATAAGCGGGAACAAAAGATAGAATCACTAATACAATTTCATGTAACTCCTTTCAAGCGTGAAATGTAACTCGGAGAAGACAGTCGACTCGGCTGTCTTTTTCGTTATGGGAAGATGGGAACAGAAACGGCGAACAGGAGAAAAGAACTCCAAGCCTTTTACAATACTCCGGCATGGAGGCGGACGCGGGAAGCATATAGGCAAAGCGTCGGCGGTCTGTGCGAGGATTGTAAGGACAAAGGCATTATCAGAGCGGGCGACTGTGTGCATCATGTGATACCGCTATCGCCTACAAACCTTAGCAACGAGAACATCACGCTCAACTGGGCGAACTTGCGTCTACTGTGCGACGAGTGTCACGCTCGAGTACATCAGGAACGCGGGGACGAGACGAGCGGAGGGCGGCGAAAGGGCAAGCCGTTAGGAAAAAAACGCAAACGGAGATATAAAATCGACGAATTTACTGGAAAAGTCGTCGTCAGTATCCCCCCCATGCGGGAAAAATGACCGCTAAGGGAACATCGTTTGTGAAGGGAAGGCTTCCGTCGCATTTAGCGAGAGATACCAGCAATCGTTGAAATTTAGCCGTTTTTGTGAAGAGATGGGAAGAACACGGCGAAGTTATGGAAAATTACATACTGAAATACCACCAAGCCATACAGAACGGCTCTGTTGTCGTTGGTAAATGGATACGTTTACTGTATGAGCGCATCGTTAAAAGCCTCGAGAGCAAAGAAACATACTATAACGCGAACGAAGCGAACAACGCTATCGACTGGATAGAGACGCATTGCTTCCACACGGAAGGTTATCTCGCTCCGAGTCCGTTAAAGCTCGAGCTGTGGCAGAAGGCTCTTGTCGCTTGCATCTTTGGTATCTACAACACCGAAGAGAATAAGAGACAATACCGCGAAGTAGTGCTGATCGTCGCGCGGAAAAACGGCAAGTCGCTCCTTTGCTCAGCCATTGCCAAATACGTTATGTATATTGACGGCGGGTATGGGTCGCGCGTGTACTGCCTCGCGCCGAAGCTCGATCAGGCGGACATTATCTATAACAACGTGTGGCAGATGGTGACGCTCGATCCTGAGTATCAGAAACTAAAGGAACTCATTCAGGAGTCGAAGAACGAACATAACAAAAAGACGATGGACGACGGCGACCTTGCTCGGCATAGACAGAGCGACTTGTTCATTCCGTCGACAAATAGCCAAGTGAAGAAGATCGCTTTCAGCGCGAAGAAGTCAGACGGCTTCAATCCGAGTTTGACGATTTGCGACGAGGTCGCATCGTGGGAAGGCGACAAGGGTCTAAAACAGTATGAGGTAATGAAGAGCGCGATGGGCGCGAGGGAGATGGGCGATCGTCCGTCTCTTTTGCTTTCATGCTCGACAGCCGGATATATCTCGGAAGGAATATACGACGAACTGCTCCGGCGGTCGACGCACGTCCTCCAAGGCTCGAGCAGAGAGACAAAGCTCCTTCCGTTTCTGTACATCATCGACGACGTGACCAAATGGAACGACATAAACGAACTCGCGAAAAGTAATCCGAATTTAGGAGTATCGGTCTCGGTTTCTTACTTGCTCGAAGAGATAGCGATCGCGGAAGGAAGCCTCTCGAAAAAGCGGGAGTTTATTAGCAAATACGCGAACAAGAAACAGAACTCGAGCGCGGCACTCTTGCCCGCTGAGGTCGTAGAAAAGGCTTGCGGAGAACACTTCGACCTTGAGGACTTCCGAGGCAGTTACGCAGTCATCGGTGTCGACCTTTCTCAAGTCCGAGACTTGTCCGCCGTGTCGGTCGTTATCGAGCGAGGCGGCGAGCTTTACGTCGTTACTCACTTTTGGCTACCCGCCGACAAGATAGACGAAGCATCCGCGCGGGATGGTGTTCCGTATCAGATTTATATAGAGCGCGGTCTGCTCTCTCCGAGCGGGGAGGGCTTTATCGACTACCACGAAATATACGACTATATCGTCGCGCTTGTCGAGGAGTATGAAATATATCCCTTGAAGTGCGGCTTCGATCGTTGGTCTGCCACTTATTTAGTAGACGCGCTTCGGAGTTACGGGCTACATATGGACGATGTATGGCAAGGAGACAACTTGTATCCGATCATACAAACGACGTGCGGACTCCTCGAGTCAGGTCACATCCATATCGGAGACAATGACCTTTTAAAGATGCACTTGCTCGACTCGGCTCTGAAGATGTCGCCGGAGCGAGGACGCGGGAAACTGGTCAAAGTAAATAAAGGCTGTCATATAGACGGCTTTGCGAGTCTACTGGACGCGATGACGATGCGCGACAAGTGGAACGTGGAAATAGGAGAACAACTCAAAAACGAAAGGTAGAAAACTATGGGTCTTTTAGACGCAATCTTTCACCAAGACAAAAACAGAATCGAAAAGGACGCGCTCGCAAATGCACACGCTTCTTTTAAAGTCCTGACCGGCTATCGACCAGTCTTTACTTCTTGGGGCGGGGAAATCTACGAAAGCGAACTCGTCCGCGCCGCAATCGACGCGAGAGCGCGGCACATTTCCAAATTGAAAGTCGAATTTCAGGGCGCGGCTCGTCCGAGCCTCGTCGCGAAGATGAAGCTCGCGCCGAATCAATGGCAGACGTGGAGTCAGTTCCTTTATAGGGTGTCGACAATACTGGACGTGCATAATACCGCGATCATCGTCCCAGTCCGAGACGAAGACCTTCAGACGACAGGATATTTTCCTGTTATCCCTCGCAAGTGCGAAGTCGTCGACTACAAGGGCGAGCCTTGGCTGAGGTATCACTTCTCACACGGTCAGGTCGCCGCTACTCCTCTATACGACTGTGCTGTTCTCACTAAACACCAATACAAGAGCGACTTTTTCGGCGACACGAACTCGGCACTCGACGAGACGATGCAACTCGTCCATATGAACAACCAAGGCATCGAGGAGGCTGTGAAGTCTTCGACTCGCTATTCTTGGATCGCTGAGCTTGCGAACTTCACAAAGCCTTCTGATATTGCCCTCGAGCGAAAAAGATTTACAGAAGAGAATCTGAAGACAGACTCTGACGCGAACGGAATTTTGTTATTCCCAAACACATATAAGAATGTTCGTCAGGTCGAGACACATCCCTACACGGTAGACGCGGACGAGCTGAAACTGATTCAAACGAATATTTATAACTACTTCGGAGTCAACGAGGACGTTCTCCAAAATAAAGCCTACGGCGATCTGTGGAGCGCGTTCTACGAAGGGTGTGTCGAGGTGTTCGCCGTCAGCTTCTCGGAATCCATGTCCGCCGCGATGTACTCGACGCGTGAGAGAGCACAAGGCTCGAGCGTCATGGCGACCAGTAACCGCCTCCAGTATCTGAGCAACGCGGACAAGCTCGCAGTCTCGGCTCAGATGGCAGATCGCGGAATTATGTCGCGGAACGAGATTAGAGAAATATGGAACTTGCCTCCTGTGGAGGGCGGAGACGTTCCCACCATCCGAGGCGAATATTATCTCATAAACGAAGACGGCACAATCTCAAAAGAAAACGGCGGAGAGACCAAAAAGGAGGAACAAAATGCCGAATAGCAAAGACAGAGAATATCGCTCCATGATGCTCGCAATCGAGCAGAGGGCGGAAGGCGAAGAGGTCGCCGACGAAATGGTCGTCAGCGGATACGCTACGACATTCAATGAGCCTTATCTGCTTTGGTCGGACGACGATATGGAGATTTGGGAACAAGTCTCCGACCGCGCTTTCGACAATGCAGACATGAGCGATTGCATCATGCAGTACAACCACGAAGGGCGCGTCTTTGCCCGCGTGAAGAACGATACGCTAATTGTAAGACCTGACGAAAAGGGTCTTTTTGTTAGAGCTGACCTTGGAGGGACTGACATCGGACGAGGCTTATATCAGGAAATCTCCGGCGGTTACACGGATCAGATGTCCTTCGGCTTCACAGTCGAAAAGGACGAGCGCGTAATCACCGAGGAGGAAGGGAATAAGACCAAGATGCTGAGGACGATTCTCTCTGTGGGTCGTTTGTTTGATGTCTCGGCGGTGAGCATACCCGCTAACCCATCTACGTTTATCCAGTCTGTGAGATTCCTCGACGGAGCGATCGACGAAATCAAAGCGGAGCGACTTAAAGCAGAACAGGAGAGAACGGAACGGAAGAGACTCGAAATCAAGGCGAGAGCCTTAGGAGGTAAAGCATGACAAGAGAAGAAATTCTCGCTCTCGATATGGCAGACCTCGAAAAGAGAAGTCTCGAGATCGCTGAAGAGGTAAAGACCGCTGACAGCGAATCCCTCGACACTCTCTCCGAAGAACTTGACGCTATCGAAGAGCGCAAAGCGACAATCAAAGCCGAAGCCGACGAAAAGAGGGCGGCGATGGAAGAAGTCCTCTCCGGCAAAGGCGAACCGATCGAAGAAAAACAGGAGGAACGTAAAACCATGGACAACAAAGAAATCAGAAAGTCCGCTGAATATCTCGACGCATGGGTCGAGAACATCAAGGGCAGAGCAAACGAGGAACAGCGCGCTCTGCTGACCGAGAACGCTGAGAACGGCACTATCGCAGTACCGACCTATGTCGAGGATCGCATCAATACCGCGTGGGAATCCAACGAGATCGTCAGACGCGCGAAGAAGTCCTACTTCAAGGGCAATCTGAAAGTCGGCTTCGAGGCAAGCGCAGAAGGCGCGATCAAACACGAAGAAGGCGCAGCGGCTATCACTGAAGAAAACCTCGTCGTCAAGTTTGCCGAGCTTATCGGTGTGACCTTCAAGAAAATGGTCAGACTGTCCACAGAGGTCATGGACATGAAGACAGAGGAATTTATCGACTATGTGGTTGACGAGGTCGAATATCAGCTCGCGAAGACCGTCGGCGACCATCTCGTCATGTATAGGGGCGACTACGCAAGCGATGCTTCCCTGTATCAGCACTTTGCCGCGGCTGGCACAACTCTGACGACCGCTGACATCATCAGGGCGGAAGGTATGCTCGCGGGCGACGCAAATCCTGTCCTGATCACCACAAGAGCAAATGCGGCGACTCTGAAGGCGGCCGTCCTGTCCGCTGGTTACGGCTACGATCCGTTTGATGGCATGGAGGTCGTATATGTCGACGCTAACACACTCGGCGAAAACACGCTCGCGATGGTCGTAGACCTTTCCGCTTGGCAGTTTAACTTCCCGAACGGCGATGAGCCGACCTTCGTATTCGACGAATACACAGAAGCGGCAGCTGACATCGTCCGCGTTATCGGTCGCGTGGTGGTCGGTATGGGCATCGTGGCTCCGTATAAGACTGTTGCCATCATGAAGGCATAGTCACAGAACAAACAACGAGCCGTCCATCGCGGGCGGCTCTATTTCCCTATTGAGGTATTACGATGTTAGAACTTGTGAAAATGGCTCTGCGAATCTCGACAGACGCATTTGACGACGAGCTGAATATGCTTATCGAAGCGGCGTTCCTCGACCTTACTGCGGCGGGAGTAAACCTCTTCACAGCGGCGACTTCAGACGACCTCGTCAAGATGGCGGTCTGCACATACTGCAAACTCAACTTCGGAGTCCCTGACGACGCGGACAGATTGAGTAAAGCCTATGATATGCAGAAAGCACAGCTCAGCATGAACACAGGACACACTACTTGGGAGGTGTAATCCATGTTTGAAGGGATTGCAAAACTCAAGAAGGCGGTCGTCACTCAGGACGAAGCCTTGAACGAAGTCACCACATACACGGAGCGCGATGTCTTTGTAAGACCGCGCTCTATTTATGCGAGCGAATTCTATCAAGCCGCTTCTGTGGGTCTGAAGCCTTCGTTGACATTGGTGCTCTCTTCCTTCGCTGACTACGACGACGAAAAGCTCGTCGAGTACGAAGGCAAAGAGTACACAGTCACAAGGGTCTTCCGCCGTCCTGATCGCGACTCGGTCGAGCTGACTCTCGAGGAGCGTGTTGTTAATGGCATTGAATAGCAAGAGCGTCGAGGCACAAATCTCGGCTCTTCTCGATGACTACTCTAAGGAAGTCAAAGAGAAGACCGACAAAGCCTTCGAGCAAGTCGCAAAGGAAGCCGCGCAGAAGCTCCGCCAAACCTCACCGAGAGGAAAAGGAAAGCACTCCGGCGACTATGCGAAAGGATGGACGGTCAAAAGGGAGCGCGACAAGAAGAGCGGTCTATACACGATAACCGTCCACAACAAGACGCACTACCAGTTAACTCACTTACTCGAGAACGGTCACGCTATGCCTCAGGGCGGGCGATGGACTCCGCTTGATGGCAAGCACATCGAGCCGGTCGAGGAATGGAGTCAGACCGAAGTCGTTAAAGATATTGAGGAGTCACTCAAATGACGATAGCAGAACTTATGACGGCGATCGGAGAGGAACTGTCCGCTCCTGTCGCTTATTCACATTTTACAAAGGCGGTCACTCCGCCTTATCTCGTTTATCTTGGCGCGGGTCAGGATCAATTCGAGGCAGACGATACCGTCTATTGGCGGAGGAACGTCTATTCGATCGAATACTACTTCACCAAGAAGGACGAGAGCATCGAGACCACAATAGAGGACATGATCCTCGCGGCGGGATGGCAATTCGACAAGTCGGATGACGCATACATCCAAGACGAGGGTCTTTTCGTAATTTACTACAACTTGCAATAGGAGGTAATTCTATGGCGGCAGATAACAACAAAGTCGAATTCGGACTGTCCAATCTGTATGTCGGTACATATACAGTCGCGGCAGACAGCACAGTCACGCTCGGCACTCCGTACCATCAGAAGGGCGCGGTCAGCCTGTCCCTCGATGCAGAATCCGACTCTAATGACTTCTACGCGGATAACGTGAAGTATTGGAGCGGCTTCTCTGATAACGGCTTCAGCGGTAGCATTGAGGTCGCGAAATTCGATACTGATTTTAAGACTCAATTTTTGGGCTATCAGACACTCACAGACGGCGGCGTCGCGGCTGTTAAAGGGGCGACAAAGCCGAACGTGTACATCGCATTTCAGACCGAAGGCGATGTAGAGGGCAGACGTGTTATCCTTTACAACGTCGCTCTCGGCGCGATCGGTAGAGAATACTCGACCATCGAGGAAAATAAAGAGCCTGTCACCGAGACGATCGACATCACAGTCACAGGCGACAACGGTACTGGTATCGTAATGACGAGCTACAAGCCCGCCGATACCGGCTATGCTACGCTCTTCACGAATCCGCCTGTTCCGGCTCTTTAGGTAACACAGAAACGAACGAAGGGAGGCTCTCGCGGTCTCCCTTTGTTTCTGTATATGCGTAAAAACGCAAGGCGTAATTTATCGACCGCATCTGTAAAAACGGCTTAGAACGAAAAACAGGCGGTCAGAAAGGACGAAGAAGATGGAGAAGACTATTAAAGCGGGAAAAAAGAGCTACAAACTCACGAATAAAGTCAAATGGATGCAAGTCTACAAAAACGAGTTCGGTCGCGACATCATGCCGATGCTCGTCCCTGTGGCTAACGCTTTCCTCGAGCTTGCTGTGAGCGTAATGAAGGCGACAGGAGGCAAAGCTCTCGACATGAGCAAGGCGGGCGAAGTCCTGAAGGACATCGACATCGCAGACATCCAGTCTTCTATGTATTCGCTCGCGGGTCTCGAGTTTACTGATCTGCTCGCGATCACTTGGAGCATGGCGAAGACGATGGACGAAGAGACGACCGACTTCGACACATGGGTCGACGAATTTGTCGACGACTTCTTCCCAGTCGACGAGATCGCTCCGGCAATCGTTACGATGAACGCTAAAGCACTCATGTCGACAAAAAACTTCTCAAGGTTTCAGAAAGCGGTCGGAATTCTGAAACCGAAGACGACCTCGACCTCGACAGAATCCTAATCATTGGACAGAGTAACGGTCTGTCATATGATGCAATGATGGACATGACCGTCGGCGGAATCGTCGACTACTGCATCGAAAACCAAAACCAAAGAATAAAAGCAGAAAAAGAAGAGACAAAACCGAAGAAGCGGAAGGCTACACAAGCGGACTGGGATTCCTTCTTCGGATGAGGCTCTATTTTTCGTTTTAAGCCGTTTTATTATCGCAAAGGTATAAGTTTATGGCGGGACAAGTAAAAGGCATCACAATCAATTTTCGAGGCGATACAACGTCTTTAGACAAGGCTCTTCGGAAAGTGAAGACCGACTCAA
>Ga0326513_10003367_pt1 | contig 11617 bp, 8 predicted proteins | sample 2_2465_0518_D_FD_203654 | JGI IMG/M metagenome (GOLD analysis project Ga0326513, IMG submission 203654) | Bovine rumen microbial communities from UC Davis, California, United States - 2_2465_0518 | ecosystem: Host-associated > Mammals > Digestive system > Stomach > Rumen | place: USA: California... | reverse complement strand
AACTGAATTTTTACAGAGAGGTGAGAAATTATATCAAAGATATTCCAAAAAAGAAAAACTAAAATCTACCACAGATGATGAACTTCTCATTTTTTGAGAACATCTTTCTTGGTCAGATTTTTTTGATAATGATAAAACTTATTCCAAAGCAACTAAAGAAAAAAAGCTGAAAGAAATTCTTTTGGAATATTCCAAAGAGTGGGTAGATAAATTTTCAGACCAATTATGAGTGCCCTATAAATCTTTGACGATTAGAAAAATGAGAGCTCGCCGATGACAGTGCTCATCCAAACAGGATATTGTTTTAAATTTACAGCTCGTTCATTTACCCCAGAAATACATCCAATATGTAGCAGCCCATGAATGTGCCCATTTAGTACAAAAAAATCATTCAGATAATTTTCGAAAAGTGGTAGAAAGCCTATATCCAAAATATAAAGAAGTCAGAAAAGAAATGAGAAAATTTATTTTGGAATAATTTTTAGAAAAATAACTAATTTTCTCACCAAAAATTTGACTTTTTTTATATAAAAAAATATAATTATTGTGTATTTTATTTATAAATACTCCAATGAAAAAGATTCTAACATTTATATTTATTCTGATTATTGCATGAATTGCTTTAATTTTTTGTGGTGATCGTATAGGTATTGATGTATCAAAATTTGGTATCGATAAATCAAAAATTCTAGCTAGTCTAAATCTTAATGATATCCAACTTAGCAAAGATAACTGTCCAGCATGACTAAAAGAGAATAGGCTTTATCATGATAACTGAAGTTTAAAACAGAAATGATGTGCATATGAAAATTGAAATTTTGAATGAGAAGTAAGTTTGTATGATGAAAATTGATCTCTACTAGCAGAGTGAAATGTGAAAAATAATGTAAAATATTGAGAATGGAAATTTTACCATAGCAATGGTAATTTAGAAAGACTATGAGAAATGGATGGTGAAAAGGAAAGCTGACTTTGGAATTATTATTATGCAAACTGAAATATTGAATGAAAATGAGAATTAAAAAATGGAGAAAAAGATTGAAATTGGGTTTTCTACTATGATGATTGAACTACAAAACAACAATGAAAGTATGATAATGGAGTTCAAGAATGATTGTGGGAATTCTTCTATGAAAATTGAAACTCAGAAAGTTCTTGAAATTTTATAGATTGAGTTAAGGATTGACAATGGATTACTTATTATGAAAATGGAAATAAGAAATTTGAATGAAGTTATAATAATTGAATTGAAGATGGTTTAGTAAAATTTTATTATGAAAATGGTAATTTAAAAGAGTCTGTAAATTACTCAAATGGTGTAAAGGATTGAGAATATATTTCGTATTATGAAGATGAACAGGTTAAAGATCAATGATCTTATAGTAATTGATTAGAAGATTGAAAATGGACCTATTTTAGTTGGGATTGAAAATTGGAAAGGGAATGAGAGTACGCAAATGCAAAAAAGAATTGAACTTGGAAGTATTATAACAAATATGATAATATCATCCAACAGGAAACAGAATTTTCTGGAGATAATATAATTTCTGATAAAAAATTTTATGATGATTGATCTTTAAAGTATGTATTACAATATACAAATGATATTGAATGAACTATAATTGAATATTATGAATGATGAAAAATTGCATCAAAAATGAGATTTAAAAATGGACCATGAAATTGACAAATAGTTCTATATTATGAAAATGGAAAAACTTTATGAAAATGAACTTTAGCTAATGGTTTGCTTAGTGGACATTTGGTACTCTACCACCTTAATTGAAGACCTTTTGCTTCTTGAAATTATGTAAATGGTAAAAATGAATGAGAATTTGAGATGTTCTATGATAACTGAAATATTCTGATGACATGATTGTATATAGAATGAAAAGCTAATTGAGATTTCTTTTTTTATGATTTAAGTGGACATAAAGCTGCTCAATCATATCTTATGGACAATGAAGTGGCATGAATGTTTAGTGTATTCGATAAGAATTGAAATGAGAGTGTTTTTCAAAGTCAAGCATTCAAAATGTGGTGAATAAAATAATATTTCTATAAAACATATTTACTTGATATTAAAAGGCAGATTTTTAATAATTTTTATGTTTAATATTTTTGCATTGCTGTATGCGTAAAATTATTCTAGCTTCTAATAATCAGCATAAGATAAAGGAATTTAAAGAGATTTTTTCTGATGCCGAAATTTTATCATTAAATAACATTTGATATTATGATGATATAGTTGAGGATTGAGAAACCTTTTTGGATAATGCTTTGATAAAATGTAGAACTGTTCACAAATTCTTGGAATGAAAATGAATTGAAGCTAATATCATTGCTGACGATAGTGGATTGTGTGTAAATGCTCTAAATTGAGAACCATGAGTTTATAGTGCTAGATACTCATGATGACATTGAGACAATGTAGCGAATAGAACAAAATTACTTGAAGAATTAAAATGAAAATCTGACAGAACTGCGTATTTTCTATGCTGTGTGGTAGAGATGTTCCCTAATTGAGAATATATTTACAGCGAATGAAAAACTTACTGAACGATTTTGGAAGAAGAAATTTGAGATAAATCCTTTGGATATGATTGTTTATTCTTGTCTGATGATTTGCACAAATCTTTTGGAGAAGCTAGTGATGATGAAAAGAATAAAGTTTCACATAGATGAAGAGCTATTGCTGGTTTAATTGAAAAAGAAAAAAGCGATGGATAAACTTGAAATATTGAACGATAATAAAAATAATAATTCTCATAATCTTTGAAAACAAGATGAAATTTTTGATGCAATATCAAATGATAAAATAGATAAATTCTTTGATAATTATAGAAAATTTGATGAACTTGGATTATGTGTAACCAGAGAAAAAAGTTCACTAATATATTCTGGACACGTTCTTTTGGATTGAGAAGTTTCATGAAAACTTTATTCAGATTTTTATGATACCTTTCTGGATTCTATCAAATCAATTGTCGGTGAAGATTTATTTATTCGTATGTGAACATTTTTTGAAGAAAAAGATTATTTATTATCAAATGAACATAAAAAATCCGATAGCGACCCATACCTAGACGACAAATTCCAGGTAATTATTTTATGAGATGATACCGTAGCACAATTCATCGAAAGGAGAAATACATTTAACAACGTAGAATTTCATTATATAGTTTATCCTAATCGTATATTTAAATTCGTTAGAGAATTATTAAGTAAATAATTTTTTATATTCTTTTGAAGTTATGAGTTTATTTTTCTTGGAATTGATTCCAGTTTGTACGGCAATGTTTTATTATGTAATATGGAGATTTTTTGTTATTTTTGGAAATAACTCAAAATTAGTCCCATTAATTATTGCTATAATCCTGGCATGTTATGTAATTTTTACGTTTATGTATCAATGAAATAGTAAAGTATTAGATATCTTATCCACTATAAGTTCTTGGATTTTTGTACTCTGATTTATTTTATTTATAATATTATTAATCGAGCACGCAATTCCTTTCAAAGCTAACCCTTGGATAATTGTATGAATAATTGTTCTAATATTATGAACATGAGCTTATTGTTCTTTACACACGAGTATTACACAATTAAACGTTCAGTCAGATAAGATTCAAAAAGATACCAAGATTTTGCTCGTGAGTGATATTCATGTGGAAAATGTTACACAAGACTTTCATGTAAACAAAATACTGAAAGTTATCGAGCAAGAAAAACCTGATTTAGTAATTATCGCATGAGATTTAATGAATAAGGCAAATTCCCAATATCCCGATTATTTGAAATGATTTAAATCAATAAAAGATATTCCGATTTTTGCTGTAATGTGAAATCATGATGTAATGTGAGATGGTACAGTTGTTAATGATATTCCTAAGAATTCAGGGATAGGACTTCTAAATAATGCTGTTACAAAGAATGACTCACTTAATATTCAAATAGCTGGTATAATTGATAAAAGCATATGGGGGAATAAATCCCTGGATGAAATCATGGGTGATGTTGATTTTGATAATAGTAGAGACTGGTTTACTATTTTGGTTACTCACCAACCAATCAATTTAGAAAAATTAGAAGACTACCCTGTAGATTTAGAAGTTGCATGACACACTCATCGTGGACAATTTTACTGAATTATGGAACTATCTAGAATGGCTAATGATTATCTTTACTGAGAATATAAATATTGAGATAGGACTGCGTTTGTGACCCAATGAATTTGAACGTGGTGATTACCTTTCAGATTATGAACTCAAAGTGAAATGGTAATAATTAACTTAACTAAGAAATAATTATGTATAAAGAAGTTATTGAAGATTTAGAGAAACTAAAAAATCCAGATAAAGCTAAAATTTTATCCAGATTTTTCAAAACTTGAAAATGAGAATATGGAGAATGAGATAAATTTCTATGAATACCTGTACCCCCTCAAAGAGAAATAGCAAAAAAATATTATGAAAAATGTAGTCTAGACGATATTGAAAAATTATTAAAATCTGAATATCATGAAGTTCGTTTAACAGGATTATTGATTCTCTGCTACAAATATGAATTAGCTACAAAGAAAAAGATAAGTAATGAACAAAAAAATATTATCGATTTTTATTTATCACATTTACAATATTCTAATAATTGGGATTTAGTAGATTTAGTGTGCTATAAAATCTTGTGAAATTATATTTTGGACAAAGATAGAAAAATATTATATGAATTAGCTAATGATGAGAATATGTGGAAACAAAGAGTTGCAATGGTCTCAACTATGAGTTTTGTAAAGAAGTGACAATTTAATGATACGTTGAAAATTTCTGAGATTCTCCTGAATCATAAACATGATTTAATTCATAAAGCCGTCTGACGGCTTTTAAGGGAGGTTTGAAAAAAAGATGAGAAAGTTTTGAAAGATTTTCTGGATAAATATGCAAATAAGATGCCAAGGACTATGCTCAGATATGCAATCGAAAAATTAAGTGAATCTGAGAAAAAATATTATTTGAATATGGAATAATATGTTATGCTTCTTTTAATCGAGTGATATCCGTAACGTAAATTACTTCACATGCTCCAGCTCACGTATCATCTCTGTTCATACTTGAATGCCATTCCCATGACCATTGCCCTGATCTATAATGAGCATAGATTAAATATCACTGCAATCTTACAACATCTCATTCTTTAATTTTTTTAATCAAACGTTTAATTTTTTTATTTGCGGGAATTAAATGGTTATTGGAAAATTGTGTTCGAAGAGTTCATCGATTTCATTTTTTTATATTTCAAGAAAATTCAGTATCAAATCGATCTTCATTACCTTCTGGAACATATGCATATATAAATCTATTTCTGTAATCATTCCAATTAAATTTATCAATAATTTCTTGTTTACTCATTTTTCATCGTCAAAGAGCAAAATCTCTTGGCGATAGGGCTTTCTCTATATCCAATCATGCATAATCTTTTACAGAAATAACCTTTCATTTAATATCATATTTTGCTAGAAAATCTATTTGTACATTTTCTCAATACACTTTCATAGTAATTCATCAGTCGGCTGAAGTTTGTATTGGTTCAGGTAAATTGTCTATATCTGGAATGTATTCATATGTTTTCCTTGTAAGAAATAATATGATTTGTGGTAGAAAGACAATAAATAATATAACTCAATATAAAAAATTTTTATATCAATGTTTCTTAACAGTTTTTCATTTATTTTTATTAGTTTCATAAAAATCAGATTTTAATTCCTGATAAATTTTATTATCCATAAAAAATTTTATAAATTTATAAAATCTATGATAGAGTAATTATAATTATATAGCTATAAAAAATCAAAAAATAACATACTTTTATTTTAAGAAAAATCGGAAGATTGTACTCCTCCGATTTTTAATTTTCTGGTTTTTAGCTAGAAAACTAGCCATGCGTTGTAGGAATCATGGAACAGTTTTGCAAAATGTTGAGTAGCTCTAATTCCATCAATAGAAGTAAGAACGAGTCTTTTACTCTCCAAATAAAGGACTATATCTTCAAAATCCTTTTCTGAAAATGTAAAATTTGTCCCATATTCTTTTGCCTTCTTGCAGATTCTCTTAAAAAGATTGTCTTTAAAAAGGAACTTCTTTGATGAAAGCTTAGGCATCGGAGATCTTCTTGATTCTTCTTTCAGAAGAGACCAAATAAAGACGCTTCCTTTGTCTGAAGGAATAAGAGTTAATTCACTCGAAGAACTCTTTTCTCCAGTAAGATCACTTCTGAAGGCTTCGTAAGCTCTTTTGGATTCCTCATCAGCAAATTCAGTAGGCTCTTGTAGAGCAAACCCCTCTTGTAACTGTTCCAGTCCTAATTTTTTCCACAGTTCTAGTGGATTAATGGAGGAAAACTGGATTTCTACTCCATGTTGTCTTTTTGTTGTTTTTGTTTCCATACCTCACAATTTTATTGGGTTGAGTAATTTATTTTTTATTAAATTATATAAAAATGTCAACTTATTTTTTATTTTTAATGTTAAAATTATTTAATAATTTATTCATAAGGATAAATAGATCCTATATACTGATGTATTCTATAAAATACCAAATTATGCAACATTAAACCTGTCAAGTAAGTTATCCAATGTACCTGTAGTCACAGGTATATAATCACCGGATGGCAAATTTCTAAATGACTTTTCCATATTGGCGATATAATAATTAATGAAATTTCATGATGTAAAATTCCTTTTTATACGGTTCTTTGCTTTTGTATCATCATCAGAATCTGAATTTTCTCTACCTGTTACATTTGTATTATAACAACTCCATGATCATAATCACAACACTCCAATATTATTCTTATTCCCTACGTTAAATATATCTTTAATAATTTCATCGTTATTTAAATTATCATTTTCAAAAGCTTCTTTAAATTTATTTTGGAAAGCATTCAAAGCATCATGCATTTCTGGTGGAAGTCTATTTCCTCTGAAACGTCAACTCATTACTCTTCATTTAAAATTATACCATATTATTGAATTAATTTCTTTGGACCCAATAACTCACATTGAGTCTTCATTTCTATTTGAATCCTTATATGTAATCTCTCTTCAAATATAATTCTTTCGGTAATATGCTGTCTTTATCCATTTATAAATTTCTTCTCCATCAGATAAGCCAAACCAACTACAGTACTGACGTAACAATAATTTTACATCCTGTAAATTTCCAGCACTCATACGATTAACTTCTTTGGCAATATTCATCCAAAACTCTTTTCTATTATTTCTTTCATCTGGATCTTTTCAGTCAAATTCTCCATCTCTAATTGACATTCTATCATGTACAACATTTGAATTCGATAATAGTCATCCACTGTTTGCCACAAGAGGATTGTCCAATAAAGAATTATCCATATTTTCCATTCATGTATCCAATACTGATTCTTGTAATTTTCCAAGTATTGAATTCTTTGGGAAAGGTTTTGTTGGAAATTCAGATTTTGAATATTTCTCAAAACTATTCATTTTATCTACATCCCATCGTCAGTCTAATTCTTCTATTAGCTTTCAGATTTTTACTTCTCAGTTCTTCAAATCCGATTCATGAAAAAATGATTTTACATTATTTGAAAAATCTCATCCACTCCAATCATCTAGTAATGCAACAACTTGCTCAGAATGTCATGTATTTTTTGCTAACATTCAAGGTAAAAATGACATGGTTTTTGCCCACTGATAAGCTTGTTTCCTCAAATCTTTTTTACCATAAAAATCTAACACTCCACTCAACATATATATAAGAAAACATTTTTGATATTCTGATTTTTGTTCATCATTTTTTGCTAATAAAAACATCTTTTTGAGATTTCATAAAGCTCCAGGAAATCTAGAAGATTTAATCAATCTTTTAAAATCTTCTTTTGCTAAATTAAAGTCATTATGTGAAATTTTATCAAAAGCATCTTCCACCGATTTTTTGTTAAATCGTCATTTGTATGCTCATTTCAATTTATCTGCGAATTGGTTAGAAAGCAATCTTTTTGATGGATTATCTATATAATTTGTACCTTCTTTTCCTGGTATTCATCTATCTTCATGACTACCAAAATATTTAAGTTTTCAATTGGCTCAGCTAACGTTATTTATAATATAATCCATTTCACATGTAGCTAAAACATCTTGTATCTGATCTTTTTCTTTTCATGCATTTTTAAGATCATTGATACATTTTTGTTTATCTCTCATAAATTGTTCATAATGAGCCTTACCTAATAAGGCTTTAACCCAAAGTCCTGAGTTTTCCTTGCTTGACAATCCACGATATGGAGATCATCACTTTTCAATATTTGCCAAAAGTAAAGCTGCCGCTTGGTATATTCATGGATCTCACATTCTATCCGTGGCGTGGTCAACCCTATCAGTTACAATCTGTTGTAAAGATTTTCATCATTGAGTTTTAATGTGTGGAGGCAAGTTTTCAAAAGTTGTTCAGAAGTCTGGGTCAGCTTGAAATATTTTTAAATAATATTCAATTTTTTTCCAAACTGCATTGTCTCTTTCATTATATATTTCTTGTTGACGTTCTCATATTGCATATTTCATAGAAGCTGGAAGTGGAAGCTTAGATATAGTATCAAGAAGAGGACTTTCAACCATACTCTTAAACTTACTTGTTTGTTCCTTATCATACTCATCTATTTTTTTCTTTATTGTTCAAATTATATCTTTAAATCAATTTTTAATATTATTAAAACTAAACCAATTTAACGTCCAATGTGCACCATTTACCATTTTAAATTCTTGATCTTGTCTTGCGAGGGCATCTTTTGATTCATCTTCTGTCTGTGGAACTAATCATTTTTGCGTAAAAAATATAAGAAAGTTATTCCAATCCATATCACGTTTGTAAGAAAAACGTTTCTTCTTAGATTTTCAGTTTTTATCTTTTTCATCTCAGTTAAAAGATGATGATACTGTAAATGAGCCACTAAATGGATTATACTCAACTTTGTACGTAGATTTATCATCAGTAGTTGCTCAAAAATATTTTACTTCAACTTCTTTTTCTTTTCAATCTTCATCTACAATTTTTTGCATAAATTTTTTACCATCCCAAGTTGTTCATTTTGGTGGGAAAGTGAAATCAGATGTTCATAATTTATTATTTAAACTATTTCTAAAAGTATTAAAGTCTGATTTACTTGGATCTGGTTGCAACCAAATTTTATTAGAGTCCTTAGACATTTTTTTAATTTCTTCAAATGTCTCTTCATTCATCTTAAATTCTCTAGATTTTCATTCTAGTTTACTACTAAATTTCAATTCTCATCAATGTACAGTTCCTGTAAAAGTTCACTTAGTCATGTCTATATTACTAAGTTTTATTTTCATCCATTGATATCATCATCCTGGAAGCTGACTACTTCACATTGGTAACCAAATTTCGGATCAATTTTCAAATTTTCAAGGTCAGCGTTTCTCCATATCTTTCTTAAATTTTTCTGGGGTGTATCATTCTTTTGTTTCTGGAGTAGCTCCAGGAGTATTTGCATGATTTTTTGCTTTTCAAAATACATTCTCAACATCTCTTTGTTTGTCCAAGTCTATTGTATCTATATTAATTAGACTATTTATAACAAAGAATAAGTATATAAGGACTCAAACACTTTCTCATTTTATTACGTATTTATCTCATTGATCAAATTGTGATAGTAAGTTTAAAAGCTTTGTTTTATCTTCCATATTAAGAGGTTGGCTTTCTATATCAGCTTTATTTATTTCATATTCAATTGGTAGTGCATCAAATGACTTTCCTGCATCTTTTCAAAATTGATTTATATCTTTTAATCGTCAATTCTCTCATCCAACAAGTTTCTTTTTTACCGGAATATTTATTATTCATGTTGTAGCTGGTATTGTTGCTTTATTTACATTAGATAAAGAAAGGTTTAAAATAGGATTACTTGGATCTACATCTGCAAGTTCTTTATAAAAATGTTTAAATTCATTTACATTTCAAAAATCTAGTTTAATAGCGTCGTTTAATCAACTATCAAATAGCATTCTCAAACGAATATCTGCGACTTTATCAAGATAACTTTTTAATATAGTACGATCAAGTTTAGAATAATCAAAATTATTATTGTAAAGTTGCTCTAATGCATTACCTATTTTTGCATTTCTAGTTTTCAAATATTTTAGATAATATTCCCATTTTAACTCATTTAATTGCTTTTCTTTCTCTACATCGGTTAAACTTACATTATCCCTAATTATTTTAGCTTTTCACTTATATTCGTCTCATAATTTATTTTCATCGTATTTATATTCATCAACCTCCCCAATTATTGTATTTACTGCTGGGAAAGTATTTGTTAATAATCTCTGAATTTTTTTTCAAATATCTCTAGAAATATTAATTGTACGATCTGCCTCTTTTCATATTTCAAAAGAAAGTAGTTTATCAAAAGCTTTTTTGGTATTTGCTGGTAATGTTGCATCTTTTAGTTCAGATGCTAACGGAATTGTTCATATGGTAACTCATCAGTTTAAATCTTCGTTAGTAATATTTATATCCTTTAAAAGTTCTAACACTTTCTTTGCTCAACCTCCAGCTCTTTCCTTTTCCTCTAAATATTTAACTACATGCTGAAAATATCATAACACATTAGTACCCCATGTCGCCGTGTCACATCTATAAAAATCCGCAGCATAAGGAGGCACTGTTCAAATTATAATATTAAGTTTTTCATGAATTTTTTCTATAAACTGTCTTTTTAATGAATTATGACTAAAACTATCAAGTATTTCTTTAAATTCCCAAGCTGATTGTTCATACAATAAAACTGCTAAATTTATTCATTCATCTTTGATATCGTTAAATTTTATATCATCTTGTACTTCAATTAACTTATCTATTAAACTTTCACCTCATCTAAAATATGGTTGATCAAAAAATCTATTAACTAGTTCTGCATTTCTTTGTTCTCATGCTTCAAAAGTATTGAACAAATCATTCATAGTTTTTTCTAGTCTTGCTCATTTAACAATGTTTACAGGTACTTCTTCTCTCAGATTCATAGATTTAACAACCATGATTTTTCTCAATTATGTATTAAACAATACCATAAATTAATTATATTCATAAATTAATTATATTCACAAATTAAAAATAGTCAAAATTTCGCTAATAATTCATCCGATTTTCTATTCCGTTTTTATATTTTTGATATATAATATATATTATAATAAATATTATTACTTTTAAAAAAGTCAAGTTTATTTTTATGCATTATCTTCTTTTTGGGAATTAAAACACTATATAAGTGTTGTTAATTATTTAAGCATAAATAATGTCATATAAAATTTTTTGATGTAAAGTTAATAAATATTTTCTCAACCAACGATTGGATTATTTTTCTAAAAATTGAAATAATTTGGATGATACCCTACTGGTTGCAACGTGTGTAGTGACTGATAGAGCTAAAAATAAGTGGGTGAGAGAAGTAAAGCATGCGATTCAGCAATGATTAAAAGTAGCGATTACCTGATGTGGAAGTTTTTCTCGTTGAAATGTGGCTAAAGATTCAGAATTTTACTCAATATATCCAGAGCTAAAGCAGTATTCAG
>Ga0326513_10003366_pt1 | contig 11620 bp, 23 predicted proteins | sample 2_2465_0518_D_FD_203654 | JGI IMG/M metagenome (GOLD analysis project Ga0326513, IMG submission 203654) | Bovine rumen microbial communities from UC Davis, California, United States - 2_2465_0518 | ecosystem: Host-associated > Mammals > Digestive system > Stomach > Rumen | place: USA... | reverse complement strand
ATAGCGATCTCTGAAACGCTTCAGCTTACAGCTGAACAACGGAACCAGATTTTTTTTGCAGTCAATGTTTAATTTAGTTAAACACTGATAAAGGAGGCTCAGCATTGGAATTATCTATTACGTTTGAACGATCTCTGTACCAGGCGGTGATCCGATTCAAACAGGATCACACGGGGGTATTGGAGGCCAGAACAAAACTAAGAAAAGAGAGGTGCGCTAAGGATGCAGAATGGCCAGTACAAAACCTTCAAAACCACGATGGGCCACAAGGTCCGGATGAGGATGACGGAGGACGAGATCGCAGAGCGGGAGCTGTTCCACATTGCCCTGGTGGGTCTGCCGTTCATCACCGCAGCGCTGATGTTCGCCCTCTGGATCAAGATGGGGTGAGCGGATGGGAAAAGCAATCGTTGAATCTGCCGGCGTAAGGCATTGCCCGGAGTGCGGGAAGGAATTCTTCGTACAGTGGGCTGATATGTGGGCTTATAAGCGCAGAGAAGGGCCGAAGGATAAATATCTTTGCAGCTGGAGCTGCATGAGAAAATACGACAAAGAGAAAGGAGAACCGAAAGTGGGAGGGCGCAGGAAAATCACCAAAGATCAGGAAAAGGAGGCCGTCAAGATCGCGCTGGACGGCGGAGATCCGCTGACGTTCCTGGCAAAGTGCGGGATCAATAATCCGCCGCAGAAGTGGTACGACATCAAGACCGCCGTGAAGGAGACGGATCCGGACACCTTTGCAAAGCTGCCGCTCCGGATCCAGCGGAAGAAGGAACCGGAAACACCGGAGGCGCCGCTGCCAGTGCAGGATCTGAAACTGCAGCCAGGCGGAAACTATCGGCTCAGTGTGGAGACACCGGAAGCTCCGGCACAGGTTCCGGAGGAATACGAGTTCACCGCGATCCGGCATAAAAACTTCGGGGAATTCTATTTCGACCATGACCGGAACTGCATCGACTGGCGGACTCCTGAAGGGGATGAGATGACCCTGAGCGTGGACGGATGGAAACGGTTCTTCAAGACCGCGCCGGCATTGATCAAACGGATAGGGGTGAAACTGTGAGCGAGCATGAAAAACCGATCCGGATCATCCCGACACCGCAGGTCACCGGATACTGGCACCATGATTTCAGCGATTATCCGGACGAGGTGAAAGTGAAGATGGCCGACGGGAAATCAGTAACCTATGTCCGCCAGATCGAACAGCCGCATCCGCAGTGCCTGAAAAGTATCGAGCTGATCCGGATTATGAAAGATTCTACTTTCGGCGGATATAAGGCAAAACACGTAAAAAAGAGCCGGTGAGCGCTGCAACACTCGACCGGCAGTAGAACAAAAGATCCCGTGCTTATTGTAGCACAGAAGGAGGCAAAAGTGAATATTAAGGATCTGATTCAGTCGCTGAAGGTACAGCTCCAGGAACTGGAAGACGTAAAGGCCCAGATCGCGGAAGCCCAGGAAGATATCCGTGAAACGATCGCGGAGCTGCAGATGTCGGAGGCGAGCGAATGAAAGACGACAGAAACTGCAAAGAATACTGCAGATACGCCCAGTACTGCTACACAAAGGGCGCCGTCGGCATGGATCCGGAAGACTGCGCGATGTTCTTTAAGATTGATGACCTGCTCATGGATGCACGGTACAGCCGGGACGACTATGACCCGGATGAAGAATACGAAGAGGAGGAAGAAGAGGAATGACCATTACCAGAGGACCCGTGAAGACGGCGATCCGCGTCGGGATCTACGGGACGGAAGGCGTCGGGAAGACCACCTTCGCGTCCCGGTTCCCGGGAGCCGTATTCATTGACACAGAGGGAAGCACGAAGCACATGGACGTCGCGCGGTTTGATCCGCCGGAGACGTTCCAGGATGTGCTGAACCAGCTGAGCTGGGTGCTTGGCAACCCTGAGACGATCGGCACCGTCGTGATCGACACCGTGGACTGGCTGGAGAAATTCATTTTCAAAGCGGTCTGCGATGAGAAGAAGATCCAGAACATTGAGGACATCGGATACGGCAAAGGATACGTCTACGCGAAGCAGAAGGTCCAGGGGCTCCTGGAGCTGCTGGACGAGATCATCCGGCGCGGGATCAATGTCGTCCTGGTCTGCCACAGCATGATCCGGAAATTCGAGCTCCCGGACGAGATGGGAAGCTATGACCGGTACACCCTGAAGCTGAACGAGAAGAATATCGCCCCGCTGATCAAAGAATGGGTGGATATGCTCCTGTTTGTGAACTACAAAACGGACATTGTGACCGCTGCCGACGGAAAGACCAAGAAGGGCCGGGGCGGGCAAAAGCGCGTCATGTATGCCAACCATAACGCGTGCTGGGACGCGAAGAACCGCTTCGGCCTGCCGGACGAGATGCCCTTCGAGTATGACCAGATCGCTCACCTGTTCGGGGAGATGAAACCGGTGGAAGCCACCGAGATCCCGGAAGAGCGGATCGAACCGATGGAGCCGGTCATCCTGCCGCACATCAAGAAGGACGCGCCGGCGAAGGTAGAGACCGTGAAAGAGGTTCCGAAGGTAAAGAAGAAGGAACCGCAGCCGCGGCCGGAGAGTATGAAGAGCGACGATCCGGACAAGGATATCCTGCTGGAGAAACTCTGGGGCATGATGCAGCTGAGCGGCGTGGAAGATCCGCTGATCCTTCAGTCCGTTGTGGCAGAGAAGGACTATTACGACATGAGCACCCGGGTGGCGGACTATGAAAAGGACTTTATCAGCGATGTGCTGATTGAAGCATGGGCCCAGGTGAATGACCTGTGCCAGACCAAAATTCATGATTTACCATTTTAATTGAGGAGGACGAAAAACATGGCTAATACTGAAGAAAAAATCATTGGTTGGGACGACGAGATCCAGAACGACGGGGAATACAGCGGAGAGGAATCTGTTGTGCTGCCGGAAGGCAGCTATGACTTCGAGGTAATCAAGACGGAACAGGCCTGGTACGACGGCAGCGCGAAGATCCCGGCTTGCAATATGGCAAAAGTGTTCCTGCGGATCGACGGCGGAGACCTTGGAAGCGGGCTGTGCGTCGAGAACATCTACCTGCTGGAGCGTCTGGAGTGGAAGGCCTCCGCGTTCCTCCGTTCCATCGGCCTGAAGAAGCACGGGGAGCCCATTGCCTGGCGCCAGCTTGTGCACTGCGACGGAGAAAAGGGCCGCTGCCAGATCTACGTGGACGAGTACGAAGGCCGGGACGGAAAGACGCACACGTCCAACAAGATCAAGAACTTCTTCGACAAGAAGGATCAGCCGGCGAAGAAGGAGTTCAAGAAGGGGGCGTTCTGATGGAAGTCAACAAGCCAAGGATGTTTCTTGCTGATTATCTTGTAAACGGTTGTTGGAAACACAATGCTCATATTTTGCAAGAATTCAATATGGAAGCATCTGATGAAATGATAATCAGAGAACTTGAAAGATATGAAACTGAAGAGCTGGGTAGCAATGCAAAGTGTGCAATTGCTGCAGAATTGTATGGTTCTTTGTTGAGCCTGGATGAACTCACAGATATCCAAGAAGGAAGAAAACAGTGCAAACATGAAATGCGCGTAATTATTCCATATATTGAACTTTTCATAGAATACATGAAAGAGCCTCCAGAAAGGAGTATGTATCAATAATGTATGAAATCGGAAAAATTTGTCCTATAAACCCGCACGGGAATGGATATTGTCAGGAAAACAAATGTGCGCTTTGGGACACAGATTCAAATATCCCGGGATGTTCTATATTCCATGCCTGTCGCGCTTTATGCGATACAGAATCTGAAATTCAATCAATCAATCGAAATGGAATCGTGGTGTATGTAAAAGATGACAGAAATTAATGAAGCCCGGGAACTTCTGAACCATATCCCATGCAGTCAGCTGAGCCATAACGAATGGGTGAATATAGGGATGGCCCTCCACAAGGAGGGCCTGCCCTGCAGCCTCTGGGATGACTGGAGCGCATCAGACACCGCACGCTACCACAGCGGAGAATGCGAAAACCGCTGGAGATCCTTCGGGAACTACTCCGGCACGGATGTCACGATGGGCACGGTATACCACCTTGCCGGAGAGTTCGGCTGGACACCGGCCCAGAGCCTGAAAACCTACGGCTGGGACGACATAATCACAATGGACGAAGAGAATGCCGTCGGATGGCACAGGGAAGAAACGAACCAGACTGTGCCGCCGGTCGCGGAAGACTATAACCCGGTGAAGGATGTCACGGATTACCTGTCCGCGATCTTTGAACCGGAAGAAAAGGTTTGCGTGGTTGTGACGGCCAGTCAGGACGATGATGGAAAGTGGCGCCCGTACGGCGGATCCACCAGCCGGACCTGCAAGCAGCTGCTGGACAGCATCAAGGATAGCCTGAAGAAGAAAACAGGAAACCCGCTGACGGATACTTTCGGAACCACACAACAGGACGCCGGCGTCTGGGTCTGTTTCAATCCGATGGACGGCACCGGCAGACGGAACGCGAACGTCACCAGCTACCGGTACGCGCTGGTCGAATCAGACACACAGGACATCGATACACAGTACGCGATCCTGCAGGATCTGAAACTTCCGATCCGGATGCTGGTCCACAGCGGCGGAAAGAGCCTGCACGCGATTGTTCACATCGGCGCGGTGGATTACCGGCAGTACCAGGAACGCGTTGATTACCTTTATACCGTATGCCGGAAGCACGGGCTTGTCGTGGATACCCAGGACAAAAACCCAAGCAGACTAAGCCGGCTGCCCGGATTCATGCGGGGCGAAAAACGCCAGTACATCGTCGACAGGAATATCGGTTTCACGGATTACGTGGAATGGCAGCACTACATCGAGGACGAGATGGTGGAGCCGCTGAAGGTCGACAACATGGCGGAGATCTATGAGAACCCGCCGCCGCTGAAGCCTGAACTGATCGAAGGTATCCTCCGGCAGGGGCACAAAATGCTCCTGGTGTCCTCCAGCAAGGCTGGCAAGACTTTCGCGCTGATCGAGCTTGCCATCGCGATCGCCGAGGGGCGCCGGTGGTTAGGATTCCGGTGCAAGCAGGGCCGGGTGCTTTATCTGAACATGGAACTGGACGAGGCCAGCTTCGACGACCGGGTGATCCGGGTGTACAAAGCGCTGGATATCCAGACCATGCACATGGAGAACATCGACATCGTACACTTGCGCGGACAGATCGAGAAACTGGAAAAGCTGGTTCCGCAGATCAACCGGACTATTAAAGGGAAGGAATACGCCGCGGTGATCCTGGATCCGACCTACAAGTTGGGCATCGGAGACGAGAACGCAGCGGAACAGGTGACGGCCTTCTGCAATGCCATCGACAGGATCGCGAACGCCGGCGCCAGTGTGATCTACGCCCACCACCACAGCAAAGGGGCCCAGGGAAACAAGGCGAGCATGGACAGGGCCAGCGGATCCGGCGTATTCGCCCGGGATGCTGACGCGCTTCTGGACATGATCGAGCTCCGGATCCCGAAGGAGCGGGAAGACGAGGCGCAGTCCGTATACGGCGAAAAGTGCACCGCGTGGCGGCTGGATGCGACACTCCGCGAGTTCCAGAGAATCGAACCGGTGAATCTGTTCTTCAGTTATCCGCTACATGAAATTGACGCCGGCGGGATCCTGGAAGAGGCGAACCTGGAAGAGAACGAGCGCAGCATGGAGAACGGCCGGGAGATGGGCAGCCTGGCAAACAAGGTAAAACGCCAGGCAAACATTAACGACCTTGCGGAGGCGATCCAAAGGGACATTGACGTCGCAGGAAAGCCGAAAACGCAGAAACAGTACGCCGAAGAATTTGGCGTATCGGACAGGACAATCCGCAGCTGGTGGAAGGCTCTGGAGGAATAAAGCCAAAAGCGGAAAAAGCGGAAACCTCAGTTTATATATAGATATTTCCTTCCTATACAAGACAGTGTCCTTCCGGGAGGGAGGGAAGCGCTTAAAGGCGCGCGCTTCCTCTCCTCCCCGCGAAAGGACTTTGAAAGGAGTTGCCGATGAGATTCAAGCTGAAGATGATCCCGCCGACGGCGACGGCCCAGCAGAAAGGCGAGCGGGTCGTCGGGGGATACATCCACCACTATAAGAAGAAGAACGTCGCCCAGGCGGAGGCGATCCTGCGAGATGCGCTGCTGCCGTATGTGCCGGCGGAACCGATCACCGACGCGCCGATCCGGCTGAACGTGCTCTGGATGTTTCCATATCCGAAGAGCGCCAGGAAGCACCGGCCAGGATGCGACAGGCAGAAGATCACCCGGCCGGACACGGACAACCTGAACAAGATGCTGAAGGATGTCATGACGGACATGGGCTTCTGGAAGGACGACGCGCTGATCAGCCTGGAACAGATCTGGAAGGTTTACAGCGACGAGCCCGGGATATGGATCAGTATCTCGACGATGGAGATGGATATCGATGACGAAAATCTCACCTTTTATTAAGTGCGTTGATTACTGGCCCGGGCAGATTCCGGACAGCAAGCTGGCAGCATACAAAGCACTGATCAGTGAAGGCCAGATCCGGAAGCACCATGTGATCCACAACCGAAAGACCGGCGCCACAACGGTGGAATACTTCGCGATCGCGCCGCATGAGTGGATCCATGAAGAACTGAAGAAAAGGAGTGAAGAATATGCGAAAACCCTACACGCTGCCGGACGCTGACTGCGAGCGGCTGATGCGGTCAGAGATGACAGCGGTCAGAATGCTCCTGGCAGCACTGAGCACGGCAGCATACGCAAAGGACGACCTGAAGGCCCGGCTGGAATGCGTACCGGACGGGAACAGACGGCTCCGGCTGGCGCTGGGGCTCCTGAGGGCAGTCTGCGATGATGTGGTCGGGACGATCAGCCTGGCACAGTCCCGGCAGATCCTGGGAACCATGAAGGACTACGAGATGCGCCTGGTGCCGAAGCTGACGCCGATGAGCACGAACATCATCATGACGAAAGAAGAAGGAAAAGACCTGCTGAACCTTGCCAGGGAAAAGTGTGTCGGATGCACAGAGGACGGGGACAGCTGCAGGGAGTGCAAAATGTACAAGCTGCTGGAAGCGACAACCCCGATGGATGATTACGGCTCCGGAATGCTGTGCCCGTACGCGCTGGCGAAATGGGAGGAGTGAGAACATGGCAATCGATGCAAAACAGAGTTTCCTGAGCCAGATCGAGCACAAGTGTTCCGACATGCTGACGGTCGCTGAAATGCCGAAGATCATGAGCACGATCAGTGACCTGCTCCAGGGCTTTCGGATGGAGGAGCTGCAGCGGACTGACCTGGATCAGGACGATGATCTGATGGAGGCGTTCGTGGCCAGCATGAAGGTGCAGGGCCGGAGCGAAAAGACAATTGACCGGTATCAGTATGTGATCGGCCGGTTCATGACCTTTGCCGGAGTGCCGACGCGGTCCGTGAATGTCTATCACATCCGGAAATGGATCACGGCGGAGAAGGAACGCGGCATTCAGGACTCCACGCTGGAGGGGAACCGGCAGGTGCTCAGCTCGTACTTCGGATGGCTGTTCCGGGAATCGCTGATCGAGAAAAACCCGGTCGTGAACGTGGGCGTGATCAAGGTCCCGAAGAAGCAGAAGAAGACCTACACGGACATCGACATCGAGAAGCTGAACCAGTGCTGCGAGACGCTGCGCGACAGAGCGATCCTGCACTTCCTGAGGGCAACCGGGTGCCGGATCAGCGAGATGACCGGCCTGGATCGCGACACCGTCGACCTGGACGCGCTGGAATGTGTCGTGCACGGAAAGGGCAACAAGGACAGGGTCGTCTACATGGACGCGGTGACCGGAATGATTCTGGGGAAGTATCTGGAGACCCGGAAGGACGATAATCCGGCGCTGTTCGTCGGAAAGAGGCATGAACGGCTCCAGCCTGGCGGTGTCCGGTGCATGCTGAAGAAATTGGGTGCGGAGGCCGGCGTGGATCATGTGCACCCGCACAAGTTCCGGCGGACGCTGGCGACCGGACTGGCACGGCACGGAATGCCGATCCAGGAGGTGGCGACACTGCTGGGGCACGAGAAACTGGACACGACCATGCGATACGTGAACGTGGATCGCGAGGATACGAAGTACACATACAGGAGGTTCTCATGACGATCGAGAGGGCGAAACTGATCCGGGCGATCGACTGCTGCCTGACGGAGAACGGATGTGACATGTGTCCGCTGATGGATGAATGCTGTGACGTGCCGTTCATCCCGTTCACGGAAGTGCCGGTGGAGATGCTGGAGCGGATCAGGAAGGAACTGAAGGATGATAGTTCATGCAAACGTAATTGAATGAAAACCTATGATTTCGTTCAATTACAAGTTCATTAAATGACGGAATAAAGGAGAATGCGCAGATGCTTACAGATGAAGAAAAGAAATTGATTGTAGGAATTATCGAAGACGAAATGCAAATTATTGATTTTGTTTTTGTCTATTCAAAACATGATCAAGAACTGATGCTTTCGATTTTGGAGAAACTGCGTTAAAGGTGGTGATTGAATGGAACAAATCATAGAAATGTTAGCGCATATAGAAATGTGCGTGACAGGGATGACGATATGTATAGTTCTGATAATGGTTGCAACGCTTTTGACGGCAATTAATTCTTTTTTCAAGTGACTTAAAGGCAACGATTCAATCGAATGGAGGTGGATCCAGTGGAGCGGACTTTCAGGGGATATACGTGGAACGACATGCTCGAATCAATCGGCGTCATGCTGGACATAGAAGACGAGTTCCGCCAGCAACATAACATCAGCCCGGCGGAAGAGGCTGCGCTTGACCTGGCGGTGAAATGTATCGCAATCGTAGCGAATCGGATGAAGAACGACGCGCCGATTGACTGGGATGGAGGTGAAGAGAATGGCTGACCTGGAGAAGGTAAAGAAGGGCCTGGAGTGCTGCGCGAAAAGCATGAGCGACGAGGATCCGTTCGCACGGTGCCGGGAATGCCCGTACAATGATGAGAGCATCTTCACGGATGACTGCCGGGCGGTGCTCAGCAAGGACGCACTGGAGGTGATTGAGAATGCCGAAATTCAGTATTATCCTGCCGGAACATAACAGCGAAAAGTTCATGAGACGGATGCTGGATTCCATCAGGAAGCAGACGTTCCAGGACTATGAACTGATTGTAGCTTGTGACCGTTGCACAGACAATACAGCGGATATTGCAAGGCAATATATCCGGAACGGATCACAGGATCGCGTCCTGGAGGTCGACTTCGGCCGCTGCAGTCTTACCAGGAACGCTGCACTCGACATTGCAAAGGGTGACTGGATCCTGTTCGCGGACGATGACGACTGGTTCCTCCACGATTATGCTTTCGAAATGATCGCCGCGGAATGCCAGGACGATGTCGACGTCGTCGCATTCGGATTCCTGGCACGCAACTTCTGCAATCAGCCAGGCCTGCAATGCTTCTACAGCGCAGAGGACAATATGGCACCTGTTATGCGGGTCTGGGCTGCACCATGGACAAAAGCCTGGCGGAGGGACTTCATCGGAGAGCACCGATTCCCGGACATTGCACACAGTGATGACCTGCCGTTTACGAACGAGATGATGGCACTTGTGAACAACATGCAGGTGATCTACCAGCCGTTTTACTTCTACAATTTCATGCGGCCGGGCAGCATTCAGGATAAGCTGAGCACCGGCGAACTGGAGGCGATAGGATGACAAGAAAGCAGGAGATCCTGACGGACTATCGGCTGATCGTGATGGAGATCGAAACACTTGAACGGCAATCGAAGTTCCTGAATAAGTACATCGGAGGGCCGAAGCCTGTCCGGTCTCCGCAGTTGACGGGGATGCCCAGGGGAACCAATAACCCGGAGGCGGCAATGATGCAGACGGTTGATGATGATGACCCAATTCACCGGATCGAGGAGCTGAGCCGGGAACTGCAGGACATGCTGCTGGAATTCGAGACCATAGTGAACGGGATCCGGGACCGCCGGCTGTTCATCATTGTCCGAAACTACTATGCATTGGGATGGACTGATGAACGGATCGCGGAACAGATCGATCTGTCCAGGCAATCTGTGCAGAAGATTAGATCAGATTATTTTAATTCATTGGCATGAATTGGTTGAATTGGCACTGATGTTATGAAATAGTATATGATGACAATGTGTCACAAGGTACAGACAACACACACGGGGCGGCGCAATCGGGCGTCGCCCTACTTCATTTTACTCACAAACTTCGGGGGCCGGCGCTGTTCCACTCCTTACAGCGTTCGGGTGGTCGCAATCAAAATGGCGAGGTGGGTCCTGATTGCACTCTGATGCAGAGATCGAAAGATTCTACACCACACGAGCCTGGCGGAAGTGCCGGGCGTCGTTACTCAAGGAGCGGGGCGGATTGTGTGAGATATGTCTGAGCAAGGGCCTGATCGAGCCGGCGGTTCATGTGCATCATAAGAAGCCGATCACGCCGGAGAATCTCGGAGATCCGTCCATCACACTGGATCACAGCAACCTGATGGCACTGTGTGAAGAGTGTCACCAGGAGCAGCATCGGACGAAGCGCTGGCGCTGCGACGCTTTCGGCAGAATTTCGCTGTGATTTTGCGGGCGGCTTTTGTCCCGCTCGCGGGCCCCCCTCGGCGATTTCCGAATTTTTCCGGGCGCCAGGGCCGGCGTTTAGTTTTCTTTTTTGCTCTATTAGAAAAAGTTTTCATTTTTCCCGGGAGGAGGTGCGGAGATGGCAAAGGTGAAGCAGAGTTTCGACGAGATTATGGAACTCGCCGACCAGTACGGCGTGAAAGACAATGTTTTGTTCGTTTCCGCGGCCGAACGGTACGCGGGGCAGATGGAAATGATCAGGAGGATCCAGGAGGAACTGGACAAGCGGGGCCTGATTTACGGAACGATCGGATCCACAGGGCAGGAGAAGATCGAGGCGAACCCGCTGGCGGCGCAGCTGCCGAAGTACAACGACACCGCCAACAAGACGCTGGGCGTGATGCTGGACATCATCGGGAAGCTGGGCACACAGGCACCGGCAGGGGATAAGCTGGGTGAGTTCCTGAATGAGTAAGCCCGTAGCGGAGAACTGGATTCTCCGGTATTACCAGGCAATAGAAGACGGCAGTGTGACGGTTGGTCACTGGATCCGTCTCCTATACGAGCGGATCATCTCCGACCTGGAAAACAAGGTCTACTTCTTCGATCAGAAGAAGGCAAACAAAGCGATCCGCTTTTTTGAAAACTTCTGCCACCATTCCAAGGGGAAGCTGGCTCCCCAGCTGGTGAAGCTGGAGATCTGGCAAAAGGCGCTGATCAGCTGCGTCTTCGGTCTGGTGGATGAGAACGGGATCCGGGTGTACCGTGAAGTGTTCGTGGTGATGGGCCGGAAGAACGGAAAGAGCCTTCTGGCCTCCGGGATCGCGGAATACATGGCCTACGCGGACGGGGAACGGGGCGCGGACTGCTACTTCCTGGCGCCGAAGCTGGACCAGGCGGACATCGTGTTCAATGACTTCTGGCAGTCCATCAGCGCGGAACCGGATCTGATGAAGATCACGAAGAAGCGGAAGATGGACATCTACATCGAGAGCACGAACACGTCCATCAAGAAGGTGCCGTTCTCCG
>Ga0326513_10003365_pt1 | contig 11621 bp, 12 predicted proteins | sample 2_2465_0518_D_FD_203654 | JGI IMG/M metagenome (GOLD analysis project Ga0326513, IMG submission 203654) | Bovine rumen microbial communities from UC Davis, California, United States - 2_2465_0518 | ecosystem: Host-associated > Mammals > Digestive system > Stomach > Rumen | place: USA... | reverse complement strand
ACACGGGCCACACTGGAAAGTGCGAAGGCTGAAGCTCGCAAGGCGGAAGAGGAAGAAAAACAAAAGGCTGAACGAATGAAGCTCGAGTCGGAAGAGCGCAGTAGAAAACTTGCGCTTCTCGAATTTGAAACAAATTAAAACGGAGTTTTAATCTATGAACAAGAAAGAACAGCGTGCAAAACTCGTCGCGGAATTGCGCGAAATGCACGAACTCGCACAGAAAGAAAACCGCTCTTTCACTGATGAAGAGAACAAGACTTTTGCTGAAAAAGAGGCAGAAGTCCGAAAACTCTCTCAGGAAATTGCAGCCGAAGAGCGTGAGGCTCTTATTAAAGGCTTTGCTACAGAACTTCCAAAAACAGAAGGTGAAAACCGCGGCGAAGTCTCGGACAAAATGAAGGAGTTCCGCAACTACCTTCTCAACGGTGAAAAACGCGACATTTCTGTCGGTTCCGGCGGTGGTGCACTTTCTCCACAGGAATTTGTTGCTGAAATCATCAAGGGAGTTGAGAACGACTCTCCATTGTACGGCCTTGTCCGCAAGTTTCCTCTCAGTGAGGCAAAATCGCTCGGCGCTCCTTACGAAGCTGCTGATGCAAGCGATGCCGCATGGACCGCTGAAGTCCCAAGCTCTGACATCAGTGCTGATGCAACACTCGCTTACTCTCTCCGTGAGCTTTCTCCAAACACCTTGGTTAAGCTCATCAAGATTTCTGACAAGCTCGTCAAGGTTTCTGCTCTCCCAATCGAACAGATTGTCAAAGAGAAAATCACAGAAAAACTTGTTGCGGCTTTCGAGAATGGAATCACAGTCGGTACAGGCTCAGGCCAGCCGCTCGGTGTTTTCACCGCATCTGCAAACGGCGTTCCAACTTCACGCGATGTAACAACCGCAGGCGCAACACTTGCAGCCGATGACCTCATCAAAACAAAGATGAGCCTGAAGCCTGCTTATCGCCGCAAGGCGCGCTGGGTAATGTCTACAGACATTCTCACAGACTGTCTCCTTTTGAAAGACAAGAATGACCAGTATCTCTGGCGGCCGGGCTTGCGTGACGGTGATCCGGACACATTGCTCGGGCTTCCGGTTATCGAATCGGCTTATGCTCCATCAACAAAAACATCAGGCAGCTACATCGCCGTTCTCGGTGATTTCAGCTACTACTGGTGGGCTTATGTTGACGGCATTGAAATCAAGAATCTTGTCGAGCTTTTTGCTCTCAAGAATCAGCTTGGTTTCAAGGGCACTGCATACGCAGACGGCGCTCCGGTTCTTGCTGAAGCATTCTCACGCGTAAAAGTGGGAACATCAGAGTAATCTGAATAAACATCCACGAAAAGGTGATTCAACATCACCTTTTCGTGATTTTTAAAGGAGTTGCAAAAATGCCAAAAGCAAAGAAAGCTGAAATTAAAGAAGCCCTTGAGACAGGTGTTATTCACGAAAAAGCCGAAGAAAAAGTCGAAAAGGCAACGGAATCTGCTGAAACAAAAAAAGTCCGGATTCTGAAGGTTGTATGCCGTCCGGAAGGAACTTTCCTTCCAAACAGAATCTATGAGATTGATTCAAAACTTGCAGTAAAGCTGATTGAAAGCGGGAACGCAAAGGAAGAGCAGTAAGAAAAATGGCTTATATCACGACTGAAGAACTGAAAGCATTTGCAGATAAATATCCCGATAATGACACGCTCCTGCAAGGTTACTGTGATTCAGCGGAGCAGATTATCGCGAATTATCTCGGCTACTCTCCTGAAGTACAGGAATACACGACGAGCGAATACGGTTTAGGCTCAAGGTGTTTCGCACTGGAAGCGAAACCGATTGTTTCTGTTTCTGCAATTTCCGCAGATGATACAGTTTTGGATTTGAGCACGGTCAAAATCGTCAAAAACTCGCCGTATATTGCGTTTGTCGATGAAGCCATTTTCTCAAGACTTATTAAATACACCGTTACATACACGGCGGGTTTTGAGACAGTCCCGCAGCAGATAAAAACTGTAGCACTTCAGATAGCGAGCCTCCTTTGGGAAAGTGCGGGCGGGAATCTTGCCGTGACTTCCACGAGCTTTGCAGACTCAGGAAGCCGAACATTCCAGAGCTTTAAGCCCGACCGTTTCCTCGACACGATTTCTTTCTACAAGATGATCAAGGTGAGTTACTAAATGGCCAAAACGGGAAGTTTTCTTTCGGTAGAGGCAGATGTTTCCCGGGCTCAAGCGGCACTTGCCGGAACATCAAAAAGCCTTGTGTCAATTTCAAGGCAGACGATGGGAATAATCGGAAAGGGGGTCAGAAAAGAGACTGTAAAGGCAATCAGGGCAACAACCGAAAGACACACGGGAGAACTTCTGAAAGCCTACCGCTACAAGGTTAAAAAAGACGGCTCGGAGGTCAATGTTTTCCCGAAGGCCTTAAACGGCGAAAAGACGATTTTCCCGAAAGTAATGGCCTTGAACTATGGCACAAAGGACGGAAGATTGAAGGCATTAGGATTTGTACAGGCGGGTGAAAAATATGCTGAGTCAAACGCCTATGAAGATGACATTGGAAAAATGATTCAGAAAGAACTTGATAAATACTGGAAGTAACGCATGGAAGAAATATTCAATTCAATCAAACAGTTTATTCTTGGAACCGTGAATGATTACATCACGAAACTGGCAGATGAAAACACGCCGATGAATGCGATTTCAGAGAAAAACATTGTTTTCGGCTCTGTTGATTTGTCACGCTACAACTCGAAAATAATCTGCTCGGTGATTCCTGAAAGCCAGGAAGAAAACGAGGAAGAAATAGGCTGCTATAAAATCACATCAGATTTTACGGTCAGCTTTTTATGCAGGGGCTATCCGCAGGATGTCTTGGTCCGCCAGATGTGCAGGTATGGCGCGGCTTTCCGTCGTGCGGTGCTCGATGATGTTTCATTGGGTCAGACCGTTGAGCAGTCTGAAATCGGCCACAGAGATTTTTTCACTGATGCAGGAACAGTTGAAAAACAGATGACGGCCGTTGAGATTGGATTAACTGTCGAGACTGAAGATGAAATCGAACTTTAACCAGGAGAAAAACAGATATGGCAGCTACAACGCTCATTAAAAAGCATTTGATCCGGCCGTTCCTTAACAGTGGCACTTCTGCCAACCCTTCTTGGGTGCAGATTAAAAAGGCAACCGAGAACACAATCAACATGAATCCGAACACGGAGGACCGTGATTACATCTCGGACGAACAGCCCACAACGGAACTCATCTCTTACAAGATGGGTGTTTCTTACGGTGTTACCACCTACAAGGGAGAGCCCGATTTTGAGCTTTTCTACGACCTCTACAAGAACCGCTATGTCGGCTCGGATGCACAGAAAGAATTGCTTCTTGCATATCTTTTTGACAAAGAACAGGTCGGCGACGATGTCATGTATTACGCTCAGAAGTGGAATTCAACCATCGTTGTAAATGACTTCAACACAGTCGGCACCGTAATCGATGTCGATGTAAACGCAAACGGTACTCCGACAGAAGGTTACATCACCATCACAGATGGTACCGTTACTTTCACACCTCACGCAGGCGGTCTTTTGAAGTTCACTCTGCTTGAGTCGGAGCCGGAAGATTGGGCTACTGATTACACGAACTACTACACCAAGAACGGTGATGTGTATACCGCCGTAACAGGTGCAGAAGCTCCAACTTTTGCAGCAGACACCTACTACAAGGCGGACTAACCTTGCTCAGCCTGGAAAAGGCAAATGCCCCGGAAGCAGTTCTTGTGGACGGGGTATTTTATGCCATAAAAACGGATTTCAGATATTGGATTGCATTCTCACGGCTTGTGCAGGACGAAAAGCAAAGACTGCTTGATTTTGACTATCTTTACGAGAATGGAGTTCCGGAAAACAGGCAGAAAGGGTTTGAGGCCCTCATCGGATTCTACCTCAACAAAAAAGAACTGCCTCGGGTTTTTGATAACGATGGTGATGTTGATGTCATCAGTTATGAGCATGACTCTGAGTTGATTTATGCAGCATTCCTGGAACAATACGGAATTGACTTGTTTGAAGAGACACATCTGCACTGGTGGAAATTCAAGGCGCTGCTTTCGGGGCTGCACGGAACGAAACTGAATGAAGTAATGGGCTACAGATGTTATGAGGAAGGCGAGAAAGGCGACTGGAAAAAAGCCGCACGGGAAAACAAAAGAAGATGGGAACTACCGCAAAAATTGACAGGCGAAGAAAAAGAAGCCAGTGAGGAATTTGACAGACTTCTGAAAGGCTAGTCGCTGAACTGGTCTATATCAGGATTGTTATAGTCCGCATCGTGCTTCCTTGCGTATTCGAGGGCATATTTAAAAATCAGATAAGTCACAACCGCTGCGAGAATATAGATTATCATACCGCACCTCCATTTCTCAATGAATTGTAAGCCTAAAATGACTGTATTGTAAAGGAATTATTATGGCAAAAGATAAGAACGTAACAATAAAATTTAAGGCCGAAACAGAAAACGCTGAGGGCGGAATTAAAAAAGTAACAGACGAATTAAACAAACTGTCAAAGAACAAGGCGCTTACTTCTCTGTCAAAGCTGGGCAGTGCAGCGACAGGCTTAATCGGAACATTTGCGGTTGCAACAAAAATGATAAAGGCAGTGAGTGAAGAAATCACTGAGCTGTCAAAAACAGCAAATGTACAGAGAGATGCTGAGGAGCGCCTTGCGATTGCCGCTAAAAATAATCCTTACCTTGATGATTATACCGTAACAAAATTAAAGGCCTTTGCTGGTGAACTCCAGACTGTCGGCGAGATTGGAGATGAAAAACTACTCCCGATGATGGCTGAACTTGCCGCATCCGGACGGACCTATTCTGAAATCCAAAAAATAATGAGTGCGGCTCTTGATGCCTCTGCAACGGGGATGATAAGCATGGAGTCTGCCGTGCAGTCGCTTAATATGTCGTATAACGGGTCTGTCGGGGCAATGGGAAAACTTCTCCCGACGCTGAAAAACCTTACTGCAGAAGAGCTGAAAAACGGTGCTGCCATTGATGCCGTCAAAAAGGCGTATGGTGGAATGGCACAGGCGACTGCAAATACAGACGTGCAGCTTTCAAATGCATTCGGCGATTTAAGGGAAAAAATTGGCGGACTCTTAAACAAGGTGATCATACCTCTGCAAAAAGGGCTTTTGCTTACAGTAAATGCCGCAAATGCATTATGGGACAAAATCCATGATGTATTGTGGATGGAAGGAGCCCCGGAAGCAACTACTCTTGAGGCTAAACTTATCCAGGCGCAGACAGAACTTGATAACCTGCAGTCCAAGCTAGATGAGACAAAAGAAAAATATCAGGAAGTAGAGCAGTCGGTTACTGGCAATGTGGACAGAATCGCAAAAATTGAAGCTGACCTCCAGAAAGCACGTGAAAGGGGCAATAAAGCAGCCGTCGCACAATTAGAGAATGCCCTAAGATTGGCAAAACAGGCTGCAGAAGAAAATAAAAATAATGAGGCGGCAGTAAAAGCATCACAGGAAGCCACCAAAGCCCGGGAAAAAGAGACTGCTGAAATAAAATCCCAGATCAAGGCAAAAGAAGAAGAGATTGCTACGATCCAGAAAGAAATAAATGACAACAAAACGGCAGAGCAGCTGCAGAAAGAAATTGAAGCCAGGGACAAATTGAGGGGCGAATTCGATGCTACAATAGCGGCTAAAGAAAAAGAAATAGCACTACGCCGTAGTGCCGGAGAAAACATCTCAAAAGAAACTGAAGCGCAGGAAATGTATAACACGGCATTTTCCGCATACATCAAGATGATGAGCAATACTGCATTCAGTGGCAATAGCGGAAATTATGAGCATGAAGTAAATGCCCGCAAGTTAATAGCAGGTTATGCACAAGCCGCTGATTTTAGCGACATGAAAAATGAAATGCAGGCACTTGCCGAAGAAGCGCAGAAATTTGTTGGTGTTTTTGAGAAAGCGCCGCTTTCCGGAAAAATCGAGGAGTCGATACAAAAACTCAGGGAAATGCAGAGCTCTGTAGAAGAAGGCTCGGAGGAGTGGGAATACTATAATTCCAAAATACGGGAGCTTGCGGGGCTTTTGGATCTAGTGAAGAAAAAAGAAGGGGAAATCGCAGATTCAAACAATACATCCGACCTTCAGAAATGGGCGCAGACTCATGAGAAAAAAATAGAAATTGTTTCCAGCTTTGCGGGAAAGTATGCTGAAATTATGAAGGGCATTACCAGCATGGTAAAAACTCAGGCAGAAAACGAGGCAAAGATAAAACAGGCTGCTCTTGAAAAACAGCTTGCCGCTGGTGAGATTTCTGAAGAAGAGTATGCAAAAAGAAAAGAGGAAATTGAAAAAGACGCGGCAAAGAAACAGTATGAAATCCAGATGTGGGAATGGAGCTCCAGCCTGCTCAATATTGGTGTTCAGACAGCCCTCGCAATCATGCAGGCGCTTTCGTCAATGCCGCCTTTTGTCGGAATTCCTATGGCAGCTGTTATTGGAACTCTTGGTGCAGTACAGCTCGCAACGGCTATTGCTAACAAGCCTGTTCCACCATCATTCGCTACTGGTGGTGTTATCGGTGGCTTTCAGGGGGCAAGCATGGGAGGTGACAACACTTATGCACATGTGCGTAATGGCGAAATGATACTTAATGCTAAGCAACAGAAGGCAATGTTTGACCAGCTGAACGGATATTCAGGAAATGCCGGCGGTCTGACAAATAATGTCACCATTAAAAATTATGCTGCCGGAAATGTCTCAGTGGCTCAAGTCCCTAAACCTGACGGCTTTGAGCTCCTTATAAAGGAGACTGTGCGAAAGCAGCTTGCTGACGGCGAATACAGCTCTCAGTTAAAATCTGCTCAGGCAAAAATTGACGGAATAAGATACTTATAGGGAGAAGCAAAAATGGCTGTTGAATGGAGTGCAGACGTAAATCAAAAGTTTTATGGCATGACAAGAACCACGGAAGAAAACATCATAACGACGAAATTTGAGAGCGGCCGGGAAAGGACAAGACTCAAGAATTCAGAAGCGAAAATGGTCTTTTCCGTACAGCTCGACATTGCCACACGGGCAGAAGAGCGTATCTTCTGGGACTGGTACAACAACACGCTTCTTTCCAGGGCGGAAACAGTCTTTCTTCCGGATTTTTTAGGCGGACGGACGCGAAAAGAATACCGCATGACGGAAGAGCCCAGCGGGGAAGGAATTGAGCCAAAAACACTCACCCTCACTTTCAAGGAAGTATAAATGAGCGACTACACACAGTTATTTTCATTTAACGGGACTTACTCCCTGCCTTACCTCATACACTTGAGCGGGAGCTACAAACGCAACGGAGAAGTGCAGACTATCGATATGCGCTTTATCAATGATGTGAAATCCTGCACATACGGTGGCTACCGTTACAAGGCTGAGGCTTTTAACTACAAGCCTAATGCGAGCGAGTTTGGTCTTACAGGCGGCGGAACCCTCGAAATATCAGTCGTTGGAAACCAGGTAATCAACCTTGTGGAGCTCTGCTCAAATGTCACTCTCGAAGTGGTAGGCTGCATGATGAAAAGCGGGACCATTACTGAGCTGAAACATTTCGTCCATAAAAACGGCACAATCAGGGTTAATAGAAATACAGCAACATTCACCTTTAAAAGGGATGAACGGCTCGACATGACATTTCCAGCCCTCATCTGGAATTCCCAGAACAACCGTGGCAACAGCTAAAATGACTGTATAGGTATGAGATATGACGACTTATTGAATCTCCCATACCAAGAATTCGGAAGATTTGGGAAGACAAAAGGCTTGGACTGTTATGGTGTAGTGCTCGAGCTTTGCAAGCGGAACGGCACGCCCGTCAAGGATCTTGTTTACCCGGAACCTCATGTTTCCTCTGATAAATTCGGCGAGTATTATCGAAACATCAATGCGAAAGAAATCCCATTTGAGCAGGTGCAAGAGGGTGACATCCTGCAGTGCACATACAACGGGAACCTGCATCTTGCGTTCATTCTGTCGAAAGAAACTGCAATCCATGCCACAAAAAAAGGAGTGAGGGTTTCCCCGCTCATCGCTTTTTCTGACAAAAAATATTTCAGGATAACAAAATAATGGTTGATATTTTAAAATACAAAGATTTTTCAGACTCATACACGCTGGTCAAGGCACATGCCGGAAGTACAATTCAGGAAGCCGTTGAGGTTGCCGACTGGAAGAAATACATCATAATTGTAAATGGCATAAAGAAAGATGAAAAGTACGTCATTCAAGAAAAAGATGTAATCATAATCCGCATAATTCCCCTAGAGAGTTTTGACCCTTTTGACTGGGTAATGACTGTCCTTACAGGCGGTATTTATGCCATCGCAAAAACCACTTATGATGCGTATGAGGCACGGAAGGCAGCCGAAGAGGCGATGTCCAAGCTAAAGAGCCGCACTAAAGACGACATCACAAACGTTCCTTACATCAGAGGGGCTACCAACACAATCGCTACAGGAAAAACGCAGCCGTTTGTTATGGGGCGTCATTTATTCACTCCTTACATCATGAATGGTGGCGGAAACAATTATAAAGGCTTTCACACAATCTCAGGCACCGGCGGAAAAGATTCCTTTTACAATGTCGTGCTTGAGGGTGGATTCTGCAAGCAGGTCTTGGAGTCTCTTTCATGCGATGACGTAAAAGTTGCGTCTTTGTTTCCTGTCGACAAAGCCCCGCAGGAAGGGGAGTTCCTTTTCAACTCAAACACAGAATTTGCAAGTCAGGACTCGTATATTGAGATAGCTCAGGACGGTGCACCTTTTTCTCATAATGAGCTTAATCAAAAGGTAGTGGAGCAGGAGGTTTCCGACGAGCTTAAAAAAGCCGATGCCGATGATTACGAGGACCTGTATTATACGCTTGAGAAAAACGCAAAAGCCTGCGACATCTGCATAATGTTCAACGGCCTTTATTTCATAAGCGACAATGGAACCAAAGGCAACAGAGAAGTTGAAATTGTGCCTGCATGGTCTCCGGATTATGCACAGAGGCTTGCAGAAAACAATCATCCTGAAAATGCTGCCTGGTACGGGATAGGAAGCGAGGAAACGTCAGACAATGATTTCTGCTTTGATCAGCCGGAGTATACAGAGACAAGGGTTGAAACAGCCAAGGGAATATATGTAGCCTGGACGTTTGTGGCTCCGGGGTTAAAGCCACCAAGCTGGCAGGCTTATTTGACTCAAGCCACCTTTACTTCAGGGGATGACATCAGGTATCAGGCAGACGTAACATTCTCAGGAGACGTGGAGAAAACCGAAGAACTGTCGAGTTATTTAGTCCACTTCTACGTATACAAAATTACAATAACGGCAGTAAAAACCGTTGCCGGTCCCTATCATGTACGGCATAATTATTCAAACATTTTCTCTGAAAACAGTACGACTCAGCTCCGATTTAATGCCCACAAGGAATTTTCATTTGAAGATCATTTTACTTACGACAGCGAGAGCCAGAAGTACATCCAGCGCGCCTATCCGATTACTATCAGGTTACGGAGCCCAACAAACAAAGTTACGAGCGGAAATGAAGTCTCGCAATGTTATGTGGAATGGATCCACTCATACTGCTATGATGTGGATAAATCAGCCTCTGCGGGGCAGCTTGTAGATGAGCGGGTGATCGGAGCGGAAGAAGCGCTGCTGTCAACGCTCATCGGCGTGCATGTCAAAGCCACACAAACGAACCAGGACAAGATAAAGTCAATCAACCTCGTCACAAATGGAATTGCCCCCATACCATCAAAAGAAAATGGTGTCTGGAAGTGGGACCTTTCTGCAAAGTCAATTACATCAAATCCGGCAAGCTGGCTTATAGAGATACTCACAAGCAGCACACACAAGGCATCCCAGATAAGCCTTGATGATGAGATTGACGGCGACACTTTTGGAGACCTGTATGAATACTGCGAGCAGAAGGGAATTGAAATAAACAAAGTACTTACGGAGGGAGAGCAGAAAGCACAGGTAATTGATGGGATTCTGTCCGTATGTCACGCTACGCTCTATCAGAACATATACGGTAAAATTGCAGTTGCAATCGACAGGGAAAAAGAAAATTCCATTGCTCTTTTAAACGAGCAGAATTTGATTTCCTTTGATTATGAAAAATCGGTATCACTTGACGTTGACGGGCTGCGGTGCAAATACATTGACTCCGCATCCGGCTTTCAGGAAAATAATTTTGTGGCGCGCTATGACGTTCATAAGCCTCTGGACGAGAATTCCGTGCTGCGTGAAGTGACGCTGGACGGAATCACTGATGAGGTCCAGGCAAGAAGGCAGGCTCACTACATCATGGCGAGCACAAAGCTGCGCCCGCTGAAAGCCACTGCTAAAATCGGAAACGAAGGCTTTTTCTTCACGCCATACTCCAAGCTTCTTGTGCAGCACCCGAGCCTGAAAATCGGGCTGGGTAATGCCGTAATCAAGAATCTGATTATACGGGATGACCGGATTGTTGGTGTGGACCTGTACGAGCCGGTGGACATTGACTTTTCAAATCCTTTCTCCGTCATAATTCAGTGCGTGGGAGAGGATTACTGCACGCCGATTTCACGCACCGTCAGAAAACTTTTTCCCCAGCCTCTTGGGCTTTCTGACGGCTCTGATCTTGAGCTTTCTGACGGCTCTCCTCTTGAGGTCATGGCAAGCCTTCTGCCGTCTTCATATCTTGTTGATGTGCCGCTTTCCCTTGACAGCGGAGAGTTTCTTGATCTTTCTGACGGTACAAACCTCAAGCTGCGCGTGAATACATATTCCCCGCGCCGCATTGAGTCCATCTATTTCTCAGATCCCATCCCGCTTGAATCGCCTGTAATACCTCATCGTGGTGACGTGCTTTCTTACGGCTACGAGCTTGAAACTGTCTCCCGGGAATTCATAATTACAACGATCAAGCCGAACGGGACAGACGGCTATACACTTGAGCTCTACGATTATGATGAAGACATCTTCAATTTCGATGCCTCAGAAATTCCTGATTACCAGCCACTTATCACGGAACGCCGGACGGCTACAGGACAAAAGCCTGCAGATGTGCCGGAAGTCTATACGACAATAGAAAAATCAAATGAAATCGCCACTACAGTTGCGCAGGACATTGCGCAGGACATTGCGGAGGCTACGGCGACAGAAATTGTAGCGAACAAGAGTCCGCGCTATCTTGGAAAACTCTCAGCGCTGCCGGCATCTGCAAACGAAGGAGACTGGTTCACCGCCCACAATATTTCCGGAAAGACGACAGGAAAGGTTTACAAATACAAAAAGGTCCTTGGCGGGTATGAATGGCAGGAGCTTACGGAAAACTCTGCATCCTACATGGAAATGATGAGTGCGCTGCCTGACATCCTCGATGTGATGGAAAGTTCGTCCGCATCCGGCTATTTCTCAACCGTATTCGCAAAGCTCCTCGTTGCCAGCAAGGCCTTTATTGATGAGGTCGAGGCTGCCAACATTACCGTTCACGGCGCAATAGTGTCTCAATCTGCAAATACTGCAATCTCTGCAAATACTGCGACCTCTGCAAATACTGCGACCAATGTTGCGGATGGAACTGTCTC
>Ga0326513_10003364_pt1 | contig 11622 bp, 18 predicted proteins | sample 2_2465_0518_D_FD_203654 | JGI IMG/M metagenome (GOLD analysis project Ga0326513, IMG submission 203654) | Bovine rumen microbial communities from UC Davis, California, United States - 2_2465_0518 | ecosystem: Host-associated > Mammals > Digestive system > Stomach > Rumen | place: USA... | reverse complement strand
GATGCTGCTATTCGCAAGTATCCCAATGTTTTGTATACCCATATGGCAGATATGCTTGCCAGCAAAATTGATGAGGGGTAATGATATGAGAAATCCTGACCGTATTGACAGTTTCTGCAGAGATCTTGCCGAGCTGTGGCATAAGGTTCCCGACTGGCGCTTCGGACAACTGATGTCCAATATGCTTGGCGCATATGTCGGCGAGACAAAGAAAGATATCTTCTTCCCGGAAGACGACGAAATGATGGCGTTTTTCAAAAAGTATTTTGCGCCCAAGGATAAAGGTCGTACGATCAAAATCCACGGCGAGAGCGACGACCTGGTATACATCGAAGGATCGAGCGGCTGGGACAATGAATACGGCTGCTATGACAGAGATGTAATCATCTACTTTACCGATGGGACGATGCTTCGTATGACGTACGCCGGTCATTGGAAGGCCGTTGTTGAGAAAGAAGGCGACGAACCGCACATGATTTCTCAGATGATTGACGGCGATGATTATTACAGCGACATGTTTGAAATCAGCAATACCGATGTATGGAATGTAAGATTGGAGGATAATTAACATGAAGAAAATTCGCAGAGGAATGTTTGAAACCAACTCGTCCAGCACTCATACAATTATCATCACAGATGAACCGTGTGAACCTGCGCTGAATGTAGACTTTCGGATTGGTGAGTTCGGGTGGGAATGCGGCGCATACTACGACATTGACACCAAGGCGTCATACATTTATACGCTTGCATGTGCGTGTCTTGGGCGCGATGTGTACCAGGATTTTTGTGATATCCTTTGCAAATATGGTGTCGATTGTGAGTGTTCTGCCCCGGCCAGAATTTGCGTTTCCAAATACAAAGACGAAGAATACACATATCTTGACAATGGATACGTGGACCACGACTATGAAGGGAGAGACCTCGTTGATGCCATCTTTGAAGACGAGAGTCGGCTGATTCGTTTCCTGTTCTCGCCCGATTCGTTTGTCGTTACATGCAATGACAACATGGAAGAGGATGAAATGGAAGAATGGGAAGATGCAACCGAAGTCAGTTATCCGCACGAAACATATTATAAGGGGAATTGACATATGGAAATGATTGGCAGCTATGTCAATGGTAACACAATCGTATCCATCTATGACGATGGCACCAAAGCTCGCTACTTCAAGGACGGCGAGACTCTGTGCCCGGAATTCCCGGAGTCAATGGATTTGAAGATCACCAACTGCTGTGATCTCGGATGCCCGATGTGTGCCGAGTCTTCGACACCGGATGGCCCACACGCCGATCTGAACAACCCGATACTGGATACCATTCATCCGTATACCGAGCTTGCCATTGGTGGTGGTAATCCGCTTGAGCATCCTGATCTCATCCTGTTCCTGGAGCGCATGAAAGAGAAGAAAGTGATCTGTAATATCACTGTGAACCAGGTGCACTTCATGGACAAAACAAGTCTTCTGCAAGGGCTTGTCAAAGGAAGACTGATTTACGGGCTTGGCGTATCTGTTCCATATATGTGCCGTCCCGGTCTGATTGACAAGCTTTCCGAGTTCCCAAACGCTGTCGTACATACGATCGCCGGGTACACTCCAATGGATACTTTCTCTGATCTTGCGTATCACGATATCAACCTTCTTGTCCTTGGGTATAAACAAAAAGGTCGAGGTGTATATGCGCAAGCATCCAAGAAGCGCACACAAGCGCTTGAGAATTATCTTTTTGCCGGCAACAAATTCGATGCTTTCAAAGCGATTGGGTTCGACAACCTCGCCGTAAAACAACTCGGCGTACAGCGGCACATGAGCAAGCAAATGTATGACAAGCTGTATATGGGTGATGACGGTGAGTTTACAATGTATGTCGATCTGGTTAACGGGACATACAGTAAGTCGTCTACTCATCCGCCTCGCATCATTGATGGATCGTCCATTGATGAGCTTTTCGAGAAAGTTAAGGGAGAGAAAGATCATGGCAGGATACCGGTGTTCTTTTGATTACCTCCTCCCCCGCGCTGACGAGTGGCAAAAGATTGATCTGCGCAGGAAACGCATCCGCGCCGTTGCAAAGACCGCCGGCGCGGTCTTTTTTAGATTGTTTATAATCGGCGCTATGGTTTACTTCGTGCTTGCCTTTGGAGGGAGGTCGTAACGTATGGGCGTTTACAACGAGTTTGCTTCTATTGAGTACCGCCCAGTCTGTGGCAATTGCGGTGCTCAAATTTTAGGACGTGTTGAGTGCAAAGAGTATTTCACAATAGGATGTATATATCCTGCTCATCAAATATTGCCAGACAGATGCACGAATTGTGGCAGTATTTTTGATAGGATCGAAATTACTCCACCCAAAATTCAAAGAGAGGATGATATGTTATGAGTTGGCAGCAGTGTGTAATGGTTGGCTTCCTTGCTATCCGCGTTTTTGTATCGATTTATGATCTTGTTAAGCATGATCGAGAAAGCGCATTCATTAATTTTATCGGCACTGTGGCTCTCTATATCGTGTTAAAGACTGGCGGTTTCTGGGGGTAACATATGGCGAAGAACATAGTACTCCCGAAGATTGCGTATGGCACAGTAATCCTTCGGTGCTTTAAGTGCGGCACATTGTATGTCCCGGAGTGCACGAGGAAGTCTCTGTTGAATGGTACATACTTTGAACCGTGCCCCCATTGCGGCAACGAATACAATGACGCAGGCTGCAAGATCCCGCTGTGGAAGTACAACCTAATTAAATGGTGGCGCGGCGGGTTCAACGAAGAACCTCTCGAAAAAAGTGCAGAAGAATAAATGGGGTGGTAATATGACAAACAAAGAAGCGGCTGATATACTCGCCGCTGAAAAAACGTATTATACCGCGCTGAAGTTTTCGATGTTGGAACCAGTTTCGCGACACAACGCGGATGTGATTGAGGCATACAACATGGCGATTAACGCGTTAAGAAAACAAGGTAATCCGATGATGGTTGTCAACCTCAAAGACACCAGGACAAATATGGGGATTGTCGCAGATTGCCCCGTTTGCGGCAGGATTGTTGATTTTGCGCAGCGATTCTGTCACAACTGCACACAGTCTCTTGAGTGGCCGGTCGAAGAGATACTCGCAAACTCAGAGGAGGATGACGACGAATGATCAACGAAAAACTGCTCGAACGGCTGCAGGACAACGGGATAGACGAAGAGGTAATGTTGGTTGACGATCCGGCATTCCTGGATTCTGTCGTCGGTATCAGTAGTGATGGCCGCGCCGTGTATGATTATGAGATCATGGCTGATGAACTTGCGAAGCGCTACCACATGAGCGTCGAAGACGCATACGAACATATTGATTTCAATATTGTCCGGGCACTCCCCCATTATGGTAGCAAGGCGCCAGTCATTTTTGATCCAATTGTAAATATGGATGAATGAGGTAACAAAATGTTGGACATCGCATTTGCAATTATTATGGAAACCATTTTCGGCGCATGTTGGTGGCTATCTCTCAGAAACATCATGGACGCCGAAGAAAGAGGATCGATTCTCTTTAATTTAGCCTGTTTTGTTTTGGCGTTTCTTTATTGGCGATGGCTTATTGTAAATGTATGAGAGGTGTAACATGAAGAGAACAAGAAAAAGATATGCTGCTGTGTGCGAAAACCGCACAAAGATTCTGATGGACAAAAAGGGGTACGCCGAGTGGCGCACACTCGACAAGATTGGCGATGCAAGAATCGCCACATGGAGATCAGTAAAAACCGCGATGAATTGTTTGCAGGCACGGAGTCACTGGCGATGGGAATTCAAAGACAAAGACCTGGAGTTCGTTGAAGTGACTGAGACAATTGATATTGGGGTTGACAATGAGTAAGCGCACAACATATACTCGGCATAGGGTAAATGGCGCGAACCTTGACAACGATATACCGCAAGGCTCCAATAAGGTGGGAGCCATCATGGATCACAGCATCAACCTTCACCAATACATTGCGTTGTGGCTCGATATGTTCAAGAAGAATGATGTAAAGCAAGGGACATACGAACGCCTTGTCCAGTCCAACGAAGCACTTGGCCGGTACGACATCGGCCGTGAGCTTGTTACAGAACTGACGCCGCTCGATATCCAGTTGTACATCAATCAGATCACGCAGGAAGGATACAGCTTCAGCACGATAAAGAAACAGCTGGAGCTGATCCGCTCCTCGCTTCGCAAGGCCGTCTCGCTCAAGATCATCCCGGACAATCCGGCGAGCGAGATCGGCATGCCGAGCCAGAAGATGGTTAAGAAGCCGAAGGAAATCCTGGCGTACGACGAGAAAGAACAGCGCAGGCTGCAGGATTACATCGAAGCACACTCCGACAACAACGCTGTGCTGTGCGTCGCTTTCATGATCGAGACAGGGTTGCGATCCGGTGAAGCACTTGCGCTTCAATGGTCTGCAATTGACACAGACCGCCACAAGTGCAGAGTGAGTTCGACGGTAGTCAACCCGCACATGCCGTCAAAGGCATATGTTCAGGATACGCCGAAGACAGACGCAAGCATTCGTACCGTCCCTCTCAATGTACGCGCAACGGCAATCCTCAATGCCGTGAAGCACCGCGCCAACAGCGAGTTTGTATTTGGTGACAGCAAACGCCTTGAATATCCTACGCTGATCAGAACAATCAAGAAGATGTGCCGCGAGTCCAGGGTTCCATATCGCGGCGCACATGTTTTCCGCCATACGTTCGCAACGAATTGTTATTACAAAGGAATCGACATCAAGATCCTTTCAAAACTCCTGGGGCACAGCGATGTAAAAGTCACGTACAACACATACATCAACCTGTACGGCGACGGGTTTGACGACATGTATGCAGCATTGTGTTTATAAACATGATAAAGGTCTTGCCAGCATACAAAAAATCAAGCGTCGGCCAGGACGCTTGATCTACAAGGGATAGAGGTGCCATCCAGATTCGAACTGGAGAATAAAGGTTTTGCAGACCATTTACCAAATATACAGCCTTGCGGTATATTTATTCATTTTCAAATTCTCACCAGAGTACACCGGTCAACCGATATATTTTCGTGAAAATTTGGACAAAAAAAATAAGCGGCATAACAGATCATTTTGCTGGTCTGCTATGCCGCTCTTTTTTTTATTTGCTGCGATTATCGCTCGCTTTCTTGCCGGTAATCGTCTCAACGCGTTTGCCGTCTGATGTGTATTCGACCTTGCGCGTAGGCAGGTTATCGACAATGGACATAAGTCGCTTGGCTGTTCCGTTGCCACCGAGTCTCTCGTATGGCACGAACAAATATGAATAAAGGTTGTCGTACTCGTCGCTGGTTACCCAGCCACGATCGATGTATTTCTCGCACAGGCTGATGATTCGGTCATGCCCAAGCCCCATAAGCATCGCGCTCTGTGCGTCCTTGGTTTCGTCCTTCTTCTCCTTTTCTTTTGCTTTGCGTTCCCGTCGTGCAGTAATGTATGCCCAAAGCCCTGACGATGCCAGGGCGGCGCATACAATCTTCACAATGTCTTGCCAGATCGGTTCCATAACACCACTCCCCAATACTCCAAAAACTTAAAAATTGGGGCACCCAATTCCTCCATCTATTGGACGCCCCTTTGATTAGCCCTCGTCATCGTCGTCAAAAACGACATCTCTGTACGGCTCCTCGTAGGTCATCGCCCGGTTGCTGTCGCCGACGCCGGACGTAGTGGGGTCAACGAGAACGCCCATAAGACTCAGCATCATCAGGATAGCGTTGAACACATTCATAACGCTGTTCTGTGTCACGCTCGGCGCAACATCAAACATGCCCAGGATCGTATAAACAAACGAAACGATCGCGGCGATGAAACAACTCAGCCATGTCTTGTTCTTGAATCTTACTTTCCAGTTCATTTTCATAACTCATCACTCCTTATGATTCACGCGCCTAAGGTGCGAGCGCAACCGTGCCATTGTCGTCAACAATCAAATATTCTTCGTCGCATTCGCATGGTGTTTTGCTCACACCTTAGGTCGAGGTCTGCAACCAAAAACAGTTGCTTTTATGTGAAGCAATCATTATTGGTTGCTTTCTTTGATGAACTTCCTCATCATGTAACCGATCTTGCCTTTATAACTAATCAGCTGCCATTCGTCCGTTGCCCGGACAATGCCAACTGTAGTTTTTGTTGGAATCCGTTTGATAATCTTGTAATTCGTTCCAGGGCCTTCGCGCAAAGCGACATTCTTTCCGGTCACTACTGCAGTATCACTTGCAGGATCCTGTGCGATGAATTGCTTCATCATATATCCTGTCCTGCCGCCATGCACAATCAGTTGCCACTCATTTGTTTCCGTTGCAACATCTACAATTGTGTCAGTTGGGATACGCATGATAATTTTATTGCTTGTGCTCGGCCCCTCTCGAAGGGCGACATTCTTTCCGGTCACGGCTGCTGTCCCATTCTGGGGTTCATATGTGCTTATCGGTTCGGCGACGGCATCGCCATCATACAGACCCTTTGGGATCGCATAATGTGTTGCTTTGTATTTGCTTATATCACACTTCTTCACTTCGCCGGAACAGTGGATATAATGCCCCTGGCCGTCATACAAAAGCGTATGCTCTTTCTTCCCGGTCAAGTTATCATGCCTGAATACACAGCACACCTTGTCCTTCGGCATTTTTGCGATAGGCCCCTTCTCTGACCAGTTCGCATTGTTGTCGTACTGAGATGTTGCACCAGCGCCTACGAGTTTAATGCCGGCGCCCTTGAGCAGGCAGAAATACGTAAAGCCACGGCAGTCAAACGAAAGCGTAGTGCCGCCGGGGTACCACTTGCACCCGCTGCATCCGCTCTTCGAACCGTTCAGAACCTGACATTTGCTTTCGATGGTCGGGTAATCAGACCGCGCTCTGGATTTTCGATTGGACGGAGTACATCTTTCGCCCCAGGAACCAAACACATAGGGGTAACCAATACACGCGTTCGCGAGATTGACAACCGCAACAGGGCCTTGCAGCCCATCAGCGAGCCATTGGTTCAGCTTCTCTTCTATGGCGTTCCATTTTTCCATAAAGTTATCCACTCCCTCCATTTGTTAGTAACATATAACTTCCATATCGGTTTCTTTAGCGTAGCATCAGATGCTCCGCAGGAAGTTTTCAATGAACGTTGATTCAAACAGATGTGCCGCATCGTTCGGATGGGAATTATTCTCGCTTACTCTCCACTTTTCAAGGAGAATTTGCTTTACCGCCGAAGGGATGCTTGCGTTTGAACTGCGGTGCATTGCCGGTGTATGCTGATCCCCATTCAGATTGATGTACGGTATGCCGTACTTCTCAGCAATGGCGATCTGTGCTTGCGTGTATTCCGGGTATTCCGCAGTACCATTGCACACAATGATTCCAAGATGGGCAAGCGGTCTGTTTTCCATCAGCCACGGGATCACTTCATTCCACGCACCATAATAGGTTGTTGTATCATCGTCCGTGATCTCGCCAATCGGAATAACGGCATCTCCCGTCCGATGAGAACAGTCGTTAATTCCAAGGTAAATAGTGATATAGTCCGCATCTGCCGGAATGTTCTGATAATACTGTGCGTTATTCGGATTGGTTAGGCTGTTGGTGAAATCTCCGGGGGTTTCCGGGAACGCCAGCGTTCTGCCCCCTTCGGAGAAATCAACAATGTCCATATCATTCCGGCTACCGATGAAGTACATATAGACCTTCTGTTTCCCTTGATAGCGTCCGCTTTCGATCTTTCCGTCCGTCACACCATGCGTAAAACTGTCACCGCATACAACCCACTTTTTCCCGTACAGAATATTGGGTTTTCCTATTGCCTCTGCATCGTTGAACACTTTCCCGTACTTTGTGTAACCCGTGATCCCGTCATATTCTGCCTGATAATGGGCGAAACTTGACGAAACAGCCGGATTACTATATGTAATCCTTATAGCAACGATGCCGTCCGGTACTGTATAGGTGTAAGTGTTGGAAGAAGAACCGGATGCAGAAACAACTTCTCCGTTTTCGTTGTATGCACAAACGTATCGGCAATCTTTTTTTACTCCGTCAGAACTGAAATAGATCGTTTTCCCGGCAGTAACAGGGAATATATCTGTGTACACATAATTGGTATTGGATGTATTGATATACCCCGTGTTTTCGCAGTATCCCGGCGTGACCTTTGACCTGTCGAACAACTGCTTCGTTTGAACAACCGGAATCTCGATTTCAACCATTGCATCCGCTACATTTTCCGCAACGTTTCCCGGCATTTCTTCTTCCATTTCATCAATTCGGTCTTCCAGCGCACCGACTTCCTCGCTGACTTCAACGATTGACTTTATGGTCACACCCTTCACGGCAACTTTGACGTATTCAAAATTAGCGTCCGTTGTGCCGGATGCGCCTGTTGTCAGTTTCAGCACCGCATTTTTGTATGATGCACCGGGAGTGAAGTCAAACGCATACGTTGTGGTCCCCGCAGTAATCGTTTTATCTCCTCCCGGAAGAAGATTATTGCCGGATGCATCTTTCAGATAGACCCACGCATTTGCATCTAAGGCGGTTTTCAGTTTCAGCGAGATCGTAATAGCTACGCCTTCTGTAAGGTCGATCTGGAAAATAGGTGCAAGTGTTGTTTTCTTCAGAATGACAAAATCACGCCTTTCAAGTACCCCTGTTGCATTGAAAAGCTGAATCCCGTCATTCTCTATTGCTTCCGATAGTTCATCAGTAATTTCTGTGACTTTGTCGGCACTAAGTACTTTACCCGTATCCCCTGCGCCGGCCGTATCATCAATAGGACATGTCGCCTCTGGATGCTCATCGAGGTAATCATCGACAGCAGACTTTACATCTTCTGGGTCAATAGGCTTCGGAGCAAGCGCTTTAATGAGACCGATTGTTTTGCCGATAGAGCCTTCAGATCCTTTGCCCATTAAGCGCCACCTCCACCGATTTCGATCCATTCACCATTTGCGTTCGCTTCCCACATCCTGGCATACCCGGGTGTGTGTGCGAGGCTCGCCAATGAATAGCTTCCAGCAGGCGGCGGATTATTAATGTCGGAGTCAAAATCAATAAGATATTCTTTAAAGTTGGAGTTTTGGTCATCGCCTTCCGTGATAATATGCCATGCCATAAATGACACGCCTCCTTTGTTTGCATATTGTATTTTTGCGACTTACGGCGCTGGTTCTTCCTGAATCTGGGAAGCATAAGTAGACCATCCCGAGGCGGTTTGGTAATTCTCGAGGATGCTGTGGTCGGCTGAGTATGGGACATAGATAATGGCGTTGCTTGGTACTCCTGTGAACGCGGCAGTTCCAAGTGTCGGAGGCGTAGTCGGTTTGATATGACATTCCTTCATGCCATAGCAAAAACCAAATACACTTCCACTAATATTCGTAACGCTATCCGGGACAGTAAATGATGCCAGCGAGTGACATTCGGAGAATGCAGAGTACCCAATGCTCGTGACACTGTCCGGAATATCTACTGATTTGAGCGAGAAACAACTGCTAAACGCAGAACCCCCGATGCTTGCAACGCCATCCTCTATTGTTACAGATTCCAGCGCGCTGCAACCACTAAACGCGTAACCATCGATGGATGTGACGCCAGACGGAATAGTTATCGATTTCAATGAGCAACAGTCGGAAAGTGCGCTGCTTCCAATGCTCGTAACACTGCTCGGAATGGTAAGCGATTTCAGCGAGCGGCATTGACCAAACAGCCCATTCTTTATGCTCGAAGTCCTGCCTAAAGTTACTGATTCAAGTGACGTGCAACCACTAAACACGGTGACCCCGAGACTTGTAACGCTATCCGGAGTGAATACAGATTTCAGAGATGTGCAATAACCAAGTACATAATCACCGATAGTCGTAACGCCCTCCGGGATGGCAATCGATTTGAGTGCATAGCAGTACTCAAATGCATAGTCCCAAATACTCGTAACGCTGTCCGAAATAGATATGGATTTAATCGAATAGCATTTTTGTAGCATATATCCGTTGATGTCCGTAACACCATCTGGGATGGTCATCGATTCGAGCGAAAAGCATTCAACGAACGAGTAGCTGCCAATATTCGTAACACTATCCGGAATGGTTATCGATTTCAGCGATGAACAATACCGAAACGAGTGTATACCAACACGAGCGTTGCTCCCTATATTGACCTTTGTTATTGCATTCGAATATATTTTCGCCCTTCTGTCGTTATTACTCGATGAACTCACAGTTAAACACGACGCATATGAGCTTTCCCCTCGGAATTCAAAATACCCCGATGAAACGGTTATTGTAATGATATAGCTTCCAGTACTACCGTATGTATGCTGACAAAATACGATTGTAATATCAGATTCCCCGGTTATTGTGTCCGGGGTAGAATTATCGCCCCAGTCAACAGATATGGTTCCATTAACGGCAACAGCCAAATATGGAGAAAGCGCAGCAGGATCGTTGAACGTGACATAGATTCTCGTTTTTCCATCACTCGTGATGTACATCTGACCAACATAGACGATGGCGTTAGGATAATCAGTCAGATATGACTTAATATTAGCTAACGACCAGTTCCATCCTTGTGCGGTCAGCCCGGTGTGTGACGGGTTCGCCGGAAGAGCGGTAAGCGCAAGTGCTTCCTGCGTTGTATAACTTGAAACCTCGCTTCCATCATAGTCGATAAATACGAGGTTTTTAACGGAAGGCGAACCACCGGTCGGGATATTTTCTATAGCCGAAACAAAGCCGGCCGGGAAAGAAAGAGAGTCTGATGTACCACCCTTTGATCGGATCGCATCTGCTACGGCCGTGAGTTCCGTAGAATTAGTAATATATTCCATTAGAAGCTCACCCCCGATGCGCTTTGTAATTCAGCCGCAGCCCAGGCGCCACTCACCACTCTGAGTACCTTTCCGTTATCAGCGGATGTAACGGCTGGCAATCCACCGGACTGGCTCACCCATGTCAGGTCATAGTCCGTCCCGCTGGCCTTCGCCAGCACCTGGTTCGCAGACCCGCCGGCCGGTACGTTGTGGACGGTTGGAATCACGCCGGCCGCAAGGTCGCTGGCCGGAATGCCTGTCTGCGGTTTGGTGTAGAAGCCGGAAACATCCGGGATTACTCCGCTTGCCAGGTCGCTGGCAGGAATACCGCCGGACGGTTTCTGGTACGCTGTATCAGCTTTGCCAAGAGACGTCTGGACGCCAGAAGCGAGGTCCGTCTTTGGGATGCCAGTATTCGGCTTTGAATAAAATCCGCTCACATCTGGAATATCGTCAACAGTCGCAACCTCGGTTCCGCCGGAAGAATCAGCATTGCATCCGATGCGAAGTGTTCCCTTAATATACTCATTGCCATCGAAGTCAAGAGAACGAGCATTGCTGCTGTGTCCGTTTGTGCCGTTGCCAACAATTTCAATATACGTACCTCTTTCGTCCTCAGTCGCCTGAGAAGGATCTGGCACGTTATATTCGCCAAATACGTGCTGTGACTGGTGATTCGCAACAGTATGGTACCCGTCTGCACTGCTATATTCACCGCTTGCTTCCGTGTTGAATCCAGACGCTTTTGCATATTCGCCGCTTGCTGTTGTCCACCCACCATCTGCATGCGCAGCTGACCCACT
>Ga0326513_10003363_pt1 | contig 11625 bp, 13 predicted proteins | sample 2_2465_0518_D_FD_203654 | JGI IMG/M metagenome (GOLD analysis project Ga0326513, IMG submission 203654) | Bovine rumen microbial communities from UC Davis, California, United States - 2_2465_0518 | ecosystem: Host-associated > Mammals > Digestive system > Stomach > Rumen | place: USA... | reverse complement strand
CGATGGGACGAAACAGAGGCAGGGAATCGGAGAGCTCCGACCATTCGCCAAGCACCGTGCTGCGTGCCCAGAGCTGCGCGGCGGCCCGCGCTTCGGCCTGTGCCGCGGCTTCCGCCTCGGCGGCGGCGGCTTCCATTTCGGCCAGCGTCATGCCTTCCGTACCGGCGTCCGGAAGGTCAGGGGCCGCGGGTTCGTCATCCCGCAAGCCGGGCAACTTCCAGTTCTCCCAGGCTTCGATCCGCTGGGACAGCGTCATTTCGGAATTGCCGCAGCCCGTCAGACAGAGGCACAGCAACGCCGCCAGCAGGAGCACTGTGCGGTTCAGAGGTAGATTGTTGTTCAGGCGCTTCATGCTTCCGTGCTTCCTCACTCATACCATGACGGTCTTTGATATTGAAATTCCTGCCGCTTGTATCCGGAACCCGTTTTATTCGGCGCTCTTCTTGCGGAACACCAGCAGCTTGGAAAAGACATAGTTGCCGATGATGACGAGAATTCCGACAACGACAGTGGAAACAAACACGCTGACATTCAAAACGTTGACCAGCAGCATGTTCAGCAGCCATCCGAGAATCCAGGTCGCTGCACGAGAGCCGACAAAGCTGAGCAGCTCAGACAGAATGTTGGGATTCTTACTTTGAAAAACCCATTTGCGGTTGGTGGGATAGGCGAAGGCGATGCCGGAGACGTTTTCGACCACGGAAAGAACCGTGTTCTGCGTAACGGTCGGGAGAGCAGTGCCCGCATAAAAAACAGCATTCCATAAGAATTTGCAGCCCCAGGCAACAACCGTCGTCAGTCCGCCGACAATGATGTAAACCAGTATTTCGCGATGTTTGACGCACAGTTCCTTGATCTTATCCATTATCCTCGATACTCCTCAATGATATATCTGGGTCTTCCCTTGACCTCGTCATAAATTCGCGCAATGTAATAGCCGATGATGCCGAGAGAGATCATGATGAGGCTGCCGATGAACAGCAGCAGAATGATTACCGTGGTAAAGCCGCCCAGCGCGACGCCGGTCAGCTTCTGGATCAGTGCCGTGATGGAAAACACGATGGAGATAATCAGCGTGATGATACCCAGCACCGTTACCAGGTGAAGGGGGAAGGAGGAAAACGAGCCGATGTTGGTGATCGCATACTTGATGAGCGACTTTGTCGACCACTTGCTCACACCCTCGGTGCGCTCCTGTACGTCGTAGCGAACCTCGGCCTTGCGGAACCCGACCCAGAAGCTCAGGGCGCGGAAGAACACGCTGCGCTCCGGCATGGCGTTGAGGGTGTCGACGACCTTCCGGTCCAGCAGCTTGAAGTCGGAGGAGGAACCCATGTCGATCCCGGTGGCCTTGCTGATCAGCCAGTAGAAGCTGTTGGAAGCAAAGCGGTGAAAGCCGGTCTCTTCGCCGCGGTCGTTTTTGATCCCTTCAACGACCTCGTAGCCCTCTTCCCAGAGCCGGTACATCTCAATGATCTTCTCAGGAGGGTGCTGCAGATCGCAGTCGAGCACGACACAGCAGTCGCCGCGGGCTTTTTCAAGCCCGGCAAACATCGCGGCCTCCTTGCCGAAGTTCCGGCTGAAGCAAACGCCGCAGATCCGGGGATCCTTCTCCCGGGCGGCGCAGATTTCACGCCAGGTGCCATCCTTTGAGCCGTCATTGATAAACAGCAGTTCAAAGGGGATTCCGGCCTCATCCAGAATTCCGGAAAGGGTCCGGGCGGCGATGGAGATCATTTTTTCCTCATTATAGGCAGGTAAAATCACAGATAACATCATTTATCTCCTCAAAAGATAGGTATCGCTCAAAGCATACTGGTACAGATGCTCCGCCTGTGCATATCCGGTGGCCTCTTTCAGGTCACCGAGCATGACATTCGGAACAAAACCGGAGCCCCACATGCTGTCAATGTCGATGTAGACGACGAGTTCTTCGCAATCTTTCTGTTTCAGGTAACTTTCGAGCGCTTCCGAAGCGGGATCGCCGGTGACAAAGACCTCATCGAAGACCATCAGCTGCAGCATATCCTGGGTAACGCCCGCATAATACTCCGTCAGATAGAGACAGGGAGCCTCGGCATGCTCGGTGACGGCCGCGGTATAAGCGGGCTGCTCAGCATAGATATAGTCCGGAACCGAACGAAGCGACCAGAAGAAGGACAGGGCCAGAATAACGCCGAAGGCGCTGCGCATGTCCATGTGGCGGCTGCAGGCCAGCAGGCAGAAACCTGCGGCGAGGACCGCGATGGGCATGATGTTGTAGATGTAGCGGCCTTCCAGAACAGGGGAGATGATGGCCGGAACAAAGACGGTCGGAATGACCGGAAGCAGGAGAACGAGAAAACGCCAGTCCGCTTTGGTGAGGCGCGAATCTTTCCGGACCAGTGTCAGGACCAGCCAGATAAAAAAGCCCGCAGCAGCGAAGACAATCGCAGCAGGAATCCCGACCCGGAACTGGCCAAAGTAGTAGCGCAGTCGTCCGGCCCAGGCAGAAACGTTCTTCAGGTTTGCCAGCGCGTCACTCTCCGGACCGAGGCGATGGCCCGTCATCTGGGTAAACACCGCGGGAAAACAAAGCAGCATCACGCCCACGCCGAGAAAGGCCGACAGCGAGAAGCGGACCGCGGGTTTCCAGCCCCTGCGGCAGAGCAGGACCGGAACGGCCAGAGCGCAGAGAAAGAAGGCGTAAAAAACGAAGTAATACTGGGTCATCAGACCGGCAAAAATCGTGAGACCGATCCCGAGTTCTTTCTTCCCCGATGGGGCGCGCAGTTCCCGGGCGACCAGCAGCGCCAGCAGCACGGTGAAGAGCGTCATCAGCACATACATCCGAATCATCAGCATGGTGCTGAGCCCGACCTGACTGAAGCCGTAGAGCACCGCAAGGGAAGCGGCGATCAGACGATTGCCGAAAAGCTCCATCCCGAGGGCATAGAGCAGCGCCAGCAGACCAAGATATATCAGAAGGTCCGGAATGAGCCCGATCCACTTGGAGAACTGCCCTCTCGCCAGCGTCGAGCAGAAGTTGAGAAGCCAGTAATAGAGCGGGGGATGAACGTCCTGAACCTGGTTGTAGTAGACGGAGCCCACATCGAAGCCCGGCTCTGAATCCGTGACGGCCAGATAGTCGAAAAAGTCCTCCCGCGTAATGATCTGCTCCTGAATGCGGTCGTGGTCGCCGTGCCCGATGAAGGGCATATAGTGGCTGTTGGCGAGGCCGTAGGTGTAGATCTCGTCAATGAACATGCCGCTTTTCCAGAGACAGAAATGCAGGCACACGGCGAGAACCAGAACCAGAACCGCCAGCAGCGGCAGAACAGAACGAAGCTTACGTGGAAGAGCCATCGGTCTCCGTCTGATTCACGATCGACTCAAAATCGTCGATCCGGGTGTCCAGATCCGCATCACCCGGAGCCGTACTGCCGCCGGAGCCCGGCGCATCAAAGGAGGCCTTGTACGCTTCAATTTCCGCCTCCTTGGCGGCGATGGTGCTGCGGAGCGCTTCAACCTGTTCAAACAGCGGGACGAAAAAGCCCTCCGGTGCAGCGGACGACTGCTGATAACAGAGTTTCCCGATCTCGCAGAAGACCCGCTCCAGTTCCTTATAATCGCGGTTCAGGTCCATGGTGAGTTTGGTGGCATTGCCAAAGGAACGGGCGCGCTGGCTGCCCTTCTCGAAAACATCCGAAATTCCGGAGTTCTGCGCGGCGTCCTTCACGCGCTCCACGACACCGCTCACCGCTTCGCTTTCCGCGAGATCCTTTGCACGGTTGAGAATGTTTCCGACAAAATCTTTATAGTCAGACATGGTATCCTCCTAAATCCTGCCCTCTGATTCAGCCTCCGGATCCGGTTCGCCGGAGACGGGACCGACGGCAGTTTTTTTGTTGCGATTGATGAAAAGAATCGTTGCGCTGACGCACACGATCAGGATGCTCAGAAGCTGAGAAACCCGAATCCCGGTGTGAGCAAGATAGAGACTGTCAGAACGCAGGCCTTCAATCCAGCTGCGCCCAAGCCCGTACCAGAAGAAGTACATCAGGGCAACCTGACCGTTATAGCGGCGTCGGCCCGACTTTGAAAAGCGGACCAGAAACAAAAGCCCCACGAGGTTCCAGAGGCTTTCGTAGAGAAAGGTCGGATGGACATACACCGTTGTACCGTCCGGGGCGGTCAGGCCCATCCGGCAGAAAATCTCCGTCTCGGCGCCGAAGGCTTCCCGGTTGAAGAAGTTGCCCCAGCGGCCAAGCACCTGACCGATGAGCACTCCGAAGGACATCAGGTCGAGCATGGCGGGAAAGGAGATGTGCCTGACACGGCAGAAGACAAAAGCGATGAGTACGCCGGAAATGATCCCGCCGTAGATCGCGAGGCCGCCTTCCCAGACGGCGAAAATCTCAGCGGGATGCGCAAGATAATAGTCCGCCTGAAAGAGCACGAAGTACAGCCGGGCACCGAGAATCGACAGAGGGATCATCCAGATCATCATATCATAGATATCGTCGGAGCGAATCCCGAATTCCGGCGCCCGCCGGGCACAGTAGAGAATCCCCAGAATAAAGCCCAAGGCAATGATGACCCCGTAGAAGTAGATCTCCCTCCCGAAAACGGAAAAGGAGGCAGGGGGATTGAGCGTCAGGTTGCCGAGAAAGGGGAAGCGGATCACGGACTCACGCTGTATGGTTTCTAACAGGAACATCCGTCATTCCTTCTTTGCCGCAAGAATGCTGAGGGCAAGACGCTCCGGACGCAGGGCGTCCCGGAGAAACGCTTCGCATTCGCTCTTTTCGATGGAGGCCATGACCGCCGGGTAGTCCAGGTAGCAGAAGCCGTCAAACTCGTCCAGGGCCAGCGACACACAGACATCGTCGAAGTCCTCCATTCCGCGCAGGGCGGATCCGATGCCGGCGCGCTTCGTCCGCTCGAACAGGGCATTGTCCAGACCGACTTTTCCGATCCGGGCAACTTCTTCATTCAGGGCGGAAAGAACGGCATCCGGATCCCGGCTTTCTCCGCCGAGGATCACCGTCCCCACACCGGTGGAGAAGTCGGCGTCCGCGTCGAAAGAACGGTTCAGCAGTCCGGCTTCGTACAGCCGGTTGTAGAACGGACTGGACGCCCCGGCCAGCAGACGCATCGCAAGAGAGGCGGTGAGCTGCTGACGGAAGAGGGCCGGACCTTTTTCTGCCGGCTGCAGCTTGGCGCCGATCAGAAACTGCGGGGTGGAGACGGGCATCTCAAGTACGTTCCGGGAGCCGACCGGGAGAAGATCTTCTTCCTCGCCGAAGGAGACGACGGGGACAGGCTTCTCTTCCGAGGAAAGCTCCTCTTCGGCGATGGCCAGTACCCGCTCGGGGTCCACATCGCCGGCGACACACAGAACCATGTTGGCGGGCGTGTAGAAGGCCGCATGGCAGGCGTACAGAATCTCCGGCGTGATCTCCGCGATGCTCTCGACGGTTCCGATGACCTTCTCACGGATCGGGTGATGCCGGTAGAGCAGCTTCAGAAGACTGTAGTAGTTTGCCGTGCCGGGATTGTCCTCGCCCATGTGGATCTCCTGGCCGATGATGCCCTGCTCCTTGCGGACCGTCTCCTCGGTAAAATACGGCGTGGAAACAAAGTGCAGCAAGAGCCGCAGGTTTTCTTCAAACAGCCTCGTGCAGTGAAAATAATAGGCCGTCACATCGGAGGAGGTAAAGGCGTTGGGGTCGGCGCCGTTCTGGGTCAGAAGCGTCAGGGCGTTGTCGCCGTCCGGCAGGTCAAACATCTTGTGTTCGAGATAATGTGCCACGCCCGCAGGGGTATCATAGGCGGTGCCGTCCAATGTAAACCGGCGGTAGGTTCCGCCGTAGTCGGTCGCAAAAACCGCATAAAACCCCGAAAAACCTTTCTTCGGGAGAACCCGGATTCGAAGTCCGCTCGCTGCGGTCCCGCTGTATAAGACATCCCCGGTGGCGGGGTAATCAAATTTCTGCATCGTCATGTTCATCCTCCGGGTCGCTTTCCTGTTTCAGCAGATAGATCTGATCGCATTCCACACTCTTTGCAATTGCGATTACCTGCGCGGCGGTGACTTCATTCACCAACGCGGCCAGGTCTGTCGGACTGTAGTCCGCGCCGACCACGGCCTGGGAGAGATAGAAGCTTTCCAGCGCCCCCTGTGAATCCGGGATGGAGCGCAGATCCGAGATCACACCGGCTTTCGCGGTCTGGAGCTCGTCCTCCGAGAAGTCACCCCGGCAGACCGCATCCAGCTGCGCGAATATTTCCGCCTTTGCCGCATCCAAATTGGCAAGCTGAATGCCGGAGGAGACCAGAAGCAGCCCCTTGCGGATGTCGATGATGGAGCTGGCATAGTAGCAGAGAGAGAGCTTTTCCCGCACGTTCAGAAAGAGCTTGGAACTGGGGCTGCCGCCGAAGAGATCGTTGAAAACGTAAAGCGCGGCGAAATCGGGATCCTCCATGCATTCACCGAGGCGCCAGCCGATGACGAGGTTGGTCTGGGAGACGTCCATCTCCTCCACCGTGCTGCGCGGTTCCGCTTCCAGAGCGTTCATGCGGATTTCGGTCCCGATCTCCATGTCGATCTCACCGCGGGGCAGGGTCGAGAGATGGTCCCGAAGCAGCGCCTTGACCTCGCGCAGAGACGCGCGGCCGCAGTAGAACAGCTCAATGGGGCTGGTCTGGAGAAGGGTGCGGTAATGACGGCTGAGCTTCTTGTAATTGATGGAACGGCAGCTTTCCTCGTCACCGTAGCGGCCGACGGCGAAATCTTCACAGCAGCACATCTCTTCAATGCAGCGAAGAACGGCATAGCTGCGCTTGTTGTTCATACGGGCGGAGATCAGATCCAGAAGCTTGTCGCGCTCACTCTCCACATAGGCCGGCAGCAGAAGACCGCCCCGTGTGACAGGGGAGAGCAGCAGGTCGAGGGTCAGCTCCAGAGCGTCTTTCAGCACGCCCTCTCCTTGGGGGAGAAAGTCGTCCTCCGGAAAGCTGGCATAAAAGCCGCAGCATTGAATCTCGCCGATCCGGCGGATAATGGGCTCGATGACGGTTCCGTAGAGTTCTTCCATTCTGGCGCTCAGCGTCTCCATATCGGGAAACGCAGAGGTTCCGCGCCGCAGGACAAACGGGATCAGTGCGTTCATCGATGCGGTTTCCCGGTTCAGCTGAGACAGAAGACTGACACTGAAGCAGGCGGTTTTGAATTTGTCCTCCCGCAGATGGGTCAGCCAGACACCGGGCCGAATCTCAGTTCTGGAATATTCCATAGGATATGAGCCTTCTTTCTGGTTTCTTGAAATAATATATTACTATAACATAAATATAGAAAAAATGGTAGAGAAAGATTCCCCCGCAAGGTGATTTTTACGGAAAAGACATAAGACGGACGGTGACGGGAACAGAACGGAAGGCCGAAAACAAAAATCCGGGGTGAAATCACAAGGTGACAAGAAAAAACACTTGACACCCGAGCCGCCTTGTGGTATGCTCACCAAGCTTTCAAGCGGAGAGGGGGCGTCGGCATGCCGCAGACAGGCACGATGGAAGTGCTGTCCGGCCGCAGCGGGCGGACGAGTCCGCAGGACCGGGTGTATCTCAGCACGCTGCTGGATGCCTACGGAGAGCTCCTTGCCCCGCGCCAGCGGGAATGCTGTGATCTCTATTTCAACGAAGACCTGTCGCTCTCCGAGATTGCCGAAACCTGCGGCATCAGCCGGCAGGGGGCCTGGGACAATATCCGCCGCGGGTCGGAAGCCCTGGAGGAAATGGAGATGAAAACCGGGCTGCTGCGCCGGCAGATCAAGACAGGCGAGCGCCTTCGGCATCTGGCGGAGACCCTGCGGAAGCTGGAGACGATGTGCGGGGAGGAAAGCACACTGCGAGAGCGGATTCACGGCGCGGCCGAAGAGGTCCGGGCACTTCTGAAGACGGAGGACTGATGGAACATGGCGTTTGAGAGCTTATCCGACAAGTTAACCGCGGCCTTCAAGAAGCTGCGCGGCAAGGGCCGTCTGACCCAGGCGGACATCAAGGAAGCCATGCGCGAGGTGCGCCTGGCCCTCCTGGAGGCTGACGTCAGCTACAAGGTCGTCAAGGACTTTACGAAAACGGTGACGGAGCGCGCCAGCGGCGCGGAGGTGCTGGAGGCTCTTTCTCCGGCTCAGATGGTCATCAAGATCGTCAACGAAGAACTCTGCGGCCTGATGGGCGGCGAGAACGAGAAGCTTAACATCTCCTCAAAGACCCCGTCGGTGGTGATGCTGGTCGGCCTGCAGGGCGCCGGCAAGACGACAAACGGCGCGAAGCTGGCCGGGTACATCCGCAAGCAGGGAAAGCGCCCGCTGCTGGCGGCCTGCGATATTTACCGCCCCGCGGCGATCAAGCAGCTCGAGACGGTCGGCGCACAGCTGGATATCCCGGTGTTCCAGATGGGACAGACCAATCCGGTGGATATTGCAAAAGCGGCCGTGGAACATGCGAAGAAGCACGGCAACGACATTGTCTTTCTTGACACAGCCGGCCGTCTTCACATCGATGAGGCCCTGATGGCGGAACTACAGCAGATCCGCGACGCGGTGGAACCGGCGGAAATCCTGCTGGTGGTCGACGCCATGACCGGACAGGACGCGGTGAACGCGGCGACGGCTTTTGACGAGGCCCTCGGCGTGACCGGCGTCATGCTGACAAAGCTGGACGGCGACGCCCGCGGCGGCGCGGCGCTCTCGATCCGGGCGGCCACCGGCAAGCCGATCAAGTTCATCGGCACCGGCGAGAAGCTGGACATGATCGAGCCCTTCCACCCCGACCGGATGGCTTCGCGGATTCTGGGAATGGGCGATGTGCTGACGCTGATCGAAAAGGCAGAGCAGAGCTTCGACCAGAAGAAGGCGGCGGAGGCCGCGGAAAAGCTGCTCTCCAACCGCTTTACCCTGACGGATTATCTGGACCAGATGAACCAGCTCAAGGGAATGGGGGATCTGGGCGACCTCGCGGGAATGATTCCCGGGATGGATGCCAAAGCGCTCAAGGGCGCGAAGATGGACGACAAGCTGATGGCCCGCCAGGAGGCGATCATTCTCTCCATGACGAAGGCAGAGCGGCAGAACCCCGCGATGCTGAACTCCTCCCGCAAAAGGCGCATCGCCGCGGGTTCCGGAACCTCGGTTGTGGACGTGAACCGCCTGCTGAAGCAGTATGATGCCATGCAGCAGATGGTCAAGCAGCTCTCCGGCAAGAACATGAAGAAGCTGCAGAAAAAGATGGGCCGCATGGGCGGCGGCGGAGGCTTCCCCGGACTGGGCGGCGGCTTCCGATTCTGAATGATGTCATCGGCGGGTGAGCGGAATGCAGCGCGCCGCATGCATAAATTTCCCCGGCATTTATAATGAAACTAACTTGGAGGTGAAGATAGGATGGTTAAGATCAGACTTCGCAGAATGGGTGCAAAGAAAGCGCCTTACTATCGCATTGTTGTGGCGGATTCCCGCTTCCCGCGCGACGGCCGCTTCATCGAGGAAGTCGGCGTGTACAACCCGTCTGCTGACAGCGATAAGCTGAAGGTTGACATGGAGCGCGTTCAGTACTGGATCTCCAACGGTGCGCAGCCGACCGATACCGTACGCGGCCTGTTAAAAAAGGTCGAAGCATAAGTTAAGGAGTTTCCATGAAAGAGCTATTGACCTACATTGTACAGAGCCTTGTAGATCATCCGGATGAGGTCTCCGTGACCGAACGCAAGGTCGACGGAGAAACGATCCTCGAGGTCCGCGTGGCCGACGGCGATATGGGCAAGGTCATAGGCCGGCAAGGCAGGATTGTCAAGCAGATCCGTGTGCTGATGCGGGCTGTCGCCCAGAGAAAGGGCAAGAAAGTCTCAGTCGAGATTCTGGACTGAGAACGGAGTGTGGAGTTTGACCTGAGAATTCGTCTCGGGATGAACTTCACATTTCCTGTTTCCGGGACTCTTTGATTTGTAATCGGTTTCGATGCAAAGGAGAAAACCAAGTTGAAATACAGGCGGATGATCACAGGCCTTCTGCTTCTTGCGGTGCTGTGCCTGATGCTTTCGGGATGCGGAACGTTTCAGGTGCAGATGGCCAAAACCACCACGCGTATGGCAAAACTGGATAACTTTCATGCCGATGTCGAGGCCTATGCCGAAACGCGGATGAACATCGGCGGGCAGAAGATCCGCATGGATGCGGTTGTGACCGGCGGCTTTGATATGGCCTTGGATCCGCTTTTGATCAAAACGGACCTTCATCTGTCAACATTGGGGGTCGAGCGTGATCTGCGCCTTTATATCCAGAAGGAATACGATACCTGGACCTTTGCCCCCTGGGACGAAGAGCGGCTGATCGACAAGGCGACCATCGAAGAGCGAAGCGCAAAGCGCAGCCGCGCGGTTCAGGCTCTGAAGCTGCTGATCAAGTGCGGAGACTTCTTCCTGGACCCGGTAGATGACACGGTGAATGATATTCCGGCACACCGATATGACGGAGTGCTGCCGGAGGAATATGTGAATGAGGCGCTGGTTCTGCTGAACATCATGGAGGAAGAAGAGGCGGCGCAGCAAAACACAGGGGATGATGCGGAAGTCTCATCCGCCGATCCGGCGGAGAACACGGCCGAAGGGGAAGCTTCCGAGGAGAGCGTGCCGGAGGGAATTCCCACCAGTATCTGGGTCAATGACGACGGAATGATCATTCAGGTGGATGTGGATCTGGCAGGCTATCTGCAGAAGCTGATGGATGGCGGCCTGGAGGACCTTCTGACGGATTATGATCTGGACGGTCTGATCCTGGCGTCCGAACTGAAGTATATCGATGTCCGTCTGACCTTCTCCCAGTTTGATGAAGTTCCGGCGCTTCGCCTGCCGGACAACTGACACGGAGCCGGAAAGCAGAATGAATGAGGCGAGATCATGAAGCAGGCGTATATTGAAGCCGGACGCATCACCAACACGCACGGCGTCCGCGGAGAAGTGAAGATCGAGGTCTGGCTGGATACGGCGGAAGATCTCAAGCATTACCGCCGCATTTTTATCGACGGGCAGGAGAGAAAACTCCTCTCCGTCCGGCCGCAGAACCACTTTGCCATCGCAAAGCTGGATCAGGTGGATGATGTCAACGCGGCAATGCCCTTCAAAGGCAAGACCGTCTATATCGCCCGGGAAGACGCACCGCTCCCGCCGGGCGGCTATTTCCTGCAGGATCTGCTGGAAGCACGCGTTGTATTGGAGGACGGAAGCGCAGTCGGCGTCCTGACGGAGATCCTGGAACGGCCGGCCAATAACGTCTATGTGGTAACGAATCCGGAGGGAAGGGAAACCCTGATCCCCGCGGTTCCGGCCTTTGTCCTCCGGGCGGATGCGGAGAACGGCGTCGTGACGGTGCGCCTGCTGGAGGGAATGTAAGCCATGGCAGAATTGCGGGTTGACATCCTGACGCTCTTTCCGGACACGGTGAACGCAATGCTCCATGAGAGCATTCTGGGGCGCGCGGCGAAAAAGGGGATTCTGGATCTTCGATGCACCCAGATCCGTGACTATACCGAAAACAAACAGTGCCAGGTGGATGATTACCCCTATGGAGGTGGCTTCGGCTGCGTCATGAT
>Ga0326513_10003362_pt1 | contig 11626 bp, 9 predicted proteins | sample 2_2465_0518_D_FD_203654 | JGI IMG/M metagenome (GOLD analysis project Ga0326513, IMG submission 203654) | Bovine rumen microbial communities from UC Davis, California, United States - 2_2465_0518 | ecosystem: Host-associated > Mammals > Digestive system > Stomach > Rumen | place: USA: California... | reverse complement strand
CCGCCGTGCGCGACGCGATCGCCGAGGCCGAAGCCCCCGCCAGCACCGACGCCGACCGCATCCGCGCCGCTCTCCCCGCCGCGGCCTCCGTCCTCGACGCCTACCCCGCCGCCGATCCCGCCGCCCGCAACCGCCTCCTCCGCTCGGTCTTCGACCATATCACCTACCACAAAACCCACCGCTGCACCCGCGCGGAGGATCCCGCCGATTTCCTGACCCTCGACCTCTATCCTATCGTTTTGCCCAATACTGATAGCATAGGGTGAAGGATGAGTCTTCGCGCCCATGCTACCACTAATTTTCAGTAGGAATACTGCCCCAAAAAACAAAAAAACTGGACGGAAGCCCTCACAGCCTCCGCCCGGGTTCTTTTTATTCTCCCGTCTCTTCTACGCCTCCGCCGCCTCCGCCCTTCTCGCGGTCATGCAGCTGCGCCAGCACCGCCTTTAATTTCTCCGGCACCGGCAGTCCGATGTGCGCCGCGTTCTCCAGCAGGCTCAGTCCCTCGTTGCTGATATAGAATCCGATCACGACGCCCCGCAGCGCCGATCCGCCGCCGATCACGTGAACGTCCAGGATGTTCGCCACGCCGACCAGCATCAGGATGACGACCTTTTTCACGATCCCACGAAAGCCCACCGCGCTCGACAACGTTTTGTCGAAGACCGCGCAGATCACGCCGGTGACGTAGTCCAGCACCATCATCACCACCAGCGCGATCAGCATCCCGTCCATGCCGCCCACGAAATAGCCAAGCACCCCCACCGCCGCCGCGAACATGCCGCGCACCGTGTCCCAGATCTTTCCGATGTCCATCACCGCGCCTCCCATCTTTTCGCCATCGCCGCATAACTCACCGGCCCGAACTCGCCGTCCGCCTCGATCCCGGCGGCCCGCTGGAATGCCATGACCGCCGCCTCGGTCTTCGGCCCGAACGCGCCGTCCGCCGCGCCCGCGTTAAAGCCCAGCCGGTTCAGCGCGCTCTGAAGCCGCCTGACCGCCTCGCCCTTCGCGCCGCGCCTGAGCAGCCCCGGATAGGCCCACAGCGGCGACCGCTCCGGATCGGCAGGCGCGACCGGCGCGGAAGGCGCCGCCGGTTCGTCCTCCGCCGCTTCGCCGTAGTAAATCCACGGCAGTTTCCCGTGCTTCGTCCATTTCCTGCCGTTGTACCCGGCAACCCGGCCCAGGTTCCACACCGCCGTCACCTGCACGCCGTCGTTCCAGCGGCTCGTGCATTCCACGCACAGCCCGCCGCCGATGTACGTCCCCCAGTGGCCCTCCATCCACAGGCCCTCGCCGGGAATCAGGCCCCCGGAGAAATCGTCGCTGACGTCGTAGCATTTCCGGATCATCCCGTTGGCGTTGGTATCCGGCACGCCGTGCGCGCCGTAGACCGCCCCGCCGTAGGTTTTCGCCTCATCCCCGCGCCAGCCCCAGAGGATGCCCTTGAGCAGGTTCACGCAATCGAAGCCCCACGTCGGGGGAGTTTCGTTTGCGACCTTGCGAAGTTTTGCGATGTTCGCCGCCGTGTACCAACCGTTGAGGTTCTGCCGCGCCTTGTGCGCGATGGTGGCGTCGGTGACTTGGAATCCATATGCCGCGTACATATAGATATTCTTCACGCCCGCCGCGTACCGAAGCCAGCGGACCAGCTCCGCCGCTTCCATGAACTCCTTCCCCGTCCGCTTTACTGGCTCCGCTTTCGCCGTCCCGGTCTCGAATTCGTCATAGTACCGCTGGCCGTACTCCGCCCGCCTGACGCGCATCGCCTCCGACGTGTCCGCCGGGCGTTCGTATTTCAGCAGCACCGCGTCGGACGCCTCGCGCACGCTCTTCGCCCCGCGCAGCACGGCCAGCACCGCGGAATAGCCCTGCAATTCCTGCCACAGGAAGCCCAACTGCGCGTCCATGTCGCCGATCGACGCCCCCGCGCCCAGGCAGTACGCCCGGAGGTTGTGTTTGCGCGCCGGGTACGTCCACTGCGCCAGCCCATAGCCCGCGCCGTCGTCATCGAACCCGGCATAGCTGCCGTCGTCCACGGCCCGCGTATATTCGGCGTCCGTCATGTTCAGCCGCTTTTCATAGCTGTTCTGAAGGTTCATGGGGTTCAGTCCGCTCTCCGCGTACAGGTTGCCCATCAGGCCGGCAGCGCCGTACGCGTTGCCGGCCCTTGCAATCAGGAAATCCCAGATCCGTTTATCATTTTCCATCTCCGCGCCTCCGTCAGGTCTCCAGCGCCGCGACCCTGGCCTCCAGCGCCCGCAGCGCCGCTCCGACCGCCGCCGCGTCCGCCGCCGTGCCGGCCTCCGTCAGGGTGTCGTCCGGTTTTGCCAGCACCGCCGAGGAGATCGTCCGCATGCCGGCCGCGCTCGGATGGACGTTGCCCTCCGCGATCCCCGCGTAGCCGCGCGCGTCGACGAACCGTTGCCCGTAATGGTGCGCGATCACCTCGATGCTCTCGGCGTACTCGTCGCCCATCTCCATCGCCACGCACACGATCTCCGCGTCCGGGTAGTTGTACATCAGCGCCCGCACGCCCTTGATGTAGGCCGTGCGGAACGTCGTCTCGCTGAGGTTCGCGATCGTCGCCGTGGTGAAGTCGTAGCTGCCCAGCGGCACGCTGTTCAGGCTGTCGTTGGTGCCCAGCGCGACGAAGATCACGTCCGGGTCGGCCAGCATGCCCGCGTGCGCCCGGTCGTAGAAGCTCGGCCGTTCGCTGTAGGCCGTCTGTTTGGTTGCGAAGCTGCCCGCGTAGCTCAAATTCTCGCCCAGCGCCGCGCCTCCCGCGTTGATCACCCGCATCCACCAGGTGTCCAGCGGATCCAACAGGCCGTTGCTGGGGTAGAACGCCGCCGGGTCGCCCGTCGACAGGTTGGAGATCCCCTTGTAGCTGCTGATGCTGTCGCCGATCACCGATACCACGCCCCCGGCGTAGCGCGACACCTGCCAGGCCGCCCGCGACAGGTTGTACGCGCCGGCCATCGCCCCGCGGCAGACCGTCAGGCCCACCAGCTGCGAGTAGTCCGCCGTCGTGCTGCCTATGGTCCAGCTGGCCCGGATGTAGCCGTCCCGCAGCACCGGCACGACGTGCGTCGAGCCCGGCTCGGAATCCGCCGGCCACCAGCGGTAGAACATGCCCGTCCCGCTGCCGTCGCTGGCCGCCGTGTAGGTTGCCAGGCTGATGTAGCCCTGCTGCGCGATGCCCCGGTAGACCAGCAGGTCGCCGGCGTTGACCCGGATAAATCCGGTCGTGCGGCCGTAGTTGGCCGCCACCGTCTCCGGCAGTTTGCTGTCCGAATTGATGCGGATGTACAGTTTGTCCAGCGCGGCGATCTCCGCCGGGCCGTAGTACTCGTCGCCGGTGATGCCGTCCATCCGCGTGTCCCGCGCCGCCAGCGCGTCGCCGACCGCCGCCGCCTCCGCCGGAATCCGCTCCAGCGCCAGCGACGCGTCCGGCTGCCACATCGCCTCGGTGGCGATCTGCGCCATGCCGTAGACGCTGGGATGCACGTCGCCCTCCGCCAGCGCCGCGTAGCCTCGGACGTCCACCCAGCGGACGCCGTAGTGCTCCGCGATCACCTTGATGCTGTCGGCGTACCCGTCGCCCATCTCCGCGATCAGGCAGACGATCCGCGCCGCCGGGTAGTTGTACTGAAGCGCCCGCAGGCCCTTGATGTAGGCCGTGCGGAAGGTGGCCTCGCTGAGACTGGCGATCGTCGCCGTCGTAAAATCGTAGTCACCCAGCGGTACGTTGCTGGTGCTGTCCGCCGTGCCCAACTCAACGAAGATCACATCCGCCGTGCCGGCGCTGCCCGCGTGCGCCCGGTCGTAGAAGCTGGGCGCGCCGTCCCTCGCGCTGGCCCGGCTGCCGGAGTAGCTGCTGTTGGTGTCCAGCACGCCGCCCGCCGCGTTGATCACCCGCATCCACCAGGTGTAGGACGGCAGCAGGAAATCGCCGGTCGGGTAGCGCGGCGAGTTGTCCGCGCTGTCCGAGTAGCCGCGGTAGGTGCTGATGCTGTCGCCGATTACCGAGATCCGGCTGCCCTGCGGGATCGCCGAAACGAACCAGTCCCGGTGCGCGCCCGTCAGCGCCCTGCTGACCGCCGTGCGGTACAGCGCGAATGACATATACTGGCTGTAATCCGTCGCCGTCGCGCTGTCATACGCCAGCCAGCTGACGCGGATGTAGCCGGTTTTGTAGATCGGGATGATGTGCTGGTCGGCCGCCGTGCTGCTGGCCGCGTACCAGCGGTACCACTCGCCGGTGAACGTGCTCTCGTCCGCCGCGCTGTACATCGCCACCGACAGGTAGCCCTGCGGGGCCACGCCGCCGTAGTGGATGAAGTCGCCGCGCACCACGCGGATGAAGCCCGTCATGCGCGCGTTGTAGCTGCTGACCGCCGCGCCGGTGTCCGATTTGATCTCCGCCCGCGTCAGCGCGTTCGCGGTCTGCGGGTCGTAGTAGATCGGCCCGGAGATCGTGTCGATGCGCGCCGAAATCCGCCCGCGCGCCGCCGCCGTCGTCTGGAGCTCGCCGCCCACCGTCACCTGCTCCGCGTCCGTGCCGATCCACGCGCCCGCCGCGTGATCCTCCGTGAATCGCCACAGCGCGCCGCCCCGGATCACGTAGTCGCCCGCCGCGTAGGCCGTCGCCGGGTCGAACACTCCCGCGATGTAGCCCGCGACGCGCCCGATCTCCGTATTCGCGTTGGTCAGCTGGCCGCCGACGTTTACCGCCACCGCGTCCGAGCCCGTCCACGCGCCCGCCGCGTGATCCGCTGTGAAGCGGTACAGGCGGTCGCCCTGGATGACATACTGGCCCGCTGTGTACGCGGTCTGGTCGCTGAACGTGGGCGCGATGTAGCTGACCGCCGCGCCCGCCGTCGCCGCCGCCGCGTTGGCCGCGTCCACCGCCGCCTGCATCTGGCCATACTCGGCGATGATGTCTTCGACGCTGGGCACCACCTGGCCCGGGTCGACGATCGTGCCCGCCGAGGTGTTGCGGATGTTACCCGAGACCGAATAGATCGCCGTCGTGCTGCTGCCCGAGGTGATGAAAATCGTCAGCTCGAAGCGTCCCGGCCGCGTGTAGCAGCTCTGCGCCAGCGTCACCCGCGCCGCCCCGCCGGACACGCTGCCCGTCAGCGGCACCTCCGCCCCGTCCGCCAGCCGAAGGAACGTCGCCGTCACCGTGCCGCTCAGCGGGCTCACCACGCCCTGGCTGGTCGCCGAAATCGTGAACCGGTGCGCCAGCGCCTCGCCGCCGTACAGCGTGCCGGTGATCGCCTCCGGCACGATCGGCCCGTCCAGCGACACCGTCCGCCGGATGTCAATTACCGCCATATCCTATCACTCCCCGCCCCGAATCATCTGGATCAGCATGCCCTGCCCGCGCGCCCGCGGCCCCTGCACCATGCGGAGGCGCGTGTATCCCTCGAACGTGTCCTCGGTGATCTCATCCCCGCCGTAGCGGAAGACGATCTCCCGCGTTCGCGCCGCGTCCGAAAAGACCTCCGCCGCCCGAAGCACCGTCATCTCCTCCGCCAGGTTCATCGACAGCACGCCGTCCACCGCCCCGCACCAGACCGCGCCGTAGGTCGTGCCGTCACTCAGCCGGATCTCCCGCATCATCCTGCGCCGCCTCGCTTTCCTCAATCTCCCTCAGCCGCGCCTCTGCGTCGCTGATCATCCTCACCAGCTCCAGCGCCATCCGGCACCGCTCCACGCCCCGCGCGTCCATCAGGCGGTCGACGTGGATGATCGCCCGCTGCAGCTCCTCCCGGATCTCGTGCATAATGTCGTCCTCCCGTTTATTGCTGTTGGATCAGGAACGTCGCCGTCACGGCGACGTTGTTCGCGTTCAGCAGCGACACGCGCCACCATCGCGCCTGGTGCCCCTGGAAATTGAACGTCGTGTCGGCCTGCAGCAGTGTCGCCTTCAGCGTGTTCGCCGTCGTCGCGCCGGTCGTCAGGTTGGTGATCTCCGCGCTGACCGCGCTCAGGTCTGTCGCCGTCACATATCCCTGCAGGTCGATTTTGCTCGCCTGGATCAGCACCGACTGCGCCGTCTGGTTGATCGTCGAGGCCACGTCGCCCGCGCTGACCTTCGTCGTGATTTCTGTCGCGTTCTGGCTGATCATGCTGTACAGTGTATCGCCGGCGCTCAGCGACCCGACGCCCGTCTGCTGAACCAGCGTGGTTATATTCCCCGCGTTCTGGGTGATCTTGCTGAACAGGGTCGTCCCGGTTTCCAGCTGCTCGACGCCCGTCTGCTGCACCAGCGAGCTGATCTCCCCGCTCTGGACCTGCAGCTCCGCGTACTGGCTCTGAAAGCCCTGATTCAGGCTGTAGATCTTCGCGCCCGTCTGCGCGTCCAGGATGATGCCGGTCTCCCACAATTCCGTGATGCCCGTCGCGTCCAGCGCCTCGGTGTGCTGGCTGACGACCATCGCCCAGTGCTCCAGCTCCGCGCCGCTCGCCGCGTTCCGCGCCGCCGACCGCGCCGCGCCGCCGGCACGCGCCGTCTCGCGCTCCAGCTGCGCGATCGTCGACGTAAACCGCGCCAGCCGGTTGGCCAGCTCCACCGTCACGTGCTCCGGCTCGCCCAGCGCGTCCGGGTAATTGACCGCCTCCACCCGCTCGTCCACCGTCTCGCCGATGCCCCGCAGGTTGACACGCACCATCCGCCCGCGCCCGAATTCGTCCCAGCTGTCGCCGGTCAGGCGGCTGAATTCGTAGCCGTCGATCGTGATCTGCACCGCCGGCGCTTTCCGCCGCGCGAGAAACGCCGCCGCCCAGGCGTCCGGGTCGCCCACGTCCGCCGTATCGATGTCCGCCGTCTTTTCGATTACCCCGTACACCGCCTGGCTCGCCGCGTCGTCGTACGTGCGGATCTCGACCTGGTTGGTCGTCACTCCGTCCGTCGTCACCATCGTGTTGATGGACAGGTGCAGCCGGTTGCACAGGTCGCCGTCGTCGCGGGTGATCTGCGCCGTGTCGGTGTTGCGGCCCATGCGCGCCTCCGCGCTCACCGTCTGCGGCAGCGCGCGGAAATTCAGCGTCCACGGCGTCGTCGTCAGGTCGTAGTCCGGATAGTAGCCGTCCCGCGCCTCCATCATTTCGCGCAGCAGCTCGCTCAGCCGGTTGTAGTTGATCCCGCTGCGTTTATAGGCGGCCGTGTCCTCGCAGACGCCCAGCTGCCAGTATGCCCGCGTCTGCTGCCCAAGCAGCGCGCCGAGGAACCCCGCCACCGTGCCGTCGTAGTCGGTTTGCGCCCGCCACACGCTGTCGCTCAGCGTGTCGATCGCGTGCCGCAGCGTCAGCGTGTCCGCGCCGTCCAGGTCGCGCGTGATCCCCGTCACCCGGAACAGCCCCGCGCTGCCCTTGTGCGTGTACAGTTCCGCCCACGCGTGCATGGCGATCCCGCCGCCGGGCACGGTCATCTGCGCCGTGCTCGCGTCGCGCAGCTGCAGGCTGATCTGCAGCGCCGTCGGCTGCGCGCGCCCGATCTCATTGAAATTCGCGTCCAGCAGCCGCGGAAGCCGCACCCTCGTCACCGGTACCGCCCCCTCGCTGCCACGTTCACCGTCACGTTCGCGCTCGCTGCCCAGGTGATCTGACTCATCCCCGGCCCGATCAGCGGTTCGTCCGCGCTCGACGCGCCGCGCTTTGAAAGCGCGCTCACGCCGTCCGCCTCAATTCGCAGGATCCCCGCCGCGTCGTGGTAGATGCGCAGAACCTTCCCCGCCGCCAGCGAAAGGCCGCTCAGCGCCGTCGCCGTCTGCCCCTCCGCCGAGGCGGTCGTAATCGTCGCCGACGAAAGCGCCGCGCCCGCCGTCATCGTGATCTCCGCCCATGTCGGCAGGTCGCCGCCCACCGTCAGGTTGATCTCGCCCGTCGCGCCCGATCCGGACGCCGTCGCCGGCAGCTCGTCCTGCCAGTATGGCACCGCCGTTGTCTCGAATTCCAGCTGATACGCCGCGTTGTAATCACGGATGTCCTCCGCCGCCGCCCAGGCCTTGACCACGCCCTCCAGCATCCGCCCCGGCCGCGCGCTGGCCGTCAGCACGCCGTCCGCCGCCCAGGCGTTGACCGCCTCCAGCACCGCCTCCCGCGCCGCCAGATCGTACAGCTCGCGGATGCCGAACTCGATCCGCACGGTCTTGCTCACCCGCCGCGCGCCCAGCAGCAGCCGCCCGGGCCGCCCCGGCCAGTCGCCGAAGATCGTCTCCCGCTCGGCCCGGTCTTCCAACAGCTTAACGTTGATGATCCGCGCGTCCACGTCCCTGAGCGACCGGTTGTTGATCCAGATGTCCTCGCGCCTCATCTCGCGCATCTCTATCACCTCGCCGTCACGATCGTCGGCAGCGTGCTGTTGACCACCGGCGTCACCATCTCGCCCACGACCCGCCTGTCCATCATCAGCGTCGCGTGGATCGTGCCGCCGCCCGCGCCGCCCGCGCCCGCGCCGGCGTACGCGCCGTTGTACATCGGCGTCATGCCGTAGGCCGCGCCCATGCCGGCCGCGCCCGCGCCGATCCCCTGAAGCGCCGCCGCCACCGCCGCCGCCATCTGTTGCGCCGCCGCCACCGCCGCCGGCGTGCCCAGGATGATGCCCTCCGCCAGGCCCGCCGCGATGTTGCCGCCCATTTCCTGCATCACGACCGACGGACTGTTGATGTCCAGCGTCTCCGACACCGCGCCGGCCACGCCGTCCGCCATGCCCGCGGCCGCCTCCGCCGCCTCCGCCTGGCTCTGCTCGATGCCCTGCGCCAGCCCCGCCACGACGTCCGAGCCCAGGTCGACCCACGTGTCGCCCAGCATGTCCGGCGCGTTGATGATCTTCTCGATCTCCTCCGCGCTCAGGCCATCCTCATAGTTGACGCTGTCGCGGAAATAATCCCAGAAATCCAGTTCCGGCATCGCGTCGTAGACCGCCTGCGCGTTTTTGCGGAACGTTTCCTTGATCTTGTTGATGTCGTACCCGCCGTACTGCTCGTCCTCCGCCTCCACCGCCTCGTGGAACGCGTCCATCACGCGCTGCATCTGCTGGATGCGCTCGTTTGCCGTGTCGGCCATCAGCTCGGCGTAGTTCTCCTCCGCCCGGTTGTATCCGCCGTAGTCGCGTTCCGTGGCGTATCTGTCCAGCGCCGCGGAGCCCCCCGCCGTCGCCGCCGCGAACAGCATATACGGCGACGCCTTCGCCAGCGCCCCGCCGACCACCGGCGCGACCTTCGCCACCCCGTTCTTAATCGCCGTGCCGGCCCGGGACAACAGCCCGCCGCCCGTGCCCGCCGCCGCGCCGCCCGCCGCGTTGCCGGCCGCGCTGGCCGCCGCGCCGCCGCCGATCTTTGAGATCTTCGACCAGTTGATCGTCTTCAGCAGCTGTAGCACTGTCAGCACTTCTTTGCTTACGGTCAGACCCGTCCATGCCAGCGCGATCGCCTTGACCGCCGCCACCACCAGCTCCTGGTTGTCGCTTACCCACTCCAGCGCGGACGTCACCGCGTTCAGCGCGCTCGCCGCCCCGTTGACGATCCCCTCGAAATCCATGTCCGTGAAGCTGCTGATCAGTCCCGTGATCGCGCTGCCCACGCGCTCCAGCGCCGCCTTGCCCTCGTCCGTCTCCAGAAACGCGTTGAACCGGTCCAGGATGTCGCTGATCGCCGTGCTCAGCTGGGTGAACGGCTCCGCCAAACTCGCCTGGATCGTGCGCTGCGTTTTCTGCAGCCGCGCGTCCAGCGACTGGTTCGCGTCGTCCAGCGCCGTCAGCGCGTCCACGTTCTCCTGGCTGACGACCGCCACCTCGCGGCCCTCATCGGCGAGGTCTTTATAGGCCGCGCTGCCCGCGTTGATCAGCGGGTTCAGCTCTTTCGCGCTGCGGCCCAGCAGCGTCTGCGCGTAGGCGTCGCGCGTCGTCTCGTCGTCGATCCGGCCCAGCGCGTCGATCACGTCCCAGAATGTGTCCGTCTGGTCGCGCAGCGTGCCGTCCGTGTTTCGGGTGACGACGCCCAGCTGGTTGAAGACCTTCGCCGTCTCCTCGCTGCCGCTCTTCATGTTGTTCAGCAGCTTCTGCCGGCTGGAGACGATCGTCTCGACCGACGTGTCGATGAACCGGCTCGCGTACTCCCACGACTGGTAGGTCTCCGCGTCGACGCCCGCCTGCTGCGCCGCCGTCGCGATCTCGTCCGCCCACTGGCCCGCGCCGCGCTCCATGTCCCACAGGGCCTTCGCCGCGTGCGCCGTCGTGCGGATGATCGACTCCAGGTGGCCTTTCATGTCGTCGATCGCCGAAATCGTGTTTTGGAAGTCGACGCCGTCGCCGATCCGTTTGAGATCCTCGTTGTAGTTGTCGGCCTGCTGACCGGTCTCGTCCAATTCTTTTCCCTGCTGGTCAAGCTCCGTCTCGGTCTTGTCGAGTTCCGTCTGCATCGTTACCAGCCGGGTGCGCGCCGTCAGCAGCTTTCGGTTCCAGTCCTGCATCGATTTCGAATTCGGATCGACGCCCTTTTCCTTCATCTTCTCGATGGCCGATTTTGCCGCGTCAACGGCCTTCTGCTGCTCGGCGATTTTCTCCTGCAAAATCCGCGCCTTGTCCGCCGCGTACTGCTGCGCGTCGCCGGTCGCCCGGAACTGCGCGTCCGCGAGTTTCTGCTCCGCGTCCAGCGTCTTGATCGACTGCGCCGCGTCGCTCATCGCGCGCTTGAATTCCTGTTCGCCCTCCAGCGCCAGCCTCGCCCGAATGTCCCTCGTCGGCACCGCGACCGCCTCCCCTAATCCGCGCACCGCGGCTGCCGATGCCGCCGGATGCCGTGCTCGGCGTCGTCATAGCGCCGCCGGTAGATGTACAGATCCATGATCATGCCGGGCGCCAGCCGCCGGGCCTCCGCGAAGGACAGCCCGGCGATCAGCGCGCAGCTGACGCACTCGCGGTACGTCAGCCGCCCGTCCCGGCTTTTTTTTTGAGTTCCTCGAGCACGACGTCGACTTCCTCGGCCTCGTCGCCCTCCGCCGTCTCCATGCTCATCCCCGCGGCCACCGCCTCGAAGATCGCCACCTGCGCCCGCGGCAGGTCGCCCGGCCTCACGTGGCGCTTGAGCCACGCCTCCTCCGGCGGTTCGGACCCGGCCACCGCCGCGCCCTCCTCCGCCAGCACGCGGAGGATCGTCAGCAGCTTCTTCCGTTCCTTCGTCTGCTCGACGATCCGCTCTTTCACGTCCGCCAGCTCGATCGGCTGGCCGAGCGCCTGCTCCAGCGCGTCCATCGCGCTGAGATTGAAACAAAGGGCGAGCTCACGCCCGCCCGCCTTGAATGTCGTCATGCCGTCCTCCTAGCATCTGTCCGATCAGAGCCCCGCCTTGCCGTTGAGCCAGGTCTCCGCCGCCGCCGGCGTGTCGAAATTGGCGTACCGGCGGTAGTTGGCCAGGCCGCTGTTGTCGTTCCTCACGCCCATGATGCGGCCGGTCAGCGTCGGCGTCTGCCACTCGATCGACTGGCCTTTGGTCTGCGCAGACTCGTTGGTCTCGCCGAACTGCACCTTGTGGTACCAGATCGCCTGGTAGGTCGTCGCGCCGTTCTTGCGCCGCACGCGGATGTAGCCGAATCCGACGTAGGGCGCGCCCTCCTC